>Ga0123353_10014743_pt1 | contig 11291 bp, 8 predicted proteins | sample TergutLab28metaG_3_FD_92763 | JGI IMG/M metagenome (GOLD analysis project Ga0123353, IMG submission 92763) | Labiotermes labralis P3 segment gut microbial communities from Petit-Saut dam, French Guiana - Lab288 P3 | ecosystem: Host-associated > Arthropoda: Insects > Digestive system > Gut ... | reverse complement strand
CAAACGCGCCACCCTATTCAACTTCGCCAAGCGAACGGTCTCGCTGCCAGGCAAAGTGAAAAACCTCACCACCGGAAAAACGCTGCCCGCTGCCGCCAGCTATGAGTTGGACGCCAACCATACCTACGTAATCACCGGCACAGAACTGCCGCGGACGGTGAGCGAATAACGTTTTCGACGGCTTGGGCTTCACGGTACTGGAAAACGGAATGCAGATGACCCGCGAAATGTGGACCGCGAAGAAAATGGAGAGCAAACGATAAGCCTTGCGGAAAACCATGTGATTTCTAACCAACTGCAAAAAACCGTGGTAGGCAGGACGATTGTCAAAACGGTCGCCAACCAGAACCCGCATCGTTTCGTATGGTTCGCCACCGAACCGAAATATGTATTTTCCTCGGGCGACCTTACAAACCGGGAGGCCACGTTGTACGACGGCCTGCTGACCGACAAGACGATTCAACGGTCGGAGGTGCATTTCGGCAGCTACGCCACGTATAATTTTCTGTATGTCGGCGACCGGGCGTTGATGTTCAGCCTCCCCACCCGATACTACGCCGCCGGAGAAAAACTGCCAAAGCGTCATCAGTTGCTTCTCACGTTGGACGACGGCTCGTCGCTGGCGATGTGCGGTTCGCTGGGCGGAATGATTTACCTTTTCCGGGTCGACGAAAAAGGTTTGGCGATCGGCTATCCACCGCCGGATTTCCCCTCGGTGCTGTCGGAGGATTTTTCGAAACCGTTCTTTTTGAATCTGATCAAAACCACAGATTTGAGTCGCCTGAAACCGGCCAAGACCGTCAAATGTTTTCTGGCCACGAAGAACCGCATCCCCGGCCTGGACAACGCCATTCTGCACGAAATCCTCTGGGAGGCGCGGGTCAATCCCAAGAGCATCATGGCCGCCCTGAGCCAGGACGACTGCAAACGACTGCACGCCGCGATCAAAACAGTATTCCCTGCCGTGATCAAAGCCGGCGGGCGAAACACCGAAAAGGACCTCTTCGGCCATATCGGCGGTTATGTTACAAAAGCCAGCAAAAACACGCTCGGCAAACCCTGCTCCCGTTGCGGCGAACCCATCGTCAAGGAAGCCTATCTGGGCGGAGTTGTGTACTACTGTCCAACGTGCCAGCCGATTGTAAAATAAAGAAAAGCCCCCATGAGGTATACCACGCAAGGGGCCGCCTGGCCGAGAGTTCAGGAAGGCGCCGCCGTCCCGGCGCGGCAGCATGCGTCGCCTCCCCTCACCGTGGATCCAACCCGATGGCCGCTCCGACCCAGTCATGATTGAGGAGTTTGTAGAATCCCTTCGGCACCATGGGGCGGTTGTGATTTTCGGCGTGGCCGTCCGTCCAGCCGATGCTCATATCGAGCGGCCTTTCGTACCAGGTTGGCTCGCCGTCGTCGGGATACCAGAACTGTCGGCTGTGGTGCATGTAGCGTGCTTTCCACTGGATTCGCCAGCCGCCCTCGGCCAGCAGCGGCGAGGAGGCCATGCGATAACTTCGCCAGCGGCGTGTGCCTCCCGTCTCGATGGCGATGTTGTAGGCGGCGGCGCGGTGGATATCCACGCCCGGCCCGAGGTAGATGTGCGGCGGAGTCTGTCGATGGCTGCTCGGGTCGGTTTCGTGCCAGTTCCACTCGCCGTCGAGATTCTGCCCGCCGGCGGGAACGCTCTGGGAACAGCCCAACGCCGACGCCGCGCCGTACTTGTCGCGCACCAGATAGCCTCGCCAGTGCGAAGGAGCGCCATTCCCGCCGACCACCCACCAGTCGTCGTGGACGCGAAGCGTCGGCCACTTGCCGTAATGAGTGCCGTACCCGCTGTCGTTCCACGTCGCGCTGCCCGGAACGATCCAGTCGGTCGCCCAGTAATCAGGCCTGATGTTGACGGGAAACTCGCCGTACTCGCTGGCGTACATGTGCAGCGACGTCAGCGTGCCCCGCGTGTTGCTCAGGCAGGCGGCCCGGACCGCCAGCAGACGGGCCTTGGAGAGACTCGGCATGAGAATCGACACCAGCAGCATGATGATCGCAATCACCACGAGCAGTTCAATCAGCGTAAACGCCCGACGTTTCCTATGTCTGGCCATTGACGTCCTCGATCTGTCCAACGTTTCGCACACGATAAAATGCCGCATCCGGCCACGATAACCATCATAGGGACAACCACGCCCCGCGGCTACGAAAATCTTGTGGCCGAACGGAACAGGGGCACGCCTCTCGGCAAGGAAAACGCATGTGCATTTTCCGGTTTTTTCACATGGCCTTCATGCTCAGGCGTCACTGGCCGCAGGCCCTGCCATTTGGCGTTGTAAGACGGTGTGAGCGACGGAACGCTTCCGGTTGTCACAACGATTTACAACGCCAAATGGCAGGGCCTGCGGCCAGTGACGCCTGAGCATGAAGGCCATCGAAAAGAGGAATGCACGTCACGTTTGCCCCGCCCTCTCCGCTTTGCATTTGCCCTGTCGTCGTCGGCCTGCTATGGTATGGCCAATCGGAAAGGGCACATCATGGCCATGTATAGTCAGATCAGTTATTGGGCGTTTCGCGGACAAGGGATCGTGCAGGCGATGGAAATGGCGAAGGAGGCGGGCTTCGCGGGGATCGAGTTGGCCGTCGGCGACAGCGGCGGGCTGACGACCGCCAGCACGCCAGCGGACTGCCGCATGCTCGCCGACGTCGCGAAAAAGGCCAAGCTCAAACTCGGCTCGGTTGCCAGCGGCATGCTGTGGGGCGCCAACCCGGCCTCCAAAGACAAGGCCACTCGCGAGCGGGCTATCGAATTGACCGACGAATGTCTCCGCGTGACGGCCGACCTGGGTTGCGGCCATCTGCTGATCCTCAGCGGGCACGTGGACGTCTTCTTTCAGCCCGACGGCGAAGTCGTCCCCTACGCCGACTGTTACGAGCGGAGCGTGGTGTTCCTCAAAGCCGTCGCGAAGCTGGCGAAAAAACACGGCGTGGTCGCCTGCGTCGAAAACGTCTGGAACCGCTTTCTGTGCAGCCCGCTGGAGTTCCGCCAACTGCTCCGCGAGATCCGCAGCGACTACGTGCAGATGTATTTCGACGTGGGCAACGTCTGGGCGTTCGGGTATCCGCAGCATTGGATTTCGGTGATGGACAAGTACATCGCGCGCGTTCACGTGAAGGATTTCCGGCGGAGCGTGGGCCACGCGGGCGGCTTCTGCAAACTCGGCGCCGGCGACGTGCCGCTGAAGGAAAGTCTGCGGTTGCTGAAGAAAATCAAGTACAACGGCCCCGTCACCGCCGAAGTAGGCCCCGGCAAAGACGACACCGACGACCGGGCGTTCCTGCGCGAAACGGCGGCGAAGCTGGAGGAACTGCTGCCGTAGGGACAACGCATCGACCCGCAAGCGCATCGCAGCATGGAGAAGGAGTATCTCCGCATTGTCGTGAGCATGAATGACTCCGCGTGAAACAACGACCGTGCGATCTTTCCGGCCTCGTGCTGGAGTGCCGGATCGTAACCCCGGCAGGGGTGTCTTTGGTAGCCCAGGGTGAGCCGTACTCGGCGAACCCTGGGAACAGCGGTCTTCAAAATTAAGCCCCGGCAGGGGCGCCTTGGACAATCCAGGACGACCTATGCGAACCTTACGACACGGGACAATCTGGCCAGACCTGGGCCAAAGACACGGAGACTATCGCATGGCGCACACATTCACCGATCTGCTGTATCATTGCGTATTTTCAACCAAAGAACGACGTCCACTCATCGACAACGATCTGTTGCCCGAACTGACTCGCGTGATCGGCGGAATCATTCGCGACCGCAAAGGCAGCCTGCTCGAATGCAACGCCATGCCGGACCATATCCACCTGTTGGCATCGTTTCATCCGACAATCGCTATTTCGGATATGCTGCGAGCCACCAAGGCCGGTTCGACCGACTGGGTGTATTCCCGGTTTGGCCAGTCGCGAGCGTTTGCCTGGCAGGAGGGATATAGTTGTTTTACCGTGGGAATTGCCAGTAAAGAAAATGTTGTCGCCTATATTCGTGGGCAGCAGACACATCATCGGGAAACAACATTCGAAGAGGAGTACATCGGGATGCTACAGCGTGCAGGAGTCTCATACGATCCGCGTTTTGTTTTTGGATAAATTCTCACGGGACGCCTCGGCATATTCAACTTCCAAGGCGCCCCTGCCGGGGCTTATTTTGAAGACCGCTGTTCCCAGGGTTCGCCGAGTACGGCTCACCCTGGGCTACCCAAGACACCCCTGCCGGGGTTACGATGCGGCAGATATTGCCTTTTCTGTAACTTGTCGCTTATGACTACGACAAACACCATGAAAACACTCTACATCATCGACGGCCATTCGCAGATGTACCGGGCTTATTACGCGCCGTTTCGGGATCTCTCCAGTCCCGCCGGCGAGCCGACCAAGGCGATCTACGTTTTCACCGCGATGATGCTCAAGTTTTTCAAGCAGCGCGACCCGACGCACGTCGTGATGGCCGCCGATTCCGCGACCGCCACGCTCCACCGAAAGGCCTTCTACAACGACTACAAAGTCACCCGAAAACCCATGCCCGACGACCTGCCGCCGCAAATCCGGCGAATCATGCAGATCGTCGAGGCCATGCGGATCCCCGTTCTCCAACTCGACGGGTACGAAGCCGACGACATCATGGCCACCGCCGTCGCCAAACTCGCCGGGCCTGACACGAACATCGTGCTCATCAGCCGCGACAAGGACCTCGACCAGCTCCTCGGCGATCACGTGACGATGTTCGACCCGCAGGATAACGTCACCGTCGACGCCGCGTGGGTGCTCGCCAACAAGGGCTACCGCCCCGAGCAGGCCGTCGAGGTGCAGACGCTCATGGGCGACGACACGGACAACGTGCCCGGCGTCGAGGGCGTGGGGCTGAAAACCGCCGCCAAGCTCATCGCCCAGTACGGCACCGCCAACAACGTGCTCGCCCACGCCAACGAACTGACGCCAAAACTCCGCGAACGTCTGCTCGCCGCCCGCGAACAGTTGCCCGTCGCGCGACGCCTCGTCACGCTCGACCGCGACGTGCCGATACATTTCGACATCGAGGCGATGCGATTCCCAGGCCTGCACGCCGGCGCCGCCGCCCTTCGGCCGATCTTCGCGGAACTGGGCTTGAATCGCCTGCTGGATCAACTCGACCAACTCGACGCCGCGCGCGGCAACGCAGCCGCGACCCATCAGGCCGATGCTGCCAGTCACACCGACGTAGCGAATCCAACCGACACGGCCATGCACGCCAGCCTCACCCAGCGGACGGGGCAAACCACCGCGGCCGATTTCGCGTACACGTGCATCGACACGCCCGCGGGCCTGGAAACGCTCCAACGCGACCTTCGCGGTGTCAAACGGTTGGCCATCGCCGCACTGACCAACGGCGACCTGCCGATGCAAAGTCGCCTCGTCGGCATCGGCCTGTCATGGCAGGCGGGCCGGGCCGTCTACCTGCCCGTCGCCGCCCCACTCGGCTCGCCAATGCTCAAACTCGACGACATCCACCGCGCCATCGCCCCCGCACTCACCAACCCCGCCGTGCGGAAAATCGGACACGATATCAAGCACACCGTCATCGCGCTGCGCCAATGCGGGGCTGGTCCGACACCGTCCGACGCCACGTCGATCCCCGGTGGACTATTTGCCGCGCCAATTCCCGGCGGACTTTTCGATGCACCAGGCGACCAATCCACGGCCTCGCCCAACGACGGCCCCCGCCCGAGCATCGACCTGGCCGGCCCGTTCTTCGACACCATGATCGCCGCGCACGTGCTCGACAGTTCGAAGCCGAACTCGCTCGACGCCCTCGCCGACAACGTGCTCCAACACCGCGTCACGCCAGTCGAAGAACTCACAGGCCGGGGAAAGAAACGGATCTCGCTGGAGCACGTCCCCGTCGCCATGGTCTCCCCGTTCGCATGCGAAGCCGCCGACATGGCCCTTCGTCTGGCCGACGCTCTCGAACCGAACCTGCGGTCCGAAAAACTGCTGCCGCTCTTCACCGACCTCGAAATGCCTTTGCTGCCCGTGCTCGCCGAGATGGAACTCCGCGGCGTCGCTGTCGACCGCGACGCCCTGAAACGTATCGGAAAGAATCTCGGGGAAAAAGCCAACGTCCTGAGGAAACGCATCGTTGACATCGCCCGCACGCAGGCGAACGCGCCGGAAACATTCAACCCCGACTCGCCCAAACAGCTCGCTGACGTGCTCTTCGATAAAAACAAATTGGGCATGCCCGTCATTCATGAAACCAAAACCGGCCATAGCACCGACAGCGACGTCCTCGAAACCCTTGCCGCCGAAACCGGCCACGAACTGCCGGGGCTCGTGCTCGATTATCGAAAACTCCAGAAACTCATCGGCACCTACTGCGAGGGGCTGGCGAAATTCATTCACCCGCAAACCGGGCGAATCCACACATCATTCCATCAGACCGGGGCGGCCACGGGGAGACTTTCGTCGAGCGATCCGAATTTGCAGAACATCCCGATTCGCACGGAGGAGGGCAGGCAGATTCGCGAGGCGTTCGTCGCGGGCGAGGGGTGTCTGCTGCTGTCGGCCGACTACAGCCAGGTCGAACTCCGCGTGTTGGCGCACCTGTGCGAGGACCCGACGTTGATGCGGGCGTTTCACGAGGACCAGGACATTCATCGCACCGTGGCGGCGGAGGTGTTCGGCGTGGCGCTCGACGCGGTGACATCGGAGATGCGAGGCCGGGCCAAGACCGTGAATTTCGGCATCATCTATGGCCAGACGGCGTTCGGCCTGGCGGCAACGCTCCGCATCAGCCGGGCCGAGGCGGGCGACTTCATCCACAAATACCGGGCGCGGTTTCCGAAAATCGGCGAATTCCTCGAAAATTGCGTGACATTCGCCCGCGCCAACGGGTACGTCGAAACGATCTTCGGCCGGCGGCGGCGTATCGGCGACATCGACAACCGAAACCCCACCAAACGCGCCCTCGCCGAACGGCTGGCGATTAACTCCGTCGTCCAGGGCTCGGCCGCCGACCTCATTAAACAGGCCATGGTCACCATCGACGCCCGCATCCGCAACGAACGCCGCCCGTCGCGCATGCTGCTGCAAATCCACGACGAACTGCTCTTCGAAGTCCCCGCCGAACACGTGGAGGCGGAAAAACAAATGATCCTCCACGAAATGGCCGCCGCCATGCCCCTCCGCGTCCCCCTCCGCGTCGACGCCGGCGTGGCGAAGACCTGGCGCGAGGCGAAGTGAGGGCGTCACGGCCCATTCATCAGGCGCGAATTAAACGAGAACATGTGAAACGGATGAATGATGACCTTGTTGAAAATCCGCATGAAGCGGGTTGATCAGGTAATCCAAGTCCGTCGGCGAAACGGAACTGAGACACGAAGAACAGGCGACGACGCTTCCAGAAGCCATTGGTTGCCCAGTTTCTGCGTGCTTGTACGATGTTGTGTCACGGAGGCAACGGCGAAAATCTGACGAAACGAGCACTTGTCAAACGGCCAAAACGAGGTAGAATCCGTAAGGAGTGCGCGGATGGTTTTCGTCTATTCCTAATCAAAGGAGCGATCATGCGAGGTCTTCGAGCGGCAGCGACGGTGGTGGCAGTCTTTGGCGTCGCGTGGGCACAGGCAGCAACGATTCCGGTGGAGAACATTTCGGTAACGGCGTCCTCCAGTTATGGTGCGACGCCCGTGGAAAATCTGCTAAACCCGAATCTCAATAACAATTGGAACCACGGCGGTAATGCGGCGAACGAGGGGCCAAAGGACGACACACCGTGGGTCCTCTTTACCTTCGACGAAGCGTACGATATCGCCGGCGTGTCGATCTGGAATTACGGGAACCAGAACACGGGGCGTGGAGCTCGCCACGTGAGCATCTTTACGTCAACCGATAACGTCAACTTCACCCTGGTTGATACCATCGAGGTCGAACGAGCCGCCCCGGAATGGTGGACCGTCACACCCGATGAACAACAGTTCTTCTTCGACGAGGCGGTCACGGCGAAGTATGTCAAATTCGTGTTCCTGGACAATTGGTACGGCACGGAGTTCTATCAAGGCACGTCCTTCGAGAATGGGTGGATGGGCCAAAGCGCCGTCGCGATGACGCGCGTCGATTTCCAGCAAATCCCCGAACCCGCGACGATGAGCCTGCTGGCCCTGGGAGGCCTGGCCTTGTTGCGTCGGCGGAAATAACGACGCCCGTATGTTCGACCATCGAAGACGCGGAGCGACGTGCTTGTCACGTCACTCCGCGTTTGTTTATTGGAACACGGTGGCCATTCCAGCACACCTCCTGAAAATTTTCACTAACCTTTCCCTCGGTCATCTGTCTTCCTCAGTGTTGCCTGAGAGACAGGCCCGGCGGTGGGAGCCGGCGGATGGATGATCGAAAACTTACGATGCTCATACAGGAAAGGAACGCACAATGAACCGCACGATGACATTGACGTTGATGGCCGCGATGGGTTTGGCGATGCTGACGGCCGGGAACGCCCAGGCGGGCCAGCGCGACCGTGACCGAGGCCAGTATGGAAACGACAGCCGCCACGGATACAACAGCCACGCGGGGAACGCCAAAACACACCCCGGCGTCGCGTACGGCCAGTACCGCGACCGCGGACCGGCCGGCCGCGATGCGGGCCGATTCGCGCCCGTCGATCGCTTCGACCGCCGCGACATCCGCCCCGTGGCCGTCGTCGGTTTCGCCAGGCCCGTCGGCAACGTCCGCACGGTCGGCCCGGTGTGCGACCCCCGCACCACCGCCGCCCCCTGCCGCACCAGCGGACCCTGCGTCGTCAACGCCCCCTGCCGCGTCACGGCCACCCCGGTGATCGTCACGACCGTCCGACCGCCAACACCAACCGTCGTCACCACCACAACCACCACCGTCGTCCGAACAACCAACACGGTGGTCTACACAACCCCCGCCCAGCCGACCGTCCGAGTCGTCGTCCGCTGAACGGCATAGCGACCGCCGCAATGGAGGGAAGCAAAACGGCCGCCCGAGCGCACACTCGGGCGGTTCGTTTTTTGCAAAAACCACGCTTGACATTCACACGAAAAACCTGTACAAGTGACGATTCAATAATGCGTGCCACACTAACCAACCTCCCGCCTCTGTCCATCGCGGCTGACACCGGCGACCGCCTCGTCGGCTAGTTGCGAACCTTCCGTATTGTCCTCGCGTTTGATGTCGTGTTTCGTGTGTTTTCGTCCGTTTTGCTCCGTTTTTAAGTGAATTTCACTCAAGGTAACGTCTTATGCCCCGACAACAGATTCGTAATATCGCCATCATCGCCCACGTTGACCACGGCAAGACCACGCTGGTGGATCAGCTTCTCAAGCAGTCCGGGCAGTTCCGCTCCAACGAACTCAAGGGCGAGTGCATCATGGATTCCAACCCGCTGGAGCGCGAGCGGGGCATCACGATTCTGGCCAAGAATTGCGCCATTCATTACACCGCGCGCGACGGCAACGATTACCACATCAACATCGTGGACACGCCCGGCCACGCGGACTTTTCCGGCGAAGTCGAGCGCGTGCTGAAACTCGCCGACGGCGTGCTGCTGCTGGTCGACGCCGCCGAGGGCGTCATGCCGCAAACCCGCTACGTGCTTCAAAAAGCCCTGGCCAACGGGCTCGAACCGATCGTCGTCGTCAACAAGATCGACCGCCCCGACGCCCGGCCTCAGGTGATCGTCAACCAGACGTTCGACCTGCTCATCGAACTCGGCGCCGAGGACCACGCCGAAGATTTCCCCGTGATTTACGCCAGCGGCCGAAACGGCTGGGCGACCACCGACCTCAACGAAGCGATGCGTTTGGCCGGCAAGGAAGGCTACGAACCCGTCGACACCGCCGGCGACATTCACTCGCTCTTTGACGCGATCATCACGTACGTGCCCGTGCCGAATTTCGACTCCGCCGCGCCGCTCCAGGTGCTCATCACCAGCCTCGACTGGAACGATTACGTCGGAAAAATCGGCATCGGCCGCGTGTTCGCCGGCACGATCCGCCGGGCGCAGCATGTGGTCTCCATCGACCGCAGCGGAAAGCAGACCACGCAGAAAGTCGGGCAGTTGCTCCAGTTTGACGGCCTGGGGCGGCGCGAGGTCGACGAGGTGCACGTGGGCGACATCTGCGCCGTCGTCGGGCTGGAAAAACTCGACATCGGCGACACGCTGGCCGACCCGGAAAACCCCGTCGCCCTGCCGCACGTCAGCGTCGACGAACCCACGCTGAGCATGACCTTCCGCATCAACGACGGCCCGTTCGCCGGACGCGACGGAAAATACGTCACCAGCCGCCACCTCCGCCAACGCCTCGAACGCGAACTTCAATCCAACGTCGCCCTCCGCGTCGATTTCGGCGAAAGCAACGACGTCGAGTACACCGTCTCAGGCCGCGGGCTGATGCACCTGGGCATCCTGCTCGAAAACATGCGGCGCGAAGGCTACGAACTGTGCGTCGGCAAGCCGACGGTGATTTATAAGCGCGTCGACGGCACGCTGATGGAGCCGGTCGAACTGCTCGTCGTCGACGTGCCGACGGACTCCGTAGGCCCCGTGATGCAACTGCTCGGCGACCGCCGCGCCGAAATGATGAAGATGGACACCCACAGCGGCAACCGCACGACAATGGAATTTTCGATCCCCGCGCGAGGCCTGATCGGCCTGCGAAACCGCATGCTCACCGCCACCAAAGGCGAGGCCATCATGCACCATCGTTTTCACGAGTACCAGGCCGCCCGCGGCGACATCACAGGCCGACCCAACGGCGTGATGGTGACGATGGAGACCGGCCAGGTGACCGCGTACGCGCTGGACCAACTCTCCGACCGGGGCACGATGTTCGTCGAGCCGACCGACCAGGTCTACACCGGCCAGATCGTCGGCGAACACTGCAAGGACAACGACATCCTCATCAATGCCGTCCGCTGCAAAAAGCTGACGAACATGCGGGCCTCCAGCAAGGACGCCACCGTCGTGCTCAAAGCCGCCCGCAGCATCACGCTGGAAGCTGCCCTGGAATACATCGAACACGACGAACTCGTCGAAATCACCCCCACCGCCATCCGCATCCGAAAACGAATCCTCGACGAAAACGACCGCAAACGCGAGGGCCGACGCACGGCGGAGTCGGCATAGAACGCGGAAAATTCGAAATTCGGCGGAAGATAATTTAACCTCCGCACTCGGTTGGGGGGATTTTACAGGGAAAAGTTCTGTTTTCACAATGTTTTCGTCTCTTTTTGTGTTTTCGGCGAGGATGTTT
>Ga0123353_10014742_pt1 | contig 11292 bp, 9 predicted proteins | sample TergutLab28metaG_3_FD_92763 | JGI IMG/M metagenome (GOLD analysis project Ga0123353, IMG submission 92763) | Labiotermes labralis P3 segment gut microbial communities from Petit-Saut dam, French Guiana - Lab288 P3 | ecosystem: Host-associated > Arthropoda: Insects > Digestive system > Gut ... | reverse complement strand
GCTCTAGCAAATAAGTAATCCACATGTAAACACTATGGGATCCCAAAGTGGACAAAGCATCTGGTAAAGTAAGTGTAGGGGCCTGAAGATGACTAATATCTAGTCGAAACATGTAGCCATACTGTAGAATAAATAGATTGTGCTGACGTACGTTTGTGTAATACTTATTGATAGAAGCTGTACTCCGCTGCCACAATGTGCATACCTGTATGGCGTGTTAGGGATGTAGCCGTACCTTTTATCATTCTCGTATGATCGCTGCATTTTACGAAGCTGTAAGCGAACATGGTATGCTGTCCGTTTTGTTAAACACACATACATAAATCGTTCAGACGTACAATTACAAAATGTTTACATTTGGCATTTGTTTACACGAAATAGAAAGGAATTTGCTAATTTTTTGTCTGTGCAGTGTGGAATAATTCGTTACATGTGGTTTGTAACTACGGTAATGAGCATGAATTACACAAAATTGCAAATTTAAAACAATGTGTAGACCTCTTTAAAGTTTATCTATACCAGTCCATTCGCATCCGAAGGCAGAATATGTTTGGGATTTTTAATGAATATTAAAATTTAGTCTTTGTCGCCACCGCAGTGTAGTGGTTAATGTACGGGCGTGTAAACTGTCACAATGTTACGAGAGTGGAAGTGCATACTGCGTGGTTCGTCCTCCATCCTACTTGAGAGAGTAGACTTCGAGGGTAGGCCGTTGCTGATCTGTCCGCGACGTAGCCGAAGGCTGTGTATTGTGATGAAAGTCAGTGGGAACAACGTGTAACGTTTGAGTTAACGCTACACAGCGTGCGGTGATAACTCGCCTGATACGCGGGGGATTTCCCGTCGTGTGACGTGCTGGCGGAACTTCCTTACTAATCGAACAGTTCGTGTGTGGCCGCTCACGTAAAGGCGGTGGTAGTAGCGCAGGTACGTGAACAGGATTTGCCGTTTTTTGTATATTTTTGGCATCAGAAACTTTGGTTTTAAATGCCACTGTGCTTTTCAGGTGTGTTGTTTTAATTAAAGGTTGCTGTACAGTAAATGGGTAAACACTTTCATAGGGATCCATATCGCTTCGCCTGACGGTAGGTAGCACAGTGGTGGCGGCTGTTCCAACTTGCCGTGAGCGCGGTTTCGACGCGCTGTGGTTCAGTTTACTGTATTTAATATTAGGTTTTCATTCGGCTCGCAGACGCGTCACACACACAAACACGTTCATTGCACGTCGAAGCTGTGCTGGTAAAATTAAAAACACTGTTCTGGAGGTGTTCTTCCAGGTCTTCTGCAGCATGAGTGTTATGACTGTGCTCTTTAACATGCCACACAAGTAAATTTCATGGCCCGGAAATCGTGAACACGGAATCCATGATGCCCTTGTTATTTTGGCACCAACACACTGTCAAAAATCCACAGAATGTAATTAAAAATCATACCATCAGAATGCATATGGGTTTAGAATGTGCTGTCGCTGCATTGTATGGTCTCAGAAAAAAAAAATACGCCAATAAATGTAGGATTTCTTACTTGTGTGGCCTTTTTTAAGGGTAACATGTATAGGGACATTCCTTATACTGAAGATAGTCTGCAAGAAAGCATGCAGAGGTGTGCTGTGGTTTTTGATTAAATGATGTGCTGTGATGGTGTGATTTTTAATTAAGTTAAAAGTTCAACACATGATGAATAATATGTTAAAAATGCATATGTAAGTTCCTTGGTGTAAGATGTTGCATGGTGTTGCTGAAAAAGGCATAGTTTCCCCTACATTCAAATTGGTATTCACAAAAAAAAATATCCAAGTTTCAGTTAGTCACTTTGTATTTCCATACTTTGATACTTAGGATTTGTTTTCCACTTTGGAAGTTTAGGATTTCTGTACAACTTTTGACCTTTTATTTGCCAAATCATCATTAGATAATGAGGTAGAAGTAGTGGCATTTATGCAAGTGTTTAAAACCCACTGTGCATTATAAGAAATAGAAAGTAATAACTCTCATTGATGCATATTGAGTGGCTGCTTAGAAATAATGGAATTTGTGTGAAGAAAGGTCTGTATTACCACTGCTTTGTGACTCCTTTGTTGGAAGGCATTAACAGTTAGGCTGTCATTGCATTTGTTGGTTTCTGGCAACAGAATGTATGTGTATGAAGTGCATAAATTACTTATTGAATCTAACATCCAGATGGGCCACTAGTACCATGAGGCACAACCTGTACCTCCTGTAGTTCTGCCCCGGTGTACTACATGAAGGTGAGGTTGGCACTAATGTGAGAGGTGCTTTGAAAGATGTATCCTACAGCATAAATCTCACTAAACAGTGAATGAGTGATGTGAGTTGCTGTATCCTCGATACTGTATTGGTAATACGGTCTTACATGCAAAGGGTAGGTTGTATATTCAGTCTGTGTTGTTGTGGGTATGGAGGAAGTGACGAAGTGACTGAGGACTACCAAAATCTTAAAAAAATTCAAGTTGTCCATATGAACATTCATTCCAGTACCTTGACCATATCTGACAGAATATGTATGTTATTCTGATTTGCTTATTCCAGCTCCAAATTGTGCACTGAATTACAATTTTTGCTCAACTGTACAACTGTGCTTCACTGATTTCACTGTTTTGAAACATATTTACATTTTTTTTATAAGACTATAATGTTACCAGTTTATTTTTATATAGTGTTGTGGAAGAATCCATAGTATGATTGCTGCTTTATCAGTCACTGTTCCAAGGTGAAACATCAAGAGTCCTTGAAACTTGTTTTGTAATAATATGTTTTTGTTTCAGAGGAACCGGGAAAAATGGTCAGTTCTAAAACAAAACCTATGACAAAAGACGGCAATGCTTTTACGCAGAAAATGCCTGGATATGCGTTGAATTCAGGCAGTCTCCGTAAAATTATGTTATCAGGCCATGGTAAGAAACTTGTAGCAAGGGCAGGTGAAGAAGATGACAGAGGTTCTGAGAACAATATTTTGCCCAATAGTGATGTGATTACTCTATCAGATGGGCCAGAAAAAAAGAGAGTTAGGTTGGATGTTACTTTGAAGTCTCAGAATAATCAAGAAGACCTTGCTTCACCTGATACATGGACTACACACAAGTCTCCAGATACATTATCATTTGTTACTGATACTGAAGTGACAAATGCAGAATTTCTGAATCCATCACAGCACAAAAAGAGCGGTGTTAGTGGTGTTCCTTTAAATTCATCTCTTGAAACTCGTAGAGGTGGAGCATTACACACTATTAAGGCATGTAAAAATGTAGATCTTCCTGTAAGAGGACTGCCTGGAGTAACAAATCTTCATGCTTCAAATAAATCAGTGAAATATGGGCCACTTTTCGGTGTTGATAAGGACAGGAAGTCAGTGTATGACATCATAGTTCAACATAATATAGCTGCACATGGGAGAAAGTCACAATTAAAACAAAAGGTGATGACAAGAGATGTTCTTACTAATGAGAACAGAGCTCGCCCCATGGTGTACTTCCCTGACTCAGGTCTGTTGAGTACACCCACAAATGTAAATTTACAAGAAACAGCAGTAAGGATAACCAAGGGGTTTCTGCAGCAAGTGTATGAAGACTGGGCACAATGTTGCAAAGCAGATGAAAATGGAAACATGTAAGTAAGAATAATTTGTTAATTGTTTGGGTGTTTTTTAATTTATTTGGTAAAAGTTTGGAATTGTATAATATATGGTTTGGGTTCCCTAATTTCAAATCAAATAAGTAACCCACTAGGAAATGAGGATTGTAGGACCTGAAACCATTTTCTTATAAGGTGTGGTTGTTGACCTGATCCTTATTTTGTACTTTGATTTGTTTTGTGATGCGAGATCACTAGAATAAATAATGGTGAGTAAGGTTATGTGAGATTGAGATCCTCCCATTGATGTTACTGAAGTCAAGTATTGTGGGACGCTACATTGTGTTGGTTTCAGGGTAAGGTTGTTGGACTGTTCGACCATGAAGATGAAGACACTTTGCTCCATCAAAACATCAGTCCCATTTTACCACACTAACATTCCAGAAGACTTGAATCTTCAAGGTTTTTTATAATCAGTTAGGAGAGTTTGTGAGTTTTAAGTATTGTGATGTAGTCAAGGGTAATCTGACAGTTACTTGCTGTTTCCTCAAGCAGTTTCATAGTCATTGTGGAGTGAGGAGTTTCTTAATAGAGTTGGCTGCAAGGCTGCTGACAGGATGGATACGTGTGCACATATTTCCTCTTAATCTTGGTGTGTTGCTTATGGGATCATTTCTTGTATTTGTGTTGAACTGTGGTTAGATACTGCATTGAAGAGTCCATGGTTCTTGTTCAGAAGTATATTTGTGATTTTTATTGGCAGAATTAGGTTCCTTCACTCAGCAAACCATATGTTTTAAGATTTGAGGTTCTTACAGCAACCAGTATGAAGCGAAGTCGTCTGCTGTTGACGCTTTTAGCTTGGTAGATTGGTACCGTTGTTTACAAGGGGTCTGTGCCATCCATATTTAGGTTAGACAAGTGAATCTTTCACAGTGATGATGGAGGTGACAAATTCCTAACAAACTACCATATTTTCATGAATATGATCGAACATTATATCCTAATTCATTGTCTGAAAATTTTGTGGGGTGGGGGTTGAAATCATGGTCCTCATTCTTCACAATTATATTACAGCCCATCCTGTGGAACTGGGGGTAATCATATTTAAATTATGTCTTTGAATCATTAGCAGTTGGATGTGGAGTCAAAACCTTAATGTAAAGTAGTAGGTGTATTTTGCATCCTCAGGTTCTGAACACATTACACATTTCTGGTGTTGGTCTTCTTTGATGGTGGTTTACCTTTTTGCGTTCCCAACCCCCTTAATTCTCCTAAGAGTCGGCTGTAATGTGAAATGTAATATGTTACAGCCCTCTGCATAAAGCTGTAATAAATGAGAACTTAACCATTGTAAAACGACAGTGTGCAGTTCTTTGTGGTCGGAAATCCAAACTGGATGTGCACAACTTTGATAAGGAGGTATGTATGACTTCTGTCACGTAGTTCTTTTAAAATATTTGATTTTTAATTGAATTTTAAGGGCATGCAGGTTCCCTAAATTGAAGCACACATTGTGTATGTATGTATATGTAAATATCTATATGTATTGTGAATGTATGCATTACATGGCAGAGACAGGGACAGAGAGACCCTTATTTGAGTTTAATATTTATATAAAACTATTTAATTTGATTGTTTGATTAAAAGTAGAAATAAAAATTTATGTGACCAGCTGAACGATTATGAGCATCTGAAGCAGGGTTCATCCATCTGGAGTGTAAGTTAGGTAATTCTGTATAATTCAGTGTATGCTTTTTTACATTCTGTGCAAGTGAAGTAATTCTTTATGTATTGTTTTACATTACTTACCTCAAGAAAATGAGTTTGTATTGCTTGTATGTGCACACTACCATCAAATTCAAACCTTGGTACTAATTGTATGACTTGGAAAGAGAAAGTTGCAAGTGTGCAGCATATCCAGTCTCTGCAGTAATGTTTTGTAACTGTGTAATTGTTGTACAGATTTGTTAGTTTATTGTTGTACCTCAAGACACATTGATATGCCTGTTTTACACCCTCATGTGTTCAAATAGTTATGCAAATATTAGAATTGAAATTCATTACAGTTTGTGTTAATATAATTTTAGTTTTGTTTAATTATGAATGTTTTTCAAGGTTGTTGATTTTCTGTGAGTCTTTCTTTGTTTACATTTTGTTCTTTCTGCAGACTCCACTCCATCTTGCAGTCCTAACTGGTAATGCCGAAATTACCAGTATGTTACTATCCTTCGGTGCGCAGCCATCTGTAAAAGACAGTAATGGCAACACAGCACTTCATTTAGCAGTGTTGCATGGGAATTTAGATTGTGTAAAGGCAATGTTGAATATCAACAACACAAAGTCTTTGCCCCTTGATGATTTCAATGATGAAGGTAAGAGAATGACTGAGTGTCATATGAGTTACTGAAGTCAGTTTATGTCAGTGCTAATAGAAGGCAAATGTAGAGACCTTTTCCTGCTTTTATTGATTATAAAAATCTAAATTGACAACAGTGGATCTGTGTATATTGCAGGGTATAGTCCTTTGCACTTATGTGCTTTGAATGGCAGAGTGGAGGAGATGAAGTATCTTATCATGAAGGGAGCAGGAGTGAACTTGAAGGTGAGAGAGAAATGAGCAGACTTCAAGAGCCACATTAAGACAGCATCTGAGCTAACTGAATCCAGTTCACATCATCTTCCCCTGTATTTATTTTAATACTATTTGTAATCTACAAATAGGATAAAAAGTACTTAAAAATATACTTGTAAAAGCAGTGTTACACAGTTACAGGCACCTCAGAATTCTATAGGAGTTAGTGCAAACAGTGAAGAGATTAGCCCCACTCCTAAAAGAACTAGTAAACTGTTATTTGCTTCCCCCTCTGTTCCTTGTGCTGCCTGAACTTAGTGGTCAGTTTGATAAGTTGTTTTTGGAAAAGTGCTGTATTATGACCATGTTTGAATGGGTATATATACATTATTCACAAATAAAGAATACTCTTGCTTTGGTTTCTCTGTGATTCTGCACTGGAAATGCCAGAGCAGCTGTTCAAGAATTTTGGCAAGTGTTTCCAATTTAATAACAAACAAGCAATTGGCAGAGTATATGAGTGGCTGCAAGAACTGCAGTTATTTAACGCATGTACCACACAACATGTAGTATGAGATGGTGAGCAAGTGAAATACTGTGTAAGGTTGCATGACAAAATTCCTGTCAGACCAGTGCAGGACTGGCAGAACCCAAGATTAATTCTAACAGTTAATGTACCTGCATAAAAAAGACTTTCATCACCTACAGTCATTATCTGCTATTAGGTGAAGAACAAATTATCGATGCATGGAAATTTCTGTTATTTATTTTTCATTTACCAGATTTTCATCAATGGCCTTGTGTATACAGTGAGTTATTCATAGCTTTGTAATGACTGCGAATAAGACGTTGACATTAAGTTTGTGTGTAAAAATTATTCAGTTAATTCTCCTGAAATTTGATTGCTGAACAGTGTGTGAGGTCATTCTACTTAATCTAATCTCTTGCCAGTTTTGGTGTAGTCCAAGTTACCTGGAATTTGCAGTTCATGGTAGGAGAGGTTTCCGTTGGCACTGTATTTCAGTAGGGGTTTCTCAAGCTTCTTTGTCAACACAATTTTACATCACATCAGCCTTGAAACCCACATAGTGCAACTGTCTACTTGGTGCCCCAACAAATTGCTGTGGAAATACAGCATAATATGAAACTAACCCCATGGACTAGAGTTCCTGAGAAGACGATGGTTCCTGCGCTGGTGAAGAAATTCCATGCATTTGTGGAGCCTAAATTTCATTACTGTATTCACAAGAGCCCACCATCTGTTTCTCTCCTGGGCCAGATTAAACCACCCCATGCTATTAAGCTCTCTTACTTTCATTGTTATTTGGAGGATAATGGTTGTTTGAATGTATTTTTGTGTTTATTCCTTATTGTTTGCACTATTTATATCTGTATATGGATCATCCACTTTGGTCAAGAATGTACAGCACTGGAAGTACACACACGTTGCTTGTCATTGTAACCAGTCAACTAATACAATTCATCAACAAATGATTTGTTAAAGGATGCCAAGAGCGGGCGAACCCCCCTGTTCCATGCAGTAGAAGCTAACAACTGTGACTTGGTGACGTTATTACTGGCATGTGATGCAAATCCAAACGAAGCTAATTTCTGTGGCCACACACCGCTAATTGCCGCAAGTGAAATCTCTTTTGCATGTAGGAACACAACAGAAGAGTACTCTGGTGCAGATGGAATTAACTTCAGTTCAAAATTGGTTCCTCTGAGTCGTGGATCTAATGTGACCCACACACTTGATGAACGAAGTGAGATTGTGTTTGAGGGAGAGATGTTGGAGGATGTGAGTATGGATGACGTGCAAAAAAGTGACTTGGCATCTCACTGCTGCAGTAGTGTCACTGTGAATAGCAACAATAATAACAGCAGTAATCCATGGTTTTTGAATGATTAACACTGTGTTTTGAAACTTAAGTAACTGTTGTGTTCAATGTCATCCCTTATTTATATGTAGTCCATTCTGGGTCACCACAATTATATTATACATAATAATGGCAAGTGTCACTGATGCTGTTGTCGAATGAGTCTGGATTTATCTCAAAGTCCTCACTCTTACAATATGTTGCATAGAGTAGGTTGACATTGCGGGACAGCATAGCAGTAACTAGCCACCTACATGTGCTGCACAATGTTTCAGAAGACCTCAAGTACATCACAGCAGTATCCTGAAATCTGGCATAGCCTTAACCTCATTTGTGGACTAACTGCATTGTACAGATTTGTCAGCCTGTTTCAGAGGGAAGGAATAGTTCATGTGTTCAGTTGCATTTGTTCTTGTAGTTCAATTGAATGGATGTTGTCAGTAACATAATTTAAAAATGTATTATGCATGCTGGAATTAAAATTTAATTTATAAACAGATTACAGGAAATTGAAGGATATATCATGATGTACTAACATGAATTTAAGACACCTTGAATGTACATATTTACCTCTGACAACACATGCAGACAAAACCACAGCAGAATGTAAGGTTAGCTGAATAGTTGAATTTATAATTAGCCTGTGTAATGGCAACTATTTATCTTGGTCATCACAGAGTAAACATTGCATGACATGTTGTGTATGCAGTGTATTTAGAAATTTTCACTGAAGAGTGAAAGGAGGAGTTGAGTATAGGAGATGTGATGGTAATAGATTATTTTTTAATCTCACATCTCTCTTGGCTAATTGTCAGATGTCTTGTGTAATTTCTGTAGTTATTATGAAATGAATGCAATAATGTCGGTATAAGAATGTGACAACACTGATTTTAAATCTAACCCCATCTGTATAAATGTACCTCATGGTTTTATCTCTTAGAATATGATATAGTTGTGACATATTTGACTTTCCCTGCTATGTTGTGGTTTGTCATACCAAAATTGGTTTAGTAATGCAATGGCAGTACCATTAAAATTCAGCATGCCTCTTCTTTGGGAATTAATTCTACAGTAGCTAAACTGTATACTCTGAGATTTGTGCATTTTTACTGCCTGATTCGTTGTTGAAAATGTCAGCTTGTGTTTTCATAAATCCAAATTGTAATAAAAATTTGTACATTCATGACAGTCCTATTCTGTAAGAAATCATATTGTGAAAATATTCAGCAAACATTACATTCTCAATACAGTCAATCAAAAATAATAGTCCTTTCAGTGTAAACACAACTGTTCATTTACTGCACAGAAACAGCTATATGATTGGCTATAGAGCATAGCCACCATCCAGCTGTCTACAAGAATAAAATGGTAATATTCATAGTTGCATGATTTGAGATGTCAAAACCTTACAGATATTGGTGTATAAAAATACATTACATTCATAAAGTAGGTAGGTGGCCTGTGGAATAAAAATTTTTAGAAAATTTTTAAAATTGTGTTTTACAAAAGCTTAAACAATGATAAAATACTAATGCTGAGTTGTAAATGTTAAAAGTACAGAGTAAGTACAGTCATGCGTCACTTAACAACGGGGATATGTTCTGAGAAATGCATTGGTAGGCGACTTCGTCGTGTGAACGTCATATAGTGTACTTACACAAACCTAGATAGTACAACCTACTACACACCTAGGCTATATGGTATAGCCTATTGTTCCTAGGGCATAAACCTGTACAGCATGTTACTGTACTGAATACTCTAGACAGTTGTAACAATGGTATGTAATATAATATTATAATCTTATGGGACCACCATCGTTCATGTGGTCCGTCATTGACCGAAACGTCATACTGCAGCGCATAAATCTATAGGCACTTTTAGTGGAGAAGGCCTGTGGGTAACTTATTTCTTTGTTTACTGTGGTCTCGTGTTGGAACATAGGTGAGGTTTTTTGGAACCTTCTTAATTTATCCATTATTGTACCTTAACTTTCTTCACCAATACATTAACCTACCAAAAAAATGCCAGTATCATTTAAGTTTCTTTCATTCATTCATTTATTTATTTACTTCCATATATCCACTTACAGGAGCATCCTAAGGATGTGGAGACAGTCACAATATAATACGCAATATATCTGCTGAATTACAAATGTCATAACCGAAACAATTGTATATAAAATTTACATAATAAATTATTACTACATCGTGTCATTAGTTATTATAAACTGTAACATACCGTATTTCTTGAAATTAAAAAATTCATCCATAGAATAAAAAGAATTATCCAGGAGAAACCTTTTTAAGGTCTTTTTAAACACTTGTCTCATTCACCATACTTTTTATGGAAATCGGCAAAGGATTAAAAACTCTGATTCTGGCATAATGGGACTCCTTTTTGGTATTTTGTTAGGTGAGATAAAGGGGGATGTAGGTTATTGCTATTCCTAGTTTTTGTTGTGTACAATTCTGCATTGTTCAAAAATAAATTTCTGTTTTTAACTACAAACATTAACAGAGAATATATGTATTGGGCAGATAAGGGTAATACTTTTAGGAGTTTAAAGAACTCTACATGAGTCATTATTCCTAACCTCCATTATTATTCTGATAGCTGTTTTCTGTAATTTGAATACACACTGTTAGTTGAATTACCCCAAAAAATCAAACCATAGGACATTTGTGAATGAAAAAAGCAAAGTATATGATGTTTAATGCAACCTGTGATTAATACAGACTAGACTTTCCAATTATATAACAAGCTTTATTTAATTTGGGAGTAATTGTAGCAAAATGCTGTTTCCAAGACAGTTTGTTATCTACTGTCATACTCAAAAATTTTAAAAAAATTGGTCTGTATTATCATTTTATTTTCATGTTCAATATTTATTTTATTTAAAGATTTATTTTTAGTTACAAATTGCATATAATAAGTTTTATCGAAATTCAATGAAAGAAGGTTTGAATTAAACCACTTCTTCATTGTTTTAAACACTATATTAAAATTTCTTTCAAAATTCATGAAACATGGGTCACTATTAATTATGCTTGTATCGTCTGCAAACAGAATAATTGAGGAGTTATTGTTTGATAATGTACATGGTATTACAGATGGTAAGTCATTAATATAAAACAAAAGAGCAATGGTCCCAAAACTGATCCTTGCGAGATGCCTATATTGATTGTGTTCCATTTTGTAAGTTTGTTATTAAATTTCACCCCCTGGTACCTGTACTCTAAATATGATT
>Ga0123353_10014741_pt1 | contig 11292 bp, 12 predicted proteins | sample TergutLab28metaG_3_FD_92763 | JGI IMG/M metagenome (GOLD analysis project Ga0123353, IMG submission 92763) | Labiotermes labralis P3 segment gut microbial communities from Petit-Saut dam, French Guiana - Lab288 P3 | ecosystem: Host-associated > Arthropoda: Insects > Digestive system > Gut ... | reverse complement strand
TATAATAAACGGAAGTGCGCAACATCCGCGGAAATGATCGGAACGGAAACACCGTAAAACGGCCTCTTTGTCCCAGCGGACATCAGAAGAACGGAATGGGTTTATGATTTGTTCAACACAGTCAAGAAAGGAGCGCGAGAAAAGGACGCGTTTTAGTGATCCCTGCGGATGACATTAGTAAGCTTCGGATTGAGTTCCAGATTGTCGATGAACTCTTTCGCGTCGTACTTCTTCATGTAAAGGTATGCGTAAAGCGATACTAACAGAGCACCTGCGGCGTCGCATGTGAGATCGCGTATCGTGTCCCACGGCGAGTACTGCATGTTCGTACCCGTGAATTGGTCGACAAAGAATTCGAATACTTCCCAGTATGCTCCGAATGTCATCATCATCAAGAATATCAATAACGGCATCCACTTCGCCGGTATCCTCAATCTCTTGTCGAATTCCGATATCACCAGTAATGCGTAAAATACACATAACGCCACTGTAACCGACGATATGAAGTGCGTTACGGTATCCCACCATACCAGGAAATCATATGTACCGAATAATACGCCGTAAGCGTGAAGGAATATCGCCAATTCTATCATTATGACGAACGGTGACGGTAACGACATTATGTTGGCATGCCTGAATATCGGAGGCAGCAATGCGAAGAGAGCGCAGAACACGCCGGTGTTCACCTGATATGACATCAGGTTGTCCTCAAGGAACGCCAGTATCGCCATGATCATCAGCGCCACGGATGCGAGTATCGCCGTCACGTCGCCGAGGTTGAGTTTCCTCATCGGTTCCCTCCTTTGTAGAAGCATGCTTCTTCGTCCGAGACGTTGCGCAGATACGCCCTTATGATGATCGCATATATCACCGATGCGAATACGGTGATCGTCATCGGCATCATCATAGTGACGTTAGATTCCGTGTTATCTAGAGCGCCCGGTCCTTCGAAATCAGCGTTGAACATCGGATAGCCTGCGTCAACCATAGCCTGGAACAATGCGAATGTGTATAACACGGAAATGGTGCATGCGAATAGGATCGAGAATACGAGCATCCACTTCTTCGACAGATGCAATTCTGTTCTTTCGTGCAGCGTGATGAATAACATGAACCCGCACATCATCGCCGCAAGCGTCTGCAATGCTATCACGGTGTATTCAGAATACTGTGCGTCCAGATCGATGAACAGCGATACAGCGGTCACCGCTGCGAACAGAATGTACGGTATTGCGGTCAGCCCCAATACCTTTCCGTTGTACGTTGCGTTCCTGTCTCCGGGCTTGAACGCCGGGGCCGCCAATAGTACGATACAAAGCGCAGATACTATGGTCCAGATCCAATTCCTCTCGTATAACGCAAGGACCGCCGAAAAGAGCACTATGAGTATGATGATAATGATGTTCCTGTTCATACGGCTGGCCCCCTTCGGTGGCAGTTAGTGAAAGGACGTACTTAAACTGCACTGTATTACTTGTCGATGCGGTGACCGATGATAATAACTATTTACAACGCATCCGCATATCAGGCAGTATCATGAGGATAGCGATGATGACCGACAGTTATTTCCCGACCAGGGACGGCGTCGTCACTTCCATTGAGGCAACGAGGAAAGCACTTGAGGCCAAGGGGCATGAGATCATCATCATCGCTCCCGATCCCGGCGAGGATGGTCGTATCGACGGCGTTCATTACCTGCCGGCGAGGAAGTTCAAAGGGTATGAGGGGTATTTCGTGCCTATTTACCCGTCGGATAAGATATCGTTGCTCAGGTCCCTCAACGTTGACGTGATACACGTGCACGGAATAGCGCTGATGGCCATCAAGGCCATGAGCGCCGCCAGAGCGTTAAAGATCCCTGTTGTCATAACGTTCCACACCATGGTGTGCGACACTCTGGAATATTATTCCCCGGTGCCTGTTCCCGCCCCGATACTCGAGAAGTTGGCATGGATCTATCTTCGTAATCTCCTGAAGAGGGCGGACGGCATAATAGCGCCGACCGCTTCGACCGCGTCGGAACTGAAGAAGAGCGGTGTCGATGCCCGCGAGATACGTATAGTTCCCACCGGCATAGATACGGTAAGATTCTCACCTGACGGAAACGGTCAGCGGATAAAGAAGATGTACAACATCAACGGCAAGGTTGCGGTGCACGTCGGCAGGATGTCGTATGAGAAGAACATCGACGTTGTCGTTCGTGCCGTCGCGGATATCGACGGTCTTACGCTTATGGTCGTAGGGAAAGGACCTGCGAAGGACGATCTCGAGAAACTTGTGAATGAACTCGGAATGAAAGACAGGGTCGTGTTCACCGGTTTCGTTCCGGATGATGATCTTCCGGAATATTATGCGGCCGCCGATGTTGCCGTGTCGGCATCAAAATTCGAGACGCAGGGATTGTCCGTACTGGAGGCGATGGCATGCGGGATACCCGTCGCATGTACGAAGGACCGTGCGTTCGAAGATATCATCGTAAACGGCAAGAACGGAGTCTTCTTCGAAGGCGGCGCACAGGAATGCGCGGCCGCGATCTCGAGATGCATATCCGAAGGAAAGGAACTGAGCGCCGAAGCGAGAAGAACTGCGGAAGCATTCTCCACGGAAGCGTCCGCGGATGCTCACATAGCATTGTATAATGACGTTATAGCCGCAAAGAAGAAAAGGCTCGGTGATCGATGATGTTCCCCGATATAGGCGGATGGATGGCGAGCGTCTTCGGACCTTACGGCGCAATTGGCATATTCATATTCATATTCCTGCTGTTCCTCATAGACGCACTGATATTCCCGACGCTTCCGGAATTGTTCTTCGTCATAGGGTTCATGTACGATCCGACGCTCTCGTTCGGTCTCCTGCTGCTTGGAGCGGCCGTCCTGGGAGAGGTCATCGGAATCTCGGGGTTGTATTACGTTGTGGAACGGGTGAAAGTACCGCAGAGAGTGAAGAACGTGGCCGACAAATACGTCAATTTCCTGATAGTCAAAGACGAACGTATGTTGCTCGTCAACCGTATCGCACCCATGATCCCGTTCGCCGGCGCGTTCATCAGTATCGTTGACGGGTGGAAACTCAATCGTGCGCTGTTCTACGTTGCCATCGGCTGCGTATTGAAATACGGCGTCATCATGTTGATGAGCAGCTTCTTCTTCGCTTATTTCAGCAGCAGTGCCGCACAGACGTACACGCTCATATTCGTGTTCTCCGTGATAATAATAAGTCTCGTGTTCGCATTCGCGAGGAAAAGGAGGTCCGGTATAGTTGAAAGTAGTTGATGTCAACCCGTTCTTCCATCCTTTCAGAGGAGGGATAGAACAGAGGATGTACGATTCATGCAGACTCCTCGCGGAGAGAGGACATGATGTCACCGTCCTCACGGGACGGCTGCCCGGTACCGACGAAGAGGAAACGGTGGACGGTATACGCATCGTTCGTCTGAGATCGAGATTCATCAACATATACAATCCTCCGTTCATCTCATCCAAAGGTGTTGCGGACGCTTTGGATTCGCTGGACGCGGACATCGTGAACTACAATTACCGGTGGGCGCCGTCGTACAACAAGCCGTTGTTCAAATATCCCGGGAAGAAGGTGTTCACGTACCATAACATGTGGGGCGAAGGCATCGGCCTGCAGGCGCGGATATCCAATATCAACGATAACCGTTTCAGAAAGGGTCTGATGACCTTTGATCACATCATCTGCGTGAGCGACTACGTACGCAACGACCTCATACGACGCGGAATACCGGAGGGAATGACGACCACTGTGCCGAGCGGTCTTAACGTATTGCCGGATATGAGCGATGAGGAGGGAGATTTCATATTGTCGCTGGGACGCCTTGTGCGGACGAAAGGATTGGACTATCTTCTGAAAGCGATGATCGATGTTCCTCACAGACTGGTGATATGCGGCAAAGGTCCGGATTCAACGAGGATAGAGAACCTTGTTAAAAAGTATGGTCTCGAGGACAGGGTCGATATCAGAGGGTGGGTAAGCGAGGAAGAGAAGAACATGCTGATGAGCACGTGCAAATTCTTCGTGATGCCGTCGCTCTTTGAATCTTATGGTCTCGCAGCCGTTGAACTTATGTCATACGGAAGACCGATCGTTTGTACCGATGTGAACGGGCTTCCCGACACGGTCGGCGGTGCCGGTATGATCGTGAAGCCGAAGGATCCTGCGGGACTTTCCGCAGCCATGATGTCGCTGATCAACGACGAAACAATGAGAAGGACATTGGGAAGGAACGCAAGGGCGAAAGCGGAAGGATACCTTTGGGAACACCATATCGGTAAGATCGAAAGTGTCTACGGAAAGATTGTCAACGGAACCGATTAAGCGTAACTAATAATAGCCGTTACAAGTTACCATGAAGTATGGAATCCTGCGGGTGCACAGTGATCCTTCCGACATACAACGAGGAAGAGAACATCGGGAATATGATAGCGTGCATCAGGGAATTGCACCCGGATTTCAAGATACTCGTGATGGATGATAATTCGAAGGACGGTACTAGGGATACGGTCCTTAGCATCATGGAATCCGATGATGGCGTCTCGTTCATAACCCGTGACATGAACGATAAGGGATTGTCGGCGAGCATCATTCACGGCATCGTTGAATCGAAGACAGAGTTTTTCATAAATATGGATTCTGACTTCCAGCATCCGCCGTCCGCATTAAAGGAGATACACGGTAAACTGTCATCCGGCGCCGATCTTGTTATCGGTGTCAGGAACGACAGAACTGCGTTGTCATTCGGACGCTGGACATCATCATGGGTGGCACATACGATGGCTAATTTCACGTTGAAATTCAATGGGAAGCAGGCAAGCACCGACGTCATGAGCGGACTGTTCGGCGGACGCACGGAACTGTTCGCAAATGTCATAACGGAGCATGAAGCGAATTTCGAGAGGAAAGGATTCAAAGCACTTTTTGATCTGCTCAAGTTCGCACCTGATGATGTTACGATAGAGGATGTGTACTTTGAATTCGGGGAAAGGCAGGGAGGCGAATCGAAGATAAGTTCTAAAGTGATCTTCTCGGTGATGCGCCAATGCGGAAGGCTCGGAAAGGTCTCTGCGGACCTCATCTCCGGATTTTTGAAATGATCATTTACTCAGTATCTTGTTCACGGCGTCGTTGAACGTGAACTTTTCCGTGACCTTTATCGATTCACACCCGATGGCTTTGCCGAATTCCACGTCGGCATCGCTGTTTCCTATCATGAACGATGTTTTTGTGTTGATCCTATGTTTTTCAACTGCTTTCACACCCATGCCTATCTCAGGTTTACGGCACTCGCACTTGTCGTCCGGGTGGTGCGGACAGTAGAATATATCGTCGATCTTCCCGCCGCCTTTCTCTATGTCGGCTATCATCTTTTTATGAATCTTCGAAAGTATGTCCTCTGTGAATTTGCCTCTGGCTATGCCTGATTGGTTCGTGATGATTATCACAAGGTATCCGGCTTTGTTGAGCCTCGCTATAGATGCCGGAACGCCGTCGAACAGTAACAGATCTTCGGGCCGGCTGCAGTACGGATGATCCTTTGCTATCGTATCGTCGCGGTCTATGAGCACTGCTTTTTTTCCGAAGATCCCGCGTTCCACCAGGCCGCATATTATGTGTCCCGCCACCATGTAACCTTCCTGTATCCTCGGTGTTTCCGTGGAAGGTATTACAAGCGCGTGATCGGCCATGTTCTTCATGACGCCGCCCATGCCCGTGAACGTTATTGCGGTCGCTCCTTTTTCTTTGGCAGCTTTCATCGCCTCGATGATGTTCTTTGAATTTCCCGATGTTGAGATGCAGACCACGGCATCTCCTTTTCTCACATGTGCTTCCGTCTGTCTCTTGAAGACCAGGTCGAACGAATAATCATTACCTATCGCCGTAACGGGCGCGATGTTTGAAAGAGCGATGGCCGGCATCGGATCGCGTTCCATGATATATCTTCCGGTGAATTCTGCGGCGAGATGCTGTGCGTCCGCCGACGAGCCGCCGTTGCCCATGAATATTATCTGGTTGCCGTTCTTTATTGTTTTAACCAGAACATCGGCTATCTTTTCTATCGCAGCCGGATCTATCTTCGTTGTCGTCTCGGCGCTGCTCCTCAGTTCGTTGTCTATGAGTTCCTTCATTCGATGCGCCTCCATGACTGTACGCCCGACGGTTCGAAAACGAAGTCTGTTATCGTAGCGCCCATGCCGCCCAATTTCTTTGCGACTATATGCTTTTTGTCGTATTCGCAAACGAAGAACATGAATCCGCCGCCTCCGGCGCCGGATACTTTCCCGCCTATCGCACCGGAATCCATTGCCGCCGCATAGTATTGATCCAACGTATCGTTGCTGATATCGGACGAGAACTTCTTCTTCTGCGCCCACGCTTCACTGAGTATTTCCCCAAAACCGCGGACATCGCCTTTCATGAGCGCGTTCCTGGCATCGACCGCCAGCTTCTTCGCTGCGTCCAAAGCGTCCGTGTTGCTGCCGCTTATGTATCTTTTCGTTTGCGATTCTATTATGTTCGCAGATTCTCTCGCCCTTCCCGTATAACAGAGCAGCGAACAATACTGAAGTTCGTTTATCGTATCGTTTTTCAGACGCACTTTGTTCACGCGGACGCCGTTCTTGCTGAACTCCATTAAATTGAAACCGCCGAACACCGCCGCGTACTGATCCTGCTTGCCCCCTTTGAGCCCGATCTCCTCTCGTTCGAGCCTAAAAGCAAGTTCCGCAAGCTCGTGATCGCTCATCCTTATCCCCTGCCACTCCGTGACCGCGCCGAGCATTGATACTATGACCGTCGACGACCCTCCGAGACCCGAACCCGGAGGCGCGTCCGAGTGTATGAAAACGTCGAACCCTTTTGTTATGTCAAAATGATTGCGTACCGCCTTTATGAGATCCATGTTGCCGTCATATTTCAGAGGCCCGCCGTCAAGCGGCGCTTCGAATGTACCGTAATCTAAAGAAACGATACTCATCCGATTGCTGTTGTTCGGTGTGACCGTGCAGTACGCATACTTATCTATCGTAGAATTCAGAACGAAACCGCCTCTTTCCGAAGCATAAGGTTCAACGTCGGTTCCTCCGCCGGCCATACCGATCCTCAGGGGAGCTCGTGCTCTTATGAATTCTTTCATTCACTGCCTCCCGTCGTTCTCAATGATCTCGCCCTCTCCGACGATCGTTCCGTCGGCTAATACGGCGTTGGTTATACTTGCTCCTTTCTTCACAATGCAGCGTTCGCCGAGTATGCTTCCCTTTATCGCTGCTCCGGATATGCTGCAATCGGCCATGATCAGCGACTGCGATATGTTCGCGTTCACGACCACTGATCCCTTGGATACGACCGACGATATGATATTTGAACCCGAGACCTTCCCTTTTTCTCCGAGGTAGAATGGTTTCGTTATCTTCGAATCGTGTATGTTATCCCATTTCTTGTTCGCATACAACCTTTCGGCCATGAGTATATTCGATTCGAACAGATCCCTCGGTCTTCCCACATCCATCCACATGCCGTTCAGCATATGCCCCTGTACTCTGTACCCGAGGTCCAGGATCTTTGGTGTGAGATCCTTCGAGAAGTCATACATCTGATCCTTCGGAACATATTGCATTATTTCTTTCTCAACCACGTAAACGCCTGCGTTCACTAAATTCGAGAACACTTCCTCCTGCTTAGGTTTCTCTTTGAATTCAAGTATACGATTGTCAGCGTCCAAGCGAGCTATTCCGAATTCGCAGGGATTGGCAACGGGGGTCAGTGATATCGTCAGCGATGCATTCGTCCTCCTGTGCTCGTCGATCTCCGCTTTGAGGTCTATGTCTGCGAACACATCACCGTTGCATGCAACGAAAGTATCATCCAATCTGTCCTCAAGTAATTTTATAGCGCCTGCGGTCCCCGCAGGCGGATCCTCATACGAATATTCTATCGATATCCCTTCCGCGGTACCGTCCCTCATCACAGAGGCCATCTTCTCCGGCCTGTAGCCGCAGGCAAGGAACACCTCTTCTATTCCTCCTTTTGCTAAAGAGGATATCAAATATGACAGGCACGGCCTGTCCAGGACCGGAAGTATCGGTTTGGGACGTTCATTGGTCAGCGGCCTTAATCTTGTGCCTTTGCCTCCGACCATCACAACAGCCTGACGTACCTTGCTTGTCATATCAGAACACCATCATTGCATAATGATAAAACCTTTACGCGAACGGTCGGGCGGAATCTTTCTTAACGTCATTTACGATCGACGGCGTTCGGAAACAGTTTTATACACACATCAGGAAGTACGGGTGATGCCCAAGGTCAGTATAATCGTTCCCGTGTTCAACGGCTCCGAATACATAGAAAGGAACACGCAGTACATACTTGAGCAGGATCACAAGGACATTGAGGTCATATTCGTAGCTGACAAAAGATCCACGGATGACACCTTGCGAAAAATAGAGGACATGTTGCCGAAATATCAAAACGCCGTCGTCGCCGAACAGACCGAAGGCGGTCTGGGGCAGGCGCGCAACATAGGCCTTGAATACGTAACGGGCGATCTTGTCTGGTTCCTTGATGTCGATGATCATCCTTTGCCCAATTTCCTGAGCACGCTTGTCGGTGCGCAGCTTGAACATGATGCCGATGTCGTGTTCTGCAATTACATCAGGTCGAGCGAAACGGATCCCGTCATAAAGAGCAAGAAGAACGGCGTAAAGGTCATGGACAGATATGAAGCGATGACCGCCAGAGGGAATAACAAGATCCCCGTTACTTCGTGGTCAATGATCACAAAGACCGATGTCATCATGAAGAACGGACTGAGGTTCATACCGATCGGATATGCTGAAGATGTGGATTTCACATACAGGTTGTTGTCCAAGTCGGATACGATATGTTTTTGCGAGACTCCTCTGTTCGTTTACATACAGACCCCGGATTCCATGTGCAGTAACAACAACAGACGCGGAACGGCCGAGATTGAATGCTACAGACGGCTCATTGAATACTTTAAGACGGAAGAGCCCGGTTTCTGCGACAAGTTCCGAAGAATTGCGGCGATCACCATGATCCGTTCATCGACCAGGATGGATGCCGGTCCGTACAACGAGTTTGTGAACGACGAAAGAACAAGATCTATGGTTGCGGAAGAACTTTCACACAGGACCGATCCGGAGATGGCGTTCTTCAAGATACTCTCGGGAATGTACAGGCTTTTGGCAAGAACATATATGAACCTGATATTCTACAGGGAAGGTAAGACGTTCTAGGTGTGCATATGAAGAAGGCTTTGATAACCGGCGGCGGGGGATTCATCGGAAGTCATCTCGCGGACAGGCTTTTGAGCGACGGATGGGATGTTACTGCGGTCGATCGCATGGATCTCAAAAAATGCGGTACGCTCGACCATATCGACAGTAAGGATTTCCGTTTCATCAGGTGTGACGTGACCGATACGGAGCATCTGACGGAGATATCGAAAGATGTCGATCATGTGTTCCATCTCGCCGCGAACTCCGACATAAGGAGCGGGGGGCAGGATCCGAGCGTTGATCTCGGCAGCACATTCATGACCACGCGGTCGGTGCTTGACGCAATGACCGCCAACGGTATAACGAAACTATTCTTCTCATCCACTTCGGCTGTCTACGGTGATAAGCAGAACACGGCGCTGAATGAAGAGACCGGAGACCTTCGACCGATATCATACTACGGAGCGTACAAGCTTGCATCCGAAGCCGTCATAAACGCATATTCATACATGAGCGGTATAGATGCGCTGATCTTCAGATTCCCCAACGTCGTCGGACCGAGACTCACACACGGCGTCATATTCGATTTCATAAATAAACTGAGAGCGGATCCGACAAGACTGGAGATACTGGGAGACGGCAAGCAGAGGAAACAGTACATCTATGTGACCGATCTGGTGGACGGCATCTCCGTGTTATCGCAAGATATGCCGAACGGCGTCAGTCTGTTCAACGTATCCACAGAATCGTTCACCACGGTGAATGAGATCGCAGATATCGTGTGCAAGAGGATGGGTCTGCGGAACGTCAGATTCGATTATACGGGCGGACCGTCCGGCTGGAAAGGTGATGTGCCTTCGTTCGAATACGACATATCGAAGATAAAACGCACAGGATGGAAGTATCGTTACAATTCCACGGATGCCGTCAGAGAGACCGTTCGCAGCCTTGACCTTTGACGGAATTCACCTGACGGCGACAACGTTTATACCGATAGGTACGCCGAGGGCTTCGGCGACAGGTGCGCATTTCGACCTGAGTACATGGACAACCGGTACAGGAACATACTGATCCGATAATGATTCGAAGTTCGCCATTCCTTTTGCGATTATGAGATCCGCCGATGCGATCTCCTTCTTCAGACCGCCGTCCAATGCGCTCAGGTCGATCCCTATCCTGAATTCCGATGTCGTGTACATCGCATCGACCTCCTTATCCAAGGATATGCGGATAGCGTCCTCCATTGCTACGTCGTTCAGTATCGGTTTTCCTCTCACGACGCCGATGACCCTCGTTCCGTTCTTCCTCATCTCACGTATCAGAAGTTTGTCCAACTGCGATTCTCCGCAGTTGTCGAAGATGTAGATGACCGATCCCGCCTTCGACAATATTCTCTTTACATCCTCCGTTTCATCGTGACCGATGCCTTGCTCCATCAGTTTTCTGAATTCCTTCCTGAACTTGTCGGGATCGTCTATAGCGTTGTCTAAACCGAAATCCATTATGTTACCTATCACCGCGATGAGTATCGCCGCTCTCATCCTGTCGTTCGATCCGGATATGTACGCTTCAGCGTCGCTGATGTACTCTCCGGCAACCTTGTCCGCACGGACCTTCAGTTCAAGGTACGGATCTTCAACGTTCATAGCTGCATACGCGGCTCTGTGCACGTCCGTCGCTATCGCCGCGGAGTTGACGCCTTCATACATACCGTCGCTGAATACTTTCATAGCGACCTTCAGCGCATTGTACTCTGTTCCGTTCCCCGCGAGCTCCGCCTGGAATAACACGCGTTTCAGAAGGCACGGAACACATTCCGGTCTCATTTTCATATGCATGATGAGTGTGCTGCAAGGTTATAACATCTGTGCGTTCTCCGCCATCCCGCGAGCTGGTGTGCGAACCCTTCTGTTTATATATAAGGAGAATAATCGGTTTGCTCATGGCAACCGACAAGATTTGTTCATCATGCGGCATAAGGCTTCTCGGTCACGGCAACACGTTCTTCAAGTGCCCCGAATGCGGTGGTTAT
>Ga0123353_10014739_pt1 | contig 11292 bp, 7 predicted proteins | sample TergutLab28metaG_3_FD_92763 | JGI IMG/M metagenome (GOLD analysis project Ga0123353, IMG submission 92763) | Labiotermes labralis P3 segment gut microbial communities from Petit-Saut dam, French Guiana - Lab288 P3 | ecosystem: Host-associated > Arthropoda: Insects > Digestive system > Gut ... | reverse complement strand
TAGGCTAGACATCGAAACCGTACACCCCCCTGTCCTGGTCGCGGGTCAGGTGGCCGCGGTCAAGCGCTATAACGCGCCTACGCATGTTGTCCACCATCTCGCGGTCGTGGGTGGCTACCAGCACCGTGGTGCCGGTCCGGTTGATGCGCTCGAGCAGGTCCATAATGCCCCGCGAGGTCTGCGGGTCGAGGTTTCCTGTGGGTTCGTCGCAGATAAGCAGCGGCGGGCGGTTCACGATGGCACGCGCGATGGAGACACGCTGCTGCTCACCGCCGGAAAGCTGGTCAGGGCGCTTGTTCAGCTTGTCTTGCAGGCCGACCAGGCGCAAGACCTCCGGCACCTGCGTCTTTATCACGTGGCGGCTTTTCCCGATAACCTCAAGCGCGAAGGCGACGTTTTCGAAAACCGTCTTGTTCGGCAGGAGCTTGAAGTCCTGGAAGACGCAGCCGATGTTGCGGCGCAGGTAGGGCACCCGCCAGCCGCGCATCGTGGTCAGGTCTTCGTCGGCCACATAGATATGGCCTTCGCTTGGCTTGACCTCGCGGATAAGCATGCGGATGAAGGTCGATTTCCCCGAACCGGAATGACCCACCAGAAACACGAATTCACCGGCGTAGATCTGCATGGTGATGTCGTAGAGGGCAGGCTTGTTCGCCTGTGCGGGATAGACCTTCGACACATGTTCGAAAGTGATGACCGGCGTGCCCATCTGCTGGGGCGCGTCATCGATATCGAGAATCGGCAATTGTTCGGAGAGCTGCGCAGCGGCTTGGAAGTTTCTGCCGACACGTGCTCCACCCCACAAAGCCGTTCTCCTTCCACCTGAACGTGGAAGACCATCTAGGTAGTTGTCATTCGTCACAGAGTGCTCCGTTCAGACTTTGAATGTACTGGGACGATTACGTATTTTACCAGATACACTTGCGAGCAACAGCTTTCTTCACAGCTTCAACAATGGCAGGTGCATCAAGTTTACAATAAGCCAGCAGTTCTTCGAGGTTTCCCGATTTGCCGAAGCGGTCTTGAACCGCCACAAACTCACAGGGTGTGGGGGCATGAAGTGCAAGGACTTCGGCAACTTTTGCACAAAGGCCACCTGAGCGCATGTGTTCTTCGGCGGCAACAACGCAGCCGCATCTGGCAGCGCTCTTGAGCAGGGCGGCCTCGTCGAAGGGTTTGAGGGAAAAGACGTCGACCACTTCGGCCGAAATCCCCTCAAGCGCGAGCAGGTCGGCGGCGATGAGGGCCTGGCTCACCTCGATGCCGCAGGCAAAGATGCTCACGTCGCTGCCTTTGCGCAACAGCTTCGATTTTCCCAGGGCAAAGGCGCTCCCCTTCTCGTAGAGGCAGGGCACCGCGGCGCGGCCCAGCCTGATGTAGACCGGCCCGGGGGTCTTTGCCGCGAGACGGATTGCAGCAGCGGCGCTTTCGTAGTCGGCGGGCACGAGGACCTTCATATGGGGGATGGCCAACATGAGCGCGAGGTCCTCGAGCATCTGGTGGCTTCCCCCGTCGGGGCCAACCGTTACCCCCGCATGGGTCGGGGCGAGCTTCACATCGAGATTCGAATAGGCCACGGTGTTGCGAATCTGGTCATAGACCCGCCCCGTGCCGAAGATGGCAAAAGAGCCGGTAAAGGCGATATGGCCCGCAAGAGCCAAGCCCGCAGCCACACCGATCATGTTCTGTTCGGCAATGCCGGTGTTGAACAGGCGCTTCCCGCCTTCGGGGAAGGCATCGGCGAGGCGCTGGAGGGTTGTTGAGCCGGCCAGGTCGGCATCGACCGCCACGACCGGAAGGCCTTCGAGCACCAGTTCTATCAGGGTTGCGCCGAGCGCTTCGCGTGTGGCGGCCTTGCGGGGCGCATCCGCAGATGTTGAAGGCTTAGTCACAAGAGGCCTCCTTCGCGTCGAGTTCGGCAAGCGCGGCTTCAAGCTGGGCGGCGTTCGGGGCCTTGCCATGCCATCCGACCTGGCCTTCCATGAACGAAACTCCCTTGCCCTTCACCGTGGAGGCAATCACAACCGTTGGCGGGCCGGCCTCTTTTTCCTTGCATGCAGAAAAAAGCCCGACGAGCGCCTCGATGTCGTGCCCGTCTGCGTGCAAGACATCCCAGCCGAAAGCGGCAAACTTTTCGCCCAGGTCCCCGGCTTCGCAGACTTCGCTGCAAGGCCCGTCTATCTGGAGGCCGTTCCTGTCGACAATCGCAACGAGGTTCGAAAGGCCCTGGTGGGCAGCGAAGTTCGCCGCTTCCCAAACCTGGCCTTCCTCGCATTCCCCATCTCCCAACAGGACAAAGACCCGGTTGGGCCTGCCTTGGAGCATAAGCCCGCAGGCAAGGCCGCAGGCAATTGAAAGCCCCTGGCCAAGGGAGCCGGTCGAAACCTCGATTCCTTCCAAGAGGTTGGAATCGGGATGCCCTTGCAGGCGGCTGCCCATCTTGCGAAGGCTTTCCAGCTCCTCGGTGGGGAAAAAGCCTGCATGGGCCAAGACGGTATAGAGGGCGGGCGCCGCGTGGCCCTTCGAAAGCAGGAAGTAGTCGCGGTCTTCGAATTGCGGGTTTTGGGGGTCATAGACCAGCACGCCCCTGAAAAAAAGCGCCACCAGGATGTCGGTGCAGGAAAGCGAACCTCCCGGATGGCCGCTGCCGGCGTGTGCGATCATGCGCAGGATGTCCCTGCGAATCTCCCTTGCCTTGCTTTGGGCATCGCTTGCGCTCCAAGCCTGCCTTATGCACGGGGTATCAGCCAATGACATACCTTTCCTCGTCTCCTTCAAACGCCAACACTTCGGTCCAACGGTTCTATCGCCAGCCGAGCTTGCACCCGGCGGGCCTGCCGGCAGCCAAAACTTGGCCCCGGCGACGGGGCGCTCAGCCCTTTCCCACACGCCAGCGGTGATAGCCGATGACGAAATCTTCTATATTGCCATCGAGCACCGCTTCGACATTGCCACTCTCCAGGCCGCTGCGCAGGTCCTTGACAAGCTGATAAGGATACAGCACATAGTTGCGGATCTGGCTGCCAAAGGAATTATCCATGCGTTCTCCGCGCAGCTCGGAAAGTTCCGCCAGGCGTTTTTGTTCCTCGATCTCATAGAGCTTCGACTTCAAGACCTTGAAGGCGGACTCCTTGTTTTGCAGCTGTGATTTCTCGTTTTGGCAGGTCACCACGATGCCGGTGGGGAGATGGGTCAGGCGAACCGCGGAATCGGTCGTATTCACGCTTTGGCCCCCCGGCCCGCTTGAACGGTAGACATCGACGCGCACATCCGCCAGATTGAGCTCGACTTCGATGTCGTCGGGCAGGACCGGGAAGACCTCCACCCCGGCAAAGGTGGTGTGGCGGCGCTTCTTGTCGTCGGTCGGCGAGATGCGCACCAGGCGATGGACGCCCGATTCGCTGCGCAGCATGCCGTAGGCGTTGTGGCCTTCAATCTGGATCATGGCCTTGTCCAGCCCGATGCCGACCCCCGGCACAATATCGAGGGCCCGCACCTTCCAGCCCTTCTTGTCGGCGTAGCGCACAAACATGCGGTACAACATCTCGGTCCAGTCCTGGGCTTCCAGGCCGCCGCTTCCCGGATTCACCGTGAGGATAGCGTCTTCCGCATCGAAGCGCCCGGAAAACCAAGATGAGATTTCCAGCGTATCAAGGCGCTTCTCGAGCCGCTCGCAAAGCCCGATAGCCTCAGCTTCAAAGCTCGGGTCTTCCCCGGCAAGGTCGAAGGCAACACGCGCATCGTCAAGCAGGCTTTCGGCCTGTGTATATTCCTCTATGGTGTCGCGCAGGACGCTCGCGCGCTTCGAGAGCTCCGAGGCCCGGGCGGGCTCGTCCCAAAAATCCGGCGCTGCAATTCTGGAGTCCAGCCCGGCAAGCTCGGCAGCCTTTTCCTCGATGCGCAGATAGACGAAGGCTTCCGCTATCCGCTTTGCCACCCGTTCTGTTTCAGCTGATTCTTTTTCCGGCATTTCGCTTGGTCGTTTCCTGTCTTGGCCCTAGGGCTGCCCTCCCGCGTGGCGGTGTGCCTAGGCGTCCACTCCGTGGCATTTCTTGTATTTCATCCCCGAGCCACAGGGGCAGGGGTCGTTGCGCCCGACATGTGCATAGGGGTCGTCCTTGTCCTTCTCGTAGGTCTGCACCTTGCCCACCGATGCCTTCGGCGGGGCATTGGGCACCTGGGGCGCCGGCGAGGCGGAAGACTGCGTGAGGGCCGCTTCTGGCGAGGAATAACTCAGCTTGCCTTCAAGCAGGCTTTTTCCTTCATCGACTTGCTGCACGGCGATCTGAAGGCGCAAAAGCGTGCGCAGGAAATCTTCGTACATCGATGAGGTGAGTATGTGGAAGGCCTCGTAGGCCTCGTTCTTGTATTCGACCAAGGGGTCGCGCTGCCCGAAGGCACGCAGCCCGATGCCGGTTTTCAGGTAGTCCATCTCCTGGAGGTGGGCCATCCAGCGGGTGTCGAGGATGCGCAGCATCACCTGGGCCTGCAGCGTCCGAATCGCATCTTCCCCCAGTAGCTGCGCCTTGTCGGCATAAACACCCTCGAGGAACTCGCAGATTGCGGCCTCGAGCCCTTCGATTTCCTCAACGCCGCTCTCCTCGATAGAAAAATCGCTGCGGCCGCAGAGGTTGGCAATCCACAGGTCGATGCTCTTGATGTCCCAGTCGTCGCTCGGCGCCTTTTCGGGGCAGTGCGCAGCGAGGGTGGCCGCAACCGATTCGCGGATAATCTCGGGGATACGATCGCTGAGGTCCTTGCCGTCGAGGATGGCATTGCGCTCGCCGTAAATCGCGCTGCGCTGCAGGTTCATCACGTCGTCGTATTCAAGCACGTTCTTGCGCGCTGCGAAATGCATGCTTTCGACCTGGCGCTGTGCGCCTTCTATCGCCTTGGAGACCATGGATGCCTGGATAGGCATTTCTTCGGAAATGTCGCTGCGTTGCATCATGCCCGCGATGCCTTCCATGCGCGACCCGCCGAAAAGCCGCATGAGGTCGTCTTCGAGGCTGAGGTAGAACTGCGAAAGCCCCGGGTCGCCCTGGCGGCCCGAACGTCCGCGCAGCTGGTTGTCGATGCGGCGGCTCTCGTGTCGCTCGGTGCCGATGACCGCAAGGCCTCCGGCGGCAATCACGTGGTCGTGCTCGGCGGTGGTGACGGCCTTGGCCTTCTTCAAGGCCTTGGCTCTCTGTTCGTCGTTCACTTCCTCGAGCTCGATTCCCTCGCCGACAAGGAATTCTTCCATCAAGACCTCGGGGTTGCCCCCAAGCAGGATGTCGGTGCCACGGCCTGCCATGTTGGTTGCGATGGTCACCGCCCCAACGCGTCCTGCCTGCGCGATGATATGGGCCTCGCGTTCGTGGTGCTTCGCGTTGAGCACCTCGTGGCGGATGCCCCGCTTGTCGAGCAGGCGACTGAGCCGCTCAGAGCTTTCGATGGACACCGTGCCCACGAGGCAGGGCTGGCCGGCCTTGTGGCGCAGCGCTATGTCGTCGGCCACCGCGTTGAATTTCGCGGGGACGTTGCGATAGATCAGGTCGTTCTCGTCCAGGCGGATGACCGGCCTGTTCGGCGGTATCGCCATAACCGGCAGCTTGTAGATCTGGCGGAATTCGGCATCTTCGGTCATGGCCGTGCCGGTCATGCCGGCAAGCTTCGCGTAGAGACGGAAATAGTTCTGCAGGGTAATGGTGGCTAGGGTCTGGTTTTCCTCGCGGATATGCACGCGCTCCTTCGCCTCGAGGGCCTGATGGAGCCCCTCGGAATAGCGGCGGCCTTCCATGATGCGCCCGGTGAATTCATCAACGATCTTCACTTCCCCGTCGATGACCACGTAATCGATGTCGCGGTGGAAAAGGAACTGCGCCCGAAGGGCTTGCTGGAGGTGGTTGGCGAGCTGGCCGGAAGGGTCGTCGTAGAGGTCGTCGAGGCCAAGCATGCCCTCGATCTTTTCCAGGCCGCCCTCAGAGGCATGGATGGTCCGCTTCGCTTCGTCCATGCGGAAATCGATTCCCGAAATCAGGCTGGGCATCACGCGCGCGAACTTGTTGTAGGTGTCTGCCGCCTGGGTGCCTGCCCCGGAAATGATGAGCGGGGTCCGCGCCTCATCGATGAGGATGGAATCGACCTCATCGACGATGGCGTAGTGGTGGCCGCGCTGCACCCGGTTGCGGGCCTGGGTGACCATGTTGTCGCGCAGGTAGTCGAAGCCGAATTCCGCGTTGGTCCCATAGGTGACATCGGCCTGATAGGCGGGAATCCTTTTCGCGGGGAACATCCCGTTTTGGATCAGCCCCACATCCATGCCGAGGAATCGGTAGATGCGACCCATCCATTCGCTGTCGCGCTTGGCCAGATAGTCGTTCACGGTCACGATATGCACGCTGTCGCCGCCAAGTGCGTTGAGGTATCCTGCGAGGGTGGAGACAAGGGTCTTGCCCTCACCGGTCTTCATCTCGGCAATCTGCCCGTCGTTGAGCGCCATGCCGCCGATGAGCTGCACGTCGAAGTGGCGCATCTCGAGCGTGCGCACGCTTGCCTCGCGCACAGCGGCGAAGGCTTCAGGCAAAAGCGAGTCGATCTTTGCCCCTTGGGCGCAGCGTTCCTTCAAGGCAGCGGTCATTGCGGATAGTTCCTCGTCTGACTTTGCCTGCATATCTGCTTCGAGGCTGTTTATCCGTTGGACACTTTCCTCGTATTTCTTGAGTTGCTTTCCTTCACCGAGGGTCAAAAGCTTCGATAAGAACCCTGCCATGTGCCGCCGTCTTTCTCTTGATGTATTCATACCTAAAGTGTTCGTCTGTGACTAACTCTATCATACCCCATAATCTATCAAAGGAAATCCACATTGACGAAGCCCCTACGGGTTGGTTCCCGATGTCAAAACATGGGGGACGGCCCCGCCGCCAAAGGCGGCAGACCCGTCCCGCTTGTTTGTCCCCGAAAGATCCGGGGACGGGTCTAGCCGTTGTGCCAGACCCGTCCCCCTTGTTTGTTCCCTAGCCCTTGACCAGACTCAGGGAATCGTGCAGCTTGAAACCCGGCTCTTCTGCAATGATGCTGCAATAGAGCCGCGTGGTCTTTTCCGAAGGATCGATTCCCAGTTCCTCGACCAGGTAGCGCCTGCACCTGAAATAGGTCTCCAGCGCGGCAGCCCGCTGCCCCAAGGCAATCTGCGCCTGCATGAGCAGCGTATAGATATCCTCACGCGCAGCATCACGGGCAATCGCCGCCCGCGAAAACCAAAGCGAGTTCTGATACTCCCCCGCCTCGAAAAGCCGGTGCGCGGCTGTCGAGAGCGTATCGACCAGGCGTGAGCGATAGTCGGCTCGCGCAGAAATGATGGAGCGGTTCTCGGTCTCGGTGGGCAGGAGGTCATCGGTATACAGGTCCTCCAATTCCGAGAAGACCTGCGACCACAGCTCAAGGTCGGAAAAGCTGAAAAGCAAGCGCCGGCACAAGGCATCGAACTGCGCGACATCACTTGAGCTGAGGTGCCCGTCGAGCTTGTAGCTGAACTGGGTGTGAATAAGGTAGGGGCATCTGCCATCCTGCCCCGAAAGCGCCTTCTTCAACTGGGACCAGATGCTGTAGAGGTTGCGCTTGGAGGCCGCAGGGTCGCTTTCGGGCCACAAGACCTTGCAGAGCCGTTCACGGGAAAACTCCTTGCCATGGTTCAAGACAAGCAGGGCCAGAAGCGTTTTAATCTTCTGGCGGCTGAAAAGACGGGGGTTGAGCAGCTTGTCCCCAATCCTGACCTCAAGCCCCCCAAAAAGCTTCACGAAAAGCATCGGGGTGCTTTCGGCCTTTCTCGCTGCGTCCTGCGCATCGACCCGATACTCATTCGGGTGGGTCCGCCTGAAATCCGACTGCTTGGTTTCGGCCTCCTGCCGCAATCGCCGATACATACTCTGCTGGTTGAACAGGTTCAGCTCCATATCGTGGGCGAAAGTGAGCAGTGAGCGTGGCACGAACACCCTGTTCTCGGGGCTTTGTGCGAGAGAGAGCCGCTCCCATTTCGCGAGCAGGAGCATATCGAAAAAGCCGATGTCTTCCTCTTGGCTCCGTCGTTCAATATAGGTGGCGATGTAGCGTATCTGGGTTGCCATCTGTTGCGACTCCTCATCGCTGGCGCTTGCCTCCCCTAGGACATTCAGATCTTCAATTAGCCAGGCAAGCACGAGTGAGAGCATATCGCGGTTGGCACCAGCAAGCCTCAGGGCTTCCACAAAGTTCGTTGTGTCGGCCTTCGCATGGGAAAGGCAGATCTGGCTTTGCGCCAGCGCCTTCCAGAAGGGCTCCTGTTTTACCAGTGTTTCGGCGTTATTATGGTCGTACCAATCCCGTCCAGGCTCCGCCCTATAACGCACAAGCCCCTCGAGCACCGTTATGGCCTTATGTGCCTGGGTCTTGTTTCCGAAACGGAAAAGCAGCAAGGATGCAATGATTCTCGTACCACTGTCGGCCTCGGTCATGAGATAGAGTTTCATTGCTATGCGCAAGGCTCTCGCCTCGTCGCCAAGAAGGGCAATCCGCCAGGCCTCGAAGGCGGAAAGCCGGTTGCCCGGGTTTTGGCCGGCAGAACGGATGCTTTCGAAAAGCAGATGTGGAGGAAGGAAGCATCCTTTCTGGAAAAGCTGCCCCGAGCGTTCATTGAGCCAGGTTGTGCGCTGCCGTGGCGGGCAGGTTCGCAGGACAAGCCCGCAGGCCCGCTCGGAATCGCCCGACAAGACGAGCAGGTCTGCCAGGCGATGGGTGAGGATGCCCTTTTCGCCGAAGTTCGAGTGCGCTGCCATGGCGTCGAGCTGGGGCATGAAGGCCTTCACCAGCTGGTCGAGGGTGAAGATACAGCTCGAGAATTCCTCGCGGTAGACATCGATTCCCAGATAGGCGTAGTCATCCCGCAGCACTTCGAGCAGCCCCGCATCCCAGCCCTTCACGAAAACCGCCAGGTCGCCTAAGCGCCCATAACCGAGCACGAGCATGATGAAAATCACGAGCTGTTCGTCGATTGCCAGTTCCTCGTTGGCGATAGCCATGCAGAAAAGCCCGTCTGCATCCTGGCCGCCCCAAAACAGGCCCGCAATGCGCTCGGTCGGCAAAAAGCTTGATGCCGGCCGCTGGAGCTTCTTGACATCAGTTCGCCCGACATCGATCTCGGCATCCGTCAGCAGGAATTCCTGCGCGCGGATGCGAATGCCGTCTGGCTGGAGCCCCTCATAGACGTCGCAACGCGGGGTCATGGTGGCTATCACTTCCCAACCGTGCTTGAGCAGTTCGTCGAACAGCACTGAGAGGGCTTCCGCCCTTTTCTTGTCGAGCAGCGGGATGTCCTCGAAGACAGCCAGGGCAGGCTTGAGGTTTTTCTTGACCAGAAACGAGGCGATAAGCTTCCGGTCTAGGTCGCGCAGGAAACAGGGGCTCTTTGCCGATACCCAGAATACGTTCTCGAAGGAAAAGATCGATTCGGCGTATTCGGTGGCAAGAGCAGTCTTTCCAAAGAGTGGCGGGGCGACCAGAAAGCGCACGATATTTCGCTGCCTCATCATCTTGGTTAGAAGGTCGCCGCGCGGGAAATGGCGCGCTATTCCGAGTTTTTTGGGCTTGCACCCGCGACATGAACTGCCTGATAAAAAGTCAGTCATCTCTATTCCTTTCTCAAGGATGCAATTCTCGGACTGACCATCATAGTCGTAGTGCTTAAGCCTTGCAATATGGCATGGGGCTAATGTGGTCACTTTTATAACAATATGTAAAAATTCCACATTTTATAGAACGAATTCTCGCTAGTTTCTCTGTTTTTCTCCCATATTTCTTGTAAGTTTTCTCTATTTTGGTGTCGTGAGTCTCATCAGATAGTCGGCAGAGGCGACCACTTCATCGGGGGGCGTTTCGGGGGCATCGATAAGCCAGAAACGGATGACGCCAATCAGGCCGACCACAACGTATTGAAAGAGGTATGCGACCTCTTTTCTTGTCATCTGTGGGTTGGCCGCTTCCCAGTCGGAATGGTAGCTTTGATACAGATGACGGATTATCCTGTCGATGAAACCCTCTGCGCTCCAATTCTCAAACGCTACCCTGACCAGGACCCGATGCTTCCCGATGAAGGCGATGAGCGCCGGGGTGATGTCGAAGATATTGGCGGGCAGGGCCTTGAGTTCTTCAGCGAAGCCGATGAAAAGGTCTTCCTGCAGCGCCTGCAACAGGGCGAACTGGTCGGAATAGTATTTGTAGAAGGTCTTGCGGGAAATGCCGGCAGCCTCGCAGATCGAACTGACCGACACAGCGCTGACCGGTTTGGTTTCAAGGGCGCTTAGGAAGGCTTCGGTCAGGCAGGCCTTGGTGTAGCGCTGGCGGGAGTCTTTGGGGGTGATGTACATGGCTGCACCTTTCGTGTTGCTGAGCTATTGAATTATTGTAGACCTTTGTTACTCTTTTTACAATAGTCTCTCGTTCAACCAGCGTCCCCAAAAAAGGTTTTCATGATATAGTTCACCATGAACAGCCATGAACAACGAAGCAATAACACTCCCCTCCTATGCCCAAACCGCCCTGGACATCCTCGAACAGGCGGGCTTCGAGGCGTACTGCGTCGGCGGCTTCGTGCGCGACTCTCTCATGGGCCGCCCGCAAGGCGATATCGACATCGCCAGTTCCGCAACCTGGGAAAAGGCCCAAGGCCTTTTCGAGGCGGCGGGCTTCAAGACCTTCGAGACCGGCACAAAGCACGGCACCATCACGGTCCTCGTCGAATCAATGCCCCTCGAAATCACGACCTATCGCAGCGAGGGCAGCTACAGCGACAGGCGCCACCCCGATTCGGTGCACTTCGTGGACTCTATCGTCGAAGACCTGCAACGGCGCGACTTCACCATCAATGCAATCGCCTACCACCCCGAACGGGGCCTGTTCGACCCCTTCGACGGACAGCTCGATATCGAGCGGGGAATAATCCGGACGGTTGGACAAGCCGAAAAGCGCTTCACCGAAGATGCCCTGCGGATTTTGCGGGCGCTTCGTTTCGCTTCCCAGCTTGGCTTTAGCATCGAGGACAGGTGTTTAGAGGCGATGCTTGAACACAAAGGCCTGCTGCACTTTGTTGCCGTTGAAAGGATCCGTCACGAACTGGATGCCTTCGTCTGCGGCAAAGATATCCGCAAGGCGCTTGTGTCATGCGTCGATATACTGGGGGAAGTCATCCCGCAGCTGCCTCCCATGAAGGGCTTCGACCAGAAAACCCCCTACCACATCTTTGACGTGCTCGAACACAGCGCGCTCTGCATGCACAAC
>Ga0123353_10014738_pt1 | contig 11292 bp, 9 predicted proteins | sample TergutLab28metaG_3_FD_92763 | JGI IMG/M metagenome (GOLD analysis project Ga0123353, IMG submission 92763) | Labiotermes labralis P3 segment gut microbial communities from Petit-Saut dam, French Guiana - Lab288 P3 | ecosystem: Host-associated > Arthropoda: Insects > Digestive system > Gut ... | reverse complement strand
GCGGTCGTACTCAGATTGGAAAGTATCGCCCCGCTGATAGATGAGCGGCAGCAGGATGGACTTAAGCGAGGCGAGCGCCTCGTCGTCGAGTATGGTGTGCACCTGCTGAAGCGCCGCCGCCAGATCACCGTACCGCTCGTCCACGATTCCCTGCAGGCGGATCATCTCCGCCGTCGCGACGAAACCGGTCAGGTCGATCTTGGGTTCGGCATCTTCTTCCAACGGAAAATCATCGATGAGCAGATCGCCGTCGGCGGCGTCTGTCGGCGCGCCGTCCGCGGCGGAGGGTGTTTCCTCTGTCGCGCCCTCCATTTTGGCGGCGTTCGCCTCGATGAACGCGGCTTGGGCGCGCCCCTCCTCCGCGCCGTAGTCGATCATGGCGGCGCGCACCGATAAGAGCGCCGCTTCCAGCGCTTCGGTATCCGCCGCCTCGTAGTCGATGAGCGACACCAGCGAGTTCTCGCGCGCCTCGGCCTCCGCCCGCTCGGACGCCTCGCGAATGCCCGCCATGTCCGCGCCGTCCGCCCGAGCCTGCGCGACCGCTTCCTTCTTGGCGACGGCGATGAAGGATTCCATCGCCCCCTCGCCGGTGGCGGCGAGCAGCGCGCGCAGGCGCATAGCATCGAGGATTGTATCCGGCTGATCTCCGCCGCGTAACGCCGATCCGTAGATGCCCGCGCCGATCAGCGCGAGCGCGATTACGCACAGCGCAGCGACGATGAGGACATTGAGGCGCTTACGCATTGCGATCACCTCCCCTCTGCGGCGCGATGCCCGACATCGCCAGGCCGTAATCGGCGCTGGACGCGTCGACCGGCAGGATGTCCACGATCTTCCCCTCCGACACGATGGCGATGCGGTCGCAAATCGAGCGCAACTCGAGCAGTTCCGAACTGACGATGACGATCGTCAAACCCTGCTCGCGGTTGAGCCGGATCAGCGTCTCGAGCACCAATTTCTTCGCGCCGATGTCGATGCCCCGCGTGGGCTCGGCGACGAACAGGAATTTGGGATTGAGCACCAGCGCGCGCGCCACGCACACCTTCTGCTGATTGCCGCCGGAGAGCGTCCCCGCGTGCTGGGCGGGGGAGGTGCAGCGGATGTCGAGTTCTTTGATCATCCGCTCAGACATCTGTCGGATCGCGCGATTTGAGCGGAAGCCCCCGTGCAAAAACTCGCCCTTCACCTGTATGGCGTTAAAGGCGATGTTGTCCTCAATCGATTGGTCGAGCAAGAGCCCCACCCCGCGCCGGTCCTCCGAGACCATCGCCAGCCCCGCCCGAAGCGCGTGCCGCGCGTCGTTAAGCGCCAGCGGCTCGCCGTAGAACTGCGCCTCGCCGAACGCGGGATACAGCCCCATCAGGCCGTTGGGGATACCGACCTTCCCCTGCCCCGCCAGCCCGCCGACGCCGAAGATCTCCCCCTCGATCACATCGAAGGAGACGTCTCGGACTTCCTCGCCGGGCATCGCGACGCTGAGATTTTTGACCGACAGGGCGATCCTGCCTTCATTGACGGCGGTTTTGCGCGGCTGCGCGCCCACGATCGCGTCGCCCGTCTTGCCGATCATCAGCTCCGCCATTTCCACCAGCGTCGTATTATTTTTGTCGCGGGTGTCCACCAGCTGCCCGTCGCGCAGGATGGTGATCCGGTCGGCGGCGGCGAGGACTTCCTCCAATCGGTGGGTGATAAAGATGATGGCGATGCCGCGCGAGGCGATTTCCTTCATCACCCCGATGAGCCGCTCCGCCTCGCTCTCGGTGAGCACGGCGGTCGGCTCATCAAAGACCAGGAGGCGCACGCCCAGTTTGTCGATCTCGCGCGCGATTTCGATAAACTGCATGTAGCCCACCGGCAGGCCCGCGACCATCGCGTACTCGTCGATCGACATGCCCACCGCGTCCATCGCGCGCCGGGCGTCCTTGGACATGCGCTTCATGTCCAGCGTCTCGAGGTTCTTGCCGAGGATTTTTGAGATGACGTTGGGCGTTGACAGCTCGCGGTTGAGCTTGATGTTCTCGGTGATGGTGAAGCCGTTAAGCAGCATGAACTCCTGATGCACCATGCCGATGCCCTTGTCCATGGCGTCCTTCGGGGAGAGGATGCGCTGCGCCTCGCCGCCCAAGCGAACTTCCCCCTCAAACCCGCCGGTGTCGTGTATAACCGGCATCCCGAAGAGGATATTCATGAGCGTGGATTTGCCCGCGCCGTTCTCGCCTAAAAGCGCGTGAATCTCACCCGGTTTGACGGAAAACGTCACGTCCGAGAGTACGGTGTTTTCGCCGTATTTTTTGGAGACGCGGTTCATTTCCAGCACGTATTCGCCGCTCACGATGGGCCCCCTTTGTGGTGGAGTGGATCCGTGTCACCCTGAGCGAAGCGAAGGGTCTAAGATTCTTCGCTTCGCTCAGAATGACAAATCGTTACGAGTACAAAAGGTAAATGACGGTTATCGCAAGGTTGCGGCGAGGGCAGAGCCCCCGCCCTACGCGCGGCGGAATGTAGGGCGGGGGCTCTGCCCTCGCCGCAACGCCCTCAACAGAAAGACAGGCCCGCCTCGAGAAGACGGGCCGTCTCTGTTAGAGCCGTAACCTTATGCCTTTAGTCCAGATAGTCGGCGAAATCCACCATGCCCAGCTGAATCAGGTAGAAGTTCTCCAGATTCTTGCCGTTGACGTCCACATAGGTGGTCACGTCCGCGCCGGGGCTGCGCTCCTCGATGAGGGCGGCGATGGCGGCGGCGTCATTGCGGCTGGTGATCGTGCCAGCGATCCACTCCTTGGCGTACGCGGTGCCCATCTCGATCTCCATCATGGCGATCGGGGCGGCCCAAGTGGAGTAGCGGCCAACCGCATTGTACTCGGCCAGCTTTGCGGCGACGGCGGCGAGGGCGGCCTCGTTGCCATCGGCGACATCAAGTTCCAGTGACAGTGTGGGTGGGAAACCGTGATAGGGGCTCGGGCAGCAGGGGGTGGGGTAATAGGCGCTCTCACAACTCAAAATCGCCGTCTGCAGCGGAACCTGCATGCTGCAGTTAGTGGTGAAGAAAGCAACCTTCTTGCCGGCGTACTTCTCCATCTGACGCGGAACGTCCTCTAAGATAAACTGCTGGGAAGCGGACATGCCCGCCTCGGCCGTGGGGTCGGGCGCGGTCTCAAACACGAATTCGATGCCCATCGCCTCGGCGTTCGCCTCAAGCAGGTTGTAGCGGGCGATGATCAACTCCATCTGCATGTGGCGCGGAAAGGAGTAGTGGATTAGCACGTCCACGCCCCACTTGACGCAGGTCTCGATGATCTGATCGCCCTGGGCGACTTCATTTTGATAGAGCACCAGGTCGGAGATTTCGGCGATCAGGTCGGGGTCCTCCTGCGGGGTACCCACGATGAGAAGGATATCCTCGCGGCCCATCTCGCGGATCTTCTGGAAGGCGGGGGCAGCGCCCGGCACGCCCTGGCACATGATGATGGCCTTGACGTCGGGGTCGGACGCGAAGGCGATCAGCTTGGAGACGGTGGTCTCCTGCTCGGCCATGAAGCTGTCCGGATACGTGTCGATGATGATGTGGTCGGGATCGCGGGCGAGTTCGATCTCGGCGGCGCGATACTCCTCCTCGTTCTGCGAGACCGTTCCGGTCATGATGGCGATCTTCCAGTTGCCGCCGTCCGCGAGCGCGGGCAGGGCGAACATGGTGAGCATCATGCACAGAGCCAGGATGACGCATAGCTTCTTCTTCATGAATGATACGCTCCTTCTTTGTTTCCGCGTTCCTACCTATGAAATTGAACATAGGCGTCCGCGATTTAGTTAGTGAATTATAACGCATGTCGTTTGCTTTGTCAAATCAATAAATCCGTCATTTGGGGGTTATTTGCCAATATATTCAGGGAATATATGACGGAGTGGCGGTGTTTGTGCGTCAAAATGGAGATGAGCGGTAAACCCACGCCGCCTCATTGCGCGCACCGTGGAGAAATGATTATTCCCACAGCGGCGGCAGCGTTTTCTCATTCTCGAAAAACTGTGTTTCAGTGACCCCACACATCACCTGGTTCCAATATCTGCCCTCGTGAAACACCATGTCCGCCTGAATGCCTTCTATCGTGAACCCGGTTTTTTTGTGCAGCGCCGCGGAAGCCACATTTCCCTCCACGTAGCCACTGTTCCATTTGTGCATCCTGCGCTCGTTGAACATGTAGCGCCCCAGCATCCGGAACGCGGCGAGGGCATAGCCCTTGCCCCTGTCCGGTGGGTTGATTTGGATTCCGACCGGGCCGAACTTGCCGTGCCGCTCATCTATGCCGAAGAGGTTGGCAATGCCTACATGTTTTCCGGCATTGTTCTCGATCGCGAAACAGATAAACCCCCTATCGATTTTGTCGAATTGCTTGAACTCGTCAATATCGACCGGCATATCGATTTCATCGTTAAAGAGAAACCGGGCGGCACTGTCAAACATATTGTGTATCTGTTCTTCCCAGTCCTCCGCCTTCGGCGGGCGCAATAGGATGGTATTGCTCTTCCAGTAGTATTTTGAGTAGTCGATTTCTCGCATGGGTAGTTCCTCGCTATGATTATTTCGAGTTATGAGATGGGCGGCCACACGGGGCCGCCCATACGGTGTTCGGTAAACCCACTATTTATCATTCATAATTCATCATCCATCATTTTTTATTCCGTCCATTTTCCCGTCAATGAAGAATGATGAATGATAAAGGATGAATGATGAATACATTCGCGCACCGATGTAATCATCATTCAATTGTTATTCTTGCGCGAATGGGCGCCGCTGAACCCCGTCCACCAATCCCTTCAAATACGACGTAAAATACGCCTCGCACGCGTAGTGCCCGCCCACCATGTCGATCAGGTGGTCGTTGATCACTGCACCGTCGAACTTGACCTCATGAAGCGCCCGCACGACGTTGGCCATGTCGTAATATCCCGCGTCCGGGAAGGTCTCGTTGAATCCGCCCGGCTGGCTGAGCATGCCGGTGACGTTGCGAAGGTGCAGCTTGAACAGCTTACCCCGGCTGCCGAAGTAGCGGATAAATTCCTCGGGGGTGGAGCCCACCACATCCGCCGCCTCCAGCCAGCAGCCCACGCACAGGCACGCGCCGATGTTGGGGCTGTCGGCGATTTCAAACGCCCGCTTGTACCCCTCAAACGTCCCGAAGATTGGGCGCGGCACTCCGGCGATGGTGTACCCCGGCGGGTCGTCCGGGTGCACGCCGATGTATACGCCCGCCGATTCGGCGACCGGTACCACCTGCTTGATGAAGTAGGTGTAGTTCTCCCACAGCTCCTCCTCGGTGTACTCGCGGCCACTGCTGATCGGCCAATCGAACATCTCCCCGAACCACCATCCCCTGTTCGGCGCGCCGAAGTCCAGCCCGCCCGCGGTCGCGCCCCCGCGCACCGGACGGCGATCCTGACCCCGCCAAATGCCGTTGCCCATGTGCGCGTAGGTGGAGTAGTACACCCCTGCCTCGCCGAGCGCGGCGATGTAGTTGAGGTATTTGTCGATCGTCTCGTCGCGCCCCGGCAGGTTGAGCGTGATTTCCTTCATGTTGTGCAGATGATTGTTCGCCAGCCGGTAGATCTTGAGCCCCCGATCCTCCAGCTGCTCGCGAAGCCGCCGGAATTCTTGCGCGGTCTCCGCCGGCGGGTCGTTGACCATGACCCACTCCACCCCCATCTGCTGGAGAAATCGCACGCCGTCCTCGTCAAATATGAACGTGCCGTCTGCCTTCTTCTCGATCCGCCCCTCCATCTTGGTCGCCACCTGAATGCCCGGCTTGGAGTTGTAGTATCCGGGGATCGTCCTCATCGGTATCGACATGGTCAAGCGCTCCTTTGCATGTAGGTTTGTAGTTGTATGATAGCGGAAAACGGGGTGTTCGGCAAGAGGATTTATGCCTCGTTCCACGCCTATCCGCCCCGCCCCAGATAATCGGCGATGCCCCCCGCCATACCCAGCGCCAGAAACCGCTGATACTCAAGATTATTCAGCAGCAAATCCTCCTCCGGGTTGGACAGATACCCCATCTCCACCAGGAGGGCGGGGGTAGCGGCCCAGTTGAGGCAAGTATAGGAGTTATTGCGGATGACGCCGCCGTTTCTCGCGCCGGTCGCATTCACCATAGCGGGCATCAAAACCTGGGCGAAATGCAGGCTCTCCGGCGCGAAGGGGCCGATGTTGCGGGCGAAGATTCTGATCCCACGCGCGGAGGGCTTCGCGCCGTCGCAGTGCAGGTGCAGCGCCAGATCGACCCCCGCCTCGTTGAACAGCGCCGCGCGCTCGACGTTTGAGATGTCCACATGTTCCGACGTGCGCGTCATAACGACCTGCGCGCCCATCCGCTCCAATATGTCGCGCAATTGAAGCGCGATCTGCAAGTTGACCACCGATTCGGGCGCGCGACTCCGAACGCCCATGGTCCCGGCGGAGGTTTTCTCCTTCATGGTCTTACTGCCCGGCGCGATGGGCTCCTTCCCCCGGTTGGGTTTCGCCTGATGGCCGGGGTTGATGCCGATTTTTACGCCCTGCAAATCGATCGGGCGCATGACCGTCACCGCGCAGGACGCCGATTTTCCGTTGTGCGCCGCCGCGTGGACGATCACCGTCCCCTCCCGCAGCGCAGTCATGTTCCCATTCGCGTCCACCTTCGCGACCGCCTCGTCACCGGATGACCAAATGAGGCTCTTGTCCGTCGCATTCGCCGGGCTGACGACGGCGCTCAATTTCTTTGTCTCGCCAATTTCCAGGATCACACGCGAAAAGTTCAACTTGACGCCGCGCACCGGGGTGATCACGGTGACGGCGCACCGGGCGGTGTGGCCGCCGTCCTTGGTGGTGACTGTGATCATCGCCGATCCGGCTTTCTTTCCGGTGACCGTGCCCTTAGAATCCACCGTGGCGACCGCCCTGTCGCTGGAGGCGTAGGAGACGGCGGTGTTGCTCGCATCCCCCGGCGCGACGGTGTGCATAAGTTTGGTCCGGCCGCCCGCCTCAATCGTCAAGGCATCTTGATTCAAGGATACGCCGCGCACCGGGATGGTGACGGTTACCTTGCATTTCGCCGTCACGCCGTTGTCCGACACCGCGCGGATGACCGCGATGCCCTTGTATACCGCGGTCACGTTGCCCGCCGCGTCCACTGTCGCGATATGCGGCTTGTCACTCGACCACTTGATTTCCGGATTCGCGCCCGCCGGCTTGACACCCGAGGTGAGCTGAAAGGATTCTCCCGCCGCCAACTTCAAACTCGCCGTGTTCAGTTTCACCTGCTTGACCGGTGGAATGACTGTTGTCGCCGTGACCGATAGGTTGTAGGGTAGGATATATAGATTGGAATCATCCAGTCGCCCCCCGAGCCATCCCCTGATTTGCACCGTTTTCCCGTTGAGCTTGGCGTTGGGCGGGATAATCTGTATCACATCCACCCCGCGATAGTCCTCCGCCACCCCATTTACATTGATGACGCCGAGGAGATCGACCGGCTGCTTGAGCCTGAGCACCGCCGTCTCGGGCGACGTCCTCGTCGCCTTTGTGTAGGCGTATTGTCCGGTCAGCGTGATTTCACTGCCACCTGCGTATTCGGCGGCGATCGAGGGGATCGCGGACAGGCAAGACAGCGCGAGGAGCAGCGCAACCGCGAGGAGTATTTTGGACCTTGTCACGATTGCGCCCCTTTCACATCATTCGGTTAGCGGCTCTCCATCGAGGCTGCGTCCCATAAAATCGGCGATCCCCTGCACCATGCCGTGTACCAGCAACTCCTGATATTTGAGGTTGTTCAGCCGCTCGTCCTCCTCGGGGTTGGACATGTAGCCCATCTCCACCAAAATGCTGGGCACAGTGGACCAGTTGAGGCCGGTGTAGGTGTCGCTCTTGTGGATTCCGGTCGATTTCGCGCCGGTCGCCGCCACCATAGCGGGCAGCAACGCCTCAGCCGCGCGCAGGCATTCCGCCGCGCCCTCCCCGGTCTTTCGAATGTACAGCCCAATCCCCTGCGCCGAGCGGTTGGTGCTGCCGTTGCAATGGATGCGCAGCACCAGATCGACTTCATGTTCGTTCATCATGGTGGCGCGCTCGATGTTGGAGATGTCCACCTCGTGCACCTCGCGCGTTAAGAACACCTCCGCGCCCAGCGCAACGAGCGCGTCGCGCAGCAGAAAGGATACGTCCAGATTGACGACATATTCGGCCACGCGCGTCTTGACTCCGGCGGTCCCGCTGGAGACTTTATCCTTGGTCTCTTTGCTGTCCGGCGCGATGGGCTCCTGCTCGCGGTTGGCCTTGATTTGATGGCCCGGATCGATGCCGATCCGCACGCCGTCAAGCGGCAGCGGGGTGGGCGTTGGAGTTGGAGGAGGTGTCGGTGATGGCGAGGGCGTCGCCGTCGCCCCGGCGGATGGCGGCGCGGTCGCGTCCGGGGTTGGCGAATCAGGCGGCTCCCCTGAAAGCTCTATACCAGCCGCCAGCGCGGCGGTTCCAATGACGCCCGCACTATCCTCCCCCTGAGACGGGGCAGGCGCGGTATTGAGCGGGTTTGCGGGGATGGCCGGATCGGGGATGGCCTCGTCGGTAGGCGTTAATGCAGGTCCTTCACCATCGGGTGTCGGCGAAAGTTCGGACGTAGCGGTATCGGTTATCGCGGGCGTCTCCGGCGGCGCTTCGTTCTGCGCCCGCCACCAGTCGGCGCGCCATCCGATCACCAAAAAGGCGGCGACCAGCAACACGACAAATACGACGACTACCACGCGGAGTCTGCGCCGCGCGCTGCGGATCCGGTATCGCCTGCCCTTGCGTCGGTATCGGTTCACGATTTATCCTCCCGATCTGGGGTTTTTCTGGCGCTCCCGCTCCAGCACGGCCAGCACCACATTGTTCATGCGCTCCAGCGGGAACAGCAGCACCGACCCGTAGGGCGCGCCCAGCAGCATCTCCACCGAACTGCGGTAGACTTCCAACTTCGCGAGCGCCTCGGCCACGTTTTCCGGCTGATTGGCGGCGATCTGGGCGATCTCGTCGGAGAGTGTCGCGAAGAGGAGGAGCAAGAGCTCCCCGATCTCCTCGGGGTAGCGGGTGTAGAACATCTTCTCGCCGATGCCCTGGAGGATGATACCGTTGAGCAGCGGCAGCGCACCGGCAATCATGGCCTGCTTCATCTTTTCGCGAAGCAGCACCCCTTCCCCCCGATAGGCGACACTCAGCATCATGCCCACGAAGTCGATATCGTCCCCCTGCAGGAGTCCGCCCTTGGAGAAGAGCGCGTTCAGCTTCTCGAGCGCGCCCCCCCCGCACGCGGAGACGGCGTCCGCCATCCCCTGCCGCATTTCCTCCCCGCGAATCTCGCAGATGTCCACCAGCAGCGACATCTTGCTCTCGAAGTGGTGGTAAAATCCGCCCTTCGACAGCTTCATCGCGTCCAGTATGTCTTGAATCGACGTCGCCTCGTAACCCTTTTCGCAAAACAGCCGCTCTGCCGTCTCCAATATTCTGGCGCGGCGGTCGTCCCCCTTCTTCATGCCGATCCCCCGTTTCATCCTGTGAATGTACCGTACTTCGGTCTGTTTATTATAGATACTTATATGGAAACTGTCAAGCTCGCGATTTATCGATGGATTGTGCGGGGATGCGGCAAGGGCAGAGCCCTTGCCCTACAATCCATTCATTCCGTAGGGCAAGGGCTCTGCCCTTGCCGCATCCCGCCACCACGGATATAATCGATGCGATTCAGTCATTCCCATTTTCTTATCGCGCGCATAATCTTTTTCGCCGCGCGCTGTGATACAATGCTGACAGAAATAAACGTGAGGAGCGTATGATCATGCGGCTTGTGAAAGAGGGAAAGACGAAGACGGTGTACGATCTGGAGAACGGCACGTATCTACTCAAGTTCAAGGATGATGTGACCGGGGAAAACGGGGTGTTCGATCCGGGCGCGAACGCGGTGGGATTGACGATTGAGGGGGTGGGGCTGGGCGGGCTGCGCCTGACCGACTACTTCTTTAAGGCCATACAGGCCGCCGGAATCCCCACCCACTACGTCTCGGCCGACCTGAAGGAGGCCACGATGGTCGTCCGCCCAGCGACGTTCTTCGGCGAGGGGCTGGAAGTGATCTGCCGCTTCCGCGCGGTGGGCAGCTTCATGCGGCGCTACGCGAGCGTCGCGAAGGAGGGGCAAAAACTGGACGCGCTGGTGGAGATGACGCTCAAGGACGACGATCGCGGCGACCCGCTGATCACGCAGGACGCGCTCGAGGCGCTGGGCGTCCTCAAGTGCGGCGAGTATCAAACGCTCAAGGAACTCACGCAGAAGATTTCGCGGCTGGTGAAGGAACTGCTCGCCGCGAAGGGCATGGAGCTATACGATATCAAGCTGGAATTTGGCCGCGCGGCGGATGGGGAATTAATGCTGATCGACGAGATTTCCGCGGGGAGTTTGCGGGCGTATAAAGGCGCGGCGAAGGTTGAGCCGCTCGATTTGGTGAAGTTGCTGCTCGATTGACGGCCGAGAGGATCGAAGGTTTCCAATCATGAACCTCGTGAAGGAGTGTATCCCATGAGAAAAACAATCTCGGCGCTGACGGCTTTGACTCTCCTCCTCTCGATATGAGCCCTGCCCGCAAGCGCGCTCGCGAGCGGTTCGGATGATCTCGATCTGGACGCGACGCTGGACGCGTATGTCATCATCGAGAGCCTGGGCATGATCGTGCGATACCCGTCCGGCATCTTCTACGAGGAGTTACTGACCAAATCGAGGGCCGAGTTGCGGTCGCACAGCGGCGAGGCGGCCATCGCGATCAACAACGGGCCGCGGATCGCAAAGGGAGAAAACACCACCGAAAACTATGAAAATTACGCAAAAAAACGCATGAATGAGATTGTCGGATCGCTGCCCAGCGGAGCGGAAGCCGGAGAGATGGAACGCCTGGATGATGAGAGCAACCTGAACATGCTGTATTTCTTCGTCCTGTATGAGGACACGCACGGCGAGGAGAGGGTTGTTTTCTTTATCCTGGGGACATGGGTCAATGAACTCGACGCGCTTCAGTACAGATATGAGTTCACACTGGATTGCCCATATGATTCATTTGACGATTACTATACGCTGTTTGACCGCATCCGCTCGTCACGGGCTGATGCGTAGAGGCGACTTGGAGATACAGAAAACACCCGCAGAGATTGTCGTTCTGCGGGTGTTTTCGAACTGCCGACCGATCATTTTTTCGCAATGACATACCCAAAGCTCAGCCATCGATCAACATTCAGTGAAATGGTTG
>Ga0123353_10014737_pt1 | contig 11292 bp, 9 predicted proteins | sample TergutLab28metaG_3_FD_92763 | JGI IMG/M metagenome (GOLD analysis project Ga0123353, IMG submission 92763) | Labiotermes labralis P3 segment gut microbial communities from Petit-Saut dam, French Guiana - Lab288 P3 | ecosystem: Host-associated > Arthropoda: Insects > Digestive system > Gut ... | reverse complement strand
GGATATATTTTCGCTATCGTCACCTTGCCTTTCTCGAATTCGCAGTCGATGACGTGCGCGTCCTCGTCCACGATCCCGAGCGCCTTCGGGCGCATCGTCCACCTGGAGCAAAAGCTCCTGGGCGCGAACCCGAAGTAACCGCAGTGCACGCCGAGAGCGTGGTTGTCCGGGTCTTCTATATCCGGGAATTTGTCGATCTTCTCGTGCGCGAGCGCGGCCATGCCTACGAGAAAGGGATAGAGGTTCGTCATCATCACGGGCTTCATCAGGGAACGATAAAGGATAAAAGTGCTGATCATCGTGAGCGTGTCGCCCTCGCACGCGAAGATGACGTCGTCCCTTTCGAAGATCTCGTTCCACGCGAGGCACGGCGTCGTCTTTGAGTTGAACGACTCGTTCAGGCAGTTCGCGCCTACGCCCGCCACGCCTCCGAGCTCTCCTATGACCTCTTTCACGGCCATATACAGCTTTACGGCGCCGAGCGCGGCGGCTTCGCTCAGCTCTTTGTCCGCCGGCACGTCCCATTCCTTCCAGAGGGAAAGGGCCTCTTCATCGGGAATCTTCTCCGCCCTTTCGTTCAATTCTTTATAGCTGCGGTAGATCAGCTTTATCCCGAAATCCTTTTCGAGCCGGTCCGTGCATTCCTGTTCCCACCAGAAAAATCTTTTGAATATATACGCCTGCATGCCCTCGCCGGGGCTGTCCTGAAACATGAGAAATTTCGCGCCGCCGTCCATCTCCTTCTTCACTGCCAGGGAGCGGATCACGACCTTCGCGAGCTCGATCGAATACGGGGAAAAGACCTCCATGCCCTTTTCGCGCAGGTAGGTGACTATCTCCCAGTCCCACATCTCCACGGTGCCGAATTTTGACGTCAGCGCTATCATCGGAAGGCCGTACGCGGCCAGTTTGTCCGAATCCCCGAACGCCGCCCCGATCAGCTGGGGAAAAACGATCGCGTCCGCGCCCTCCACGGGATCTCCGACGCACGCCGGAGGCATTATTTCGGCGACGTCCCCGTACAGGCGCTTCAGCTGCTCCGTCTGAGCGCCGAATTCTCCCAGTTCTCGTTCGTTTGCGGCCTTGAAATACAGCGGGATGAGCTTTGCTTTTTGCATATGATTTTCCTCTTCACCTTGTATTTATTGATGTTACTACAATAGCATACTTCCAAACAATAATAAATGCGGACGGACGCATTTTACCGTTGCGTTTGCACATGATTTAGGACAAAAGGGGACGGTTCATCTGTCCTGAGGACAAAAGGGGACGGTTCATCTGTCCTGCCCCGCGTTTAGCCGAGTCCTTCCGGAATCGAGCGAATGGAGCCGTATTCGCACGAATACGGCTCTATTCTGTTATATATTGATATATTTCGCACTATATTGTATAATATCGTACAAAAGGAGATATGCTATGGAAATCACCGCAACAGAATTGAAAACCAACCTCGGCAAATATCTTGAGGAGTGCAAGAGCCGGGAAATTATTATCACGAAAAACGGAAAGCCTGTCGCGCACCTGATCGGGGAGGCGGCATACGAGCACGATCAAGCCGAACTCTCGGCTTGGCAGGAAAAGATGGCCGGTCTTTACAAGCTGGGCGAAGCAACCGTACCGGAATACGGCTCGGGATCGGCAAAAGCGGCCGATCCGGCCGACACAAACGCCTGGATGCTGACTCACAACGGCGAACCGATAGCGCGGATCATGCCGGTGAAAAAACCCAAGAGGAAAATCGGGTTTATCAAAGGCCCGCCTGTTTCGGAGGAGACAGACGCCGCGCTCTTTGAATCCGATTGGTCCGACGAAGACTACGAAAGGTGGTTGAATGAAAAATGGTAAAAAAGTATTTATTGGATACGCATACCTTTCTTTGGGCGTCGCATGAGTCGAGAATTTTCAAACTTGGTGAAGCCGCCAGGGACGCGATCGAAGACCCCGATTCGGTACTATATGTGTCGGCTGCAAGCATATTCGAAATATCGAATAAATACAGGAAGGGGAAGCTTCCGGAGTACAGCTCGATTGCGGAAAACTGTTTGGAAACGCTCGAGGGATTGGACGCGCACGAATTGCCCTTGAATTGGGTGCAGGCAAATATTGCGGGCAACCTCGATTGGCAGCACAAGGATCCCTTTGACAGAATGCTCGCGGCTCAGGCGCAATCGGAAGACCTGACCCTAATCACCTGCGACAAGGTCTTTGACGACGCCCCAAACCTCGCCATCCTCTGGTGACACGCCCTTATTAACATTGGATCACTTAGAAACGCTATTGCGGAAATCTTGAACCGGTAAAGAATATAACATCCGGATTTTGATAAATATAGATCATTGCTGTTATGAAGTAATGATCGTCTTCGATCGGTTCGCTGCGAAAGGCGTTGTAGAAAAAATGGGACAAGACATAAGGTACGTCCCCTTTTGTCTTGCGTTTGCACATGATTTGTAGTTTAGGTATAATATTTGTTCTAGGAGATTTGTGTATGGCTTCATTAGTCGAAATGAAACAAATGTCGAAGAGCTTCTTTGGCGTCGAGGTGCTTTCGAAGGTCGATTTTTCGATCGAGCGCGGAGAGGTCATGGGGCTCTGCGGAGAAAACGGCGCGGGCAAGTCCACGCTCATGAAGATACTGGCGGCAGTGTATCTTGATGACGGCGGCGAAATATTCCTCGACGGGTCCGAGCTGGACGCCCGGCGCAGGACGCCTCTCGACATGCAGAGAATGGGCGTCTCGATGATACACCAGGAACTCAATCTCATGGAATACCTTACGGTCGCGCAAAACATCTTCCTCACGAGGGAGCCTATTACGAAGATGGGCCTGGTCGATACCAAAAAGATGAACGATGAGGCGCAAAAGCTCCTCACTATGCTCGGGCAGAGTATCAGCCCTACCGAGCAGGTCAGCAATCTCAGGATCGCGCAGAAACAGATGGTAGAGATCGCGAAGGCGATTTCGTTCAACGTGAAAGTCATCATCATGGACGAGCCGACGGCCATGCTTACGCAAAAGGAGACGACCATATTATTCGATCTTATAAGGCGTCTTTCGAAAGAGGGCCTGGGAATCATCTATATCTCGCACCGGCTGAAGGAGATCAAGGAGATATGCGACAGGCTTACGATCCTTCGAGACGGGACGCTTGTGACCGTCACGAACGTGTCTGATGTCACGGAGCAGGAGATCGCGAACCTTATGGTGGGACGCGAAGTTGGGTCGTCGATCGCCAGCGACTATACGGGCGAGGAAGACGATGTGACAGTCGAGGTCAGGGGCGTGACGGACGTCTTTTTGAAGGACGTGAGCTTCAAGGCCAGGAGGGGCGAGATCGTCGGATTCAGCGGCCTTGTCGGCGCCGGGCGCACCGAGCTCATGGAGTTCCTCTTCGGCATAAGAAAATCGGAAAAAGGCGAGGTGTTGCTGAACGGAAAGCCCGCCACGATCGCGCGCCCGCAGGCTGCCATACGACAGAGTATCGGCTTCGCGACCGAAGACCGGCAAAAGACAGGATTATTCCTCATACGCAGCATCCGCGAGAATGTCAATATCATCAGCCAGGTCAAGAACAGGGGCGGCTGGAACAATACGGTGAAGCGCGGCCAGAATACCGCGAAAATGATCGAGCAGCTGAATATCAAATGCAGGGCGCAGACGCAGCTTGCGGGAAATCTGTCGGGCGGCAACCAGCAGAAGATCGTGCTCGCGAAATGGCTGCTCGTGGATTCGGACATATTGGTCCTCGACGAGCCAACGCGCGGCATAGACGTCGGGGCCAGAGAAGAAATCTACAATATCATCAACGGATTGGCCTCGGAGGGAAAAACTATTATTATCGTATCTTCCGATCTGACGGAAGTACTGAGTATTTGTCAGCGCGTCATCGTCATGCACGAGGGTAAAGTAATGGCGGAGCTGACGCATGATGACCGGAACGAAGAGGATATCATGCGCTACGCGTCGGGCGTATCAAGCGCGGTATAAGCGGGAGGATATGAAAACATGACAGCTACACCACAAAACGCATTGCCAAACGAGAAGGGGAGATGGACTTTCGGGGAGCTTTGGTCGAGGTTCGGCATAATATTTGTCTTCCTGGGGATCACGCTCGTAGTCGGCATACTGACCAGAGGCAGATTCACCACATGGAACAATATGACGACCATTTTCAGAAATTCCTCGACCGTCGGCATCATTTCCTTAGGCATGACTTTCGTCATCATCTCGGGCGGCATCGACCTTTCGAGCGGCTCGGTGCTTTCGACGGCCGGGACGGTGCTCATATTCATGCAGGGCTCGGGGCAATTCCCGTTGATCTTGTCCATGCTCGCCGCCGTCGCCGTAGGCATGGGGTTCGGCCTCGCGAACGGCCTCATCATCACAAAGCTGAAGATGCCGCCTTTCATCACGACGCTCGCTACGGGCATCATCGCGCGCTCGATCACGACATATATCTGCAACGGCTCCACTATTTCGGGGGATAAGGACGATCTGGTTTTCCGCGGTATAGGTACGGGAAATATCACGTCCGACGCCGGCACCATCTTGATGCCGATCCCGTTCATCATGCTTTTGGTCGCGGCGGTCTTCCTGACGGTCGTGCTCATGAAGACGAAGTTCGGTACCTACGTCTATTCCGTGGGATGTAACGAGAATTCCGCCAAGTACTCGGGCATCAGCGTCGACCGTATAAAGATCTACACCTACGTGATCGTCGGCGCCTGCGCGGGGATCGGCGCTATCATAGACACGTCGAGGATGGTCTCCATCTCGTCTACCGCGTCGGGCCTCAACTACGAATTCGACGCTATTACGGCGGTCCTGCTCGGCGGCACATCGCTCGCGGGCGGCCGCGGCCAGATCTACGGCACGGTGTTCGGCGCCATATTGTTGTTCTTCGTGTCCAATATCATGATCCAGCTCGACATATCTACCTATTTGACAGGAACCGTAAAGGGCCTTATTATATTAGGCGCTGTGCTTTTACAGATGGTCGGACAGATCGGGCAGAAAGGAAAGCTGGCGGCGTAAAGGTAATAGACAGGAATAAGCCTGTTTATAGATATAGTAAGATAGTAAGAAAGTTATATCGACAATTTAGAGGAGGAATTAGAATGAAGAAGTTATTAATAGTCTTGCTGGCGGTCATGATGTGCTTTGGCATCGCGGCTTGCACGCCCGCTGCGACGCCCGCGCCGGAGCCGGAAGCTCCCGCAGCGACTCCCGAAGAGCCGGCGGCGCCCGCTGCTGAAGTGCTCAGGGTCGCGGTTTCACTGCCCCCCGCTGACAACGCCTGGCAGGCTGCCCTGAAAGTTTCGATGGAAGAAGCTGTCGCAGGCGACACGGCGATCGAGTGGACGATCAAGAACGCTATCGACGATGTGGACCAGACAAACATGCTGACCACGTTCAAAGACGGCGGTTATGACCTGATCGCATGCCTGCCCGGAGACGGCACGCTGCAGACGGCTATCCTCGTAGAGATCTACGAAGCCGGCATCCCGACGATCATCATCGACAGGGACATCGAAAGCGATCAGAAGACCTCGTTCGTAGCTGAAGATAACTACACCTGCGGTGTAGTCGCTGCGGACTTCATCGGCGAATGGTTTGCGGATAAGGACAGCGTTTCGATCGTCAATCTGAGAAGCTATGCCGGTATCCCGATCGACCTCGCGAGGTTCAACGGCTTTGCCGACACGATCGTCAACTACGCGAATATCTCCGTCATCGGCGAAGGCGACGGCGAATTCAACCAGACAGCCGGTTATCAGGCGATGTCCAACCTGCTTGCCGCGCACAGCCACATTGACGGCGTGTTCACACACGACGACGAAGCGGTATCCGGCGCGATGGCAGCCATCGAAGAGCAGGGTCGTACCGACATCCAGCTCATCACCGGTATGGGCGGCACGATTTCAGCGCTGAACAGGATCAAGGCTGACGACACGATCCAGAAAGCCACCGCGTCCTACTTCCCGAGAATCGGCGCCCAGGCGGTCGAAGTCATCAGGGAATTCTTCGCGAACGGCACAGTGCCGAAGGACAACGTAAGAGACTCCGTCCTCATCACGAAGGCCAACGTCGATCAGTTCATGGCTTACGCGTACGAGTAAGAACATCTGCGGATTTAAGCACAAAACGAACTAACGTAATGAAGAAGGGCTGTCCCGATCGGGACAGCCCTTTTTTTATGAAAACCTTTTTATTATCTCGTCGCTCGTCTCCACCACCCCGTACTTCGTGTGGAACGAATCCAGAGAGGCCTCCTGCTGCAGATCCGAGTATGACGACACGCCGTCGCTCGCGACGAGCGCCTTGAAGTGTTCCTGGGCCGCATCGTGCACGGTATCAAGTACGCACAGGTGCGTGACGGTGCCGACTACGATAAGCGCGTCACAGTGCTCGCCTCGCAGTATATCCTTCAGCGGCGAGTTCCGGAACGCCGAATAATTGTATTTCTCGAAGACATAGTCTCCCGGCTCCGGATAGAGCTCCTCTATGATATCGGTGCACTCAAGCTCGCCACAGGCGTCCTTGTACCCGCGCCTGAACCCCCTGATACAGCAGTTATTGTCCGGTATCTGCGGGCTCCATTCCCACAGGAAGGTGCGCTTCGGGCCCGCCACGAATTTGGTGTATATCACGGGCATGCCTGCGGCGCGCGCCATCTTTATGAGCTTTTGGATCGCAGGGATGGTTTTACGCGCGTCCGGCACTTCCAACGCCGCCCCCTCGCGCACGAAGTCATTTTGCATATCCACGATCACGAGCGCGGTCTTTTCTTTTTCAAACTCCAGCATGGGATACCCCTTTCTCTAGCGCTTCACGCGCCCGGAACCTTCGCCTTTCATAAGCGACTCTACCTCGGAAAAGCTGACTTGATTGAAATCCCCCTCGACCGAATGTTTGAGGCAGGATGCCGCGGCCGCGAATTCGACCGAAGCCAGCGACGCGTAGCCGTTTATCTGCGAATAGATAAGGGCGGCGGTAAAGCTGTCACCTCCCCCGATACGGTCCACGACGTGGACCGGGTATTCTGTCGAGAAATAATATTCGTCGCCGTCGTAGAGCATGGCAGACCAGCGATTGTCGCTCGCGGTTTGGGACGCCCGGAGCGTGATGCCGACGAGATCGAACGAAAACCGCTCGACGAGGGCCTCGGCCACCTCGACAAAACCGTTACGGCTAAGCCTGCCGCTCTCGATATCCGTATTGTCGGCGCCGATCGAGAATACGTCGGCCGCGTCCTCCTCGCTGCAGACGCACACGTTCACATATTTCATCAGAGGGCTCATAACTTCGTTGGCCTTTGCTTTGCTCCAGAGATTTTTCCGGTAGTTGATGTCGCACGATATCGTAAGCCCTTTGTCCCTGGCTTTCTTGCAGGCCTCAAGGCACGCGGCGGCGGCGTTATCCGAAAGAGCGGGCGTGATACCGGTAAAATGGAACCAACAGGCACCCTTGAAGATGGCGTCCCAGTCGAATTCGCCCGTTTCCGCCTCCGCGATAGCCGAACCTTTTCTGTCGTATATCACCTTGGACGAACGCTGCGAAGCCCCCCTCTCAAGATAGTAGAGCCCGAGCCGGTCCCCGCCACGCACGACCCTTGTGGTATCCACGCCGTAACGCCTCAGGGAGTTCAGCGCCGCCTCGCCCATCTCGTTTTGCGGCAGCTTTGTGACGAATAAGGACTCCAGCCCTAAGTTCACCAGCGACACGGCGACGTTCGCCTCGGCCCCGCCGTATGAGGCCTCGAAAGCCTCGGCCTGCACAAAACGCTTGTACCCCGGCGGCACAAGCCGCAGCATTATCTCTCCGAAAGTCACGATCTTTTTCATTTCTTCCCCTCCCTGAGAGTTAATTATATCAAAACATGGAGGGGACGGTTCTAAAAAGACACGGGGGCGGTTCTTTTGTCTTTTCTATGCTATTATTATCACATGAAACACGAACGGTTCCATTATAAAACCCTTGACGACGTAAGAGCCGCCATGCGGGAAGTCGGCGCGGATTTTCCTCTTTCGGACGATGTGTCTGTGTTGAAAGCTCCGTACGATTTCAGTTCCTCGCGCGCTCACAACAGGATACTCTTCCAGCCGATGGAGGGGTGCGACTCCGAAGGCGACGGTTCCCCGGGGGAATTGACTTTCCGCAGGTACGGGCGTTACGCCGCCGGCGGCCCCGGCGTCCTCTGGTTCGAGGCGGTCTCTATCGCGCAAGAGGCGCGCGCGAGCAGGAACCAGCTGTGTATGACCGAAAAGAACCTCGACGGTTTCAAACGGCTCGTCGATTTGGCGAAAACCACTTGTTTGCGTGAGAACGGGTTCGAGCCGCTATGCGTGATCCAGTCCGCGCACTCGGGACGTTACAGCAAACCCGAGGGCGAACCGGCGCCCCTGATTGCTTGCAACAACCCCCTGTTCGAGGGGGACGATCCTCTCCCTGCGGACAGGATCATGTCCGACGGGCAGCTTGGAGCGCTTGCAGGGCTTTTCGAAGAATCCGCGAGGCTATCGGCCAGAGCCGGTTTCGACGGGTTCGAGATAAAAGCCTGCCACCGCTACCTTCTGAACGAGATACTTTGCGCGCATACGCGCGAAGGGATATACGGGGGAAGCTTTGAAAACAGGACCCGGCTGCTTTATGAGGCATTTGACGCCGCAGCGCGTTCGAGCCTGATGCTGACGACGCGCCTGAACGTGTACGACGGATTCCCATGGCCCTACGGGTTCGGCGTAAGCCCTGACGGCGGGCTCGAGCCCGACCTTACAGAGCCGCTCAGGCTTATCGGAGAGCTCAGGGACAGATACGGCATGGAGCTCATCAATATCACGGCGGGGAACCCGTACATGAACCCGCATGTGACGCGCCCCTTCGACAAGGGCAACTACGTGCCCGAAGAGCACCCCTTCGAAGGCGTGGCCCGTATCACAGGGTTCGCGAAAACCGTGCAGGAAGCTTTTCCGGACATGGCGGTCGTCTGCTCCGGGCTCTCGTATCTGCGCGGGTTCGCGGACAGGCTCGCCGCCGGGATGGTAGGAAGCGGCTGCGCGGCCTTCGCCGGATTCGGGAGGCTCGCGCTGGCCCGGCCGGACTTCTGCAAAGACATGATCGCGGGCAGGGAGCTTGACCCGAAAAGAGCTTGCCTGACATGCGGTCTTTGCTCAAAACTTTTAAGGGCCGGCAAACCCGCCGGCTGCGTCGTAAGGGACGGGGAGGTATACAAATGGACAGAATGACGGCGGTCGTGTCCGGAGGCACGCGCGGTATCGGAAAGGCTATCGCCGAAAAACTGTTCGGTGAGGGATACGACGTACTTATCACCGGGACGCGGACCGGCTTTGTACCCCCGGACGGATTTGACTACGTCAAGTGCGACGTCTCCATGAAGGAGGACCGCGACGCCTTGTTTGCTTATATCTCAAAAAAATACGGCAGGCTCGACGTACTCGTAAACAATGCGGGCGTGGCCCCGCTCGTGAGGGAGGACGTGCTCGAGATGAGCCCCGAAAGCATGAACCGCCTCATCGATATCAATCTCAAAGGCACGTTCTTCATGTGTCAGGAGGCCGCGAACCTCATGCTGAAACTCGGCGCCGCCTCCGGGCCGTCAAGGCGTATAATAAATATATCCTCGATATCGGCCTACGTATCCTCGACGAACAGGGGCGAGTACTGCGTCTCAAAAGCGGGCATATCCATGGTGACGAAGCTCTTCGCGGACAGGCTCGCGGGCGAGGGCATACTCTTATTCGAGATACGGCCGGGCATCATACTTACGGACATGACGGAAAAGGTGAATGACAAATACGAAAAACTCATCGCGGACGGACTGACGCCTATCGGGCGTATAGGCCAGCCGTCCGACGTAGCGGACATGGTATGGGCCGCCTGTACCGGACTGCTTGATTTCACAACGGGACAGGTGCTGAACGCGGACGGCGGTTTTCATCTCAGGAGGCTCTGATCATGAACGAAAAAAGAGTGGATCTTGGCGGCCTAAGGCTGCGTGTCCGCGAAACCGGTACGCTTGTAATCGGCTCGGGGTGCGCGGGGTTCAACGCGGCGGATTGGTTAAAGGGCCTCGGAGTGAGAGACGTTTTGCTGATAACCGAAGGCATAGGCAAAGGCACCTCCCGAAACACGGGCAGCGACAAGCAGACCTATTACAAGCTGTCGATCGCGGCCGGCGACGCCGATTCGATCGACGAATTGACAGCGACGCTATTCGGCCCGGGCGTGAACGGGGATACGGCGCTTGCCGAGGCCGCGTCCTCGCTCCAGTCGTTTTTCAAGCTCGTAAACCTCGGGGTACCGTTCCCGACGAACGAGTACGGTGAATTCGTCGGCTACAAGACGGATCACGACCCGCTCCAGCGCGCGACCTCTGCGGGGCCGCTCACCTCAAAGCTCATGGTCGAGGCGCTCGAGCGCTCCGTATCCGAAAAAGGCATCCCTGTAGTCGACAGGATCCAGGCCGTCAAGCTTTTCGTGGATGAAGGTAAACTGCTCGGCGTGCTCGCCATCGACCTTTGGAACCTGTCGCTTCCGGATGAGAGATTCATCTATTATAAGTGCGACAACGTCGTACTCGCGACCGGCGGCCCGGCCTCTGTATACAGCGCGTCCGTCTATCCCGAAAACCAGACGGGCATGACGGGGATGGCCATTGACGTCGGGGCGGAACTGTGCAACTTCAGCGAATGGCAGTACGGGCTCGCCTCCGTCGGGTTCCGCTGGAACGTAAGCGGCACGTACCAGCAGGTTCTGCCGCGATACATAGCCGTCAGCCCGGACGGAACGGAGCGCGAGTTTTTGAACGAGTATTATGACGACCCTTATGAGGCGGTCGACATGGTTTTTCTGAAGGGCTATCAATGGCCTTTCGACGTGGCGAAAACAGGGGGTTCTTCCAGGATAGACATGATCATCCATCAGGAAACCGCCGTGCTCGGTAACCGCGTCTATATGGATTTCACGCGAAACCCCTCCTGCGTCGAAAAGGAAGGGTTATCAAAGCTATCAGAAGTTACGAAGACATATCTTGAAAAATCGGGGGCTTTATCAGGTACGCCTGTCGATCGGCTCAGGATCATGAACCTGCCGGCGATAGACCTCTTCCGGAGCAACGGCATAGATCTTGAGCGCGAGCCGCTTCAGGTAGCCGTATGCGCCCAACATTGCAACGGCGGCTTAGCCGTGGACGTAAACTGGCAGACCTCTATCGAAGGGCTCTACGCGGCCGGAGAAGCGGCGGGCACGTTCGGCGTTTACCGTCCGGGCGG
>Ga0123353_10014734_pt1 | contig 11293 bp, 8 predicted proteins | sample TergutLab28metaG_3_FD_92763 | JGI IMG/M metagenome (GOLD analysis project Ga0123353, IMG submission 92763) | Labiotermes labralis P3 segment gut microbial communities from Petit-Saut dam, French Guiana - Lab288 P3 | ecosystem: Host-associated > Arthropoda: Insects > Digestive system > Gut ... | reverse complement strand
GTATTTCGGCGGCGGTACGCCCAGCCACTACGGCGCGGGACGGATCGCGAGCATCTTCAACGCGCTTAAAAGACATGGGCACGTTGTTCTGGATTCCGAGGTCACAGCCGAGATCAATCCCGGGGGCATATCGAAGGAAGACCTGATAAGGCTCAGGCGCGCGGGATTCAACAGATTGTCGATCGGGGTACAGTGTTCAAACGATACGATGCTCAAAAGCCTGGGAAGGTCGCACACTTACGCCGACGCCGTACAGACCGTAAGCGACGCCAGGCAGGCGGGTTTTGAAAACATCAGCGCCGATATCATCTATGGCCTGCCCTCGCAGAACAAGGACTCGTGGGCGGAGACGCTCGCAAAAACTGCGGCGCTCAAGACGGAGCATATATCCTGTTACGGGCTGAAGATCGAAAGAGGGACGCAGCTCTACGTGTTCAAGGACTCGCCTTTTTTGCCCGACGACGACGCCCAGGCCGACATGTACCTTTACGCGGTCGAAACCCTGGCCAGGTTCGGTTATAAACAATACGAAATATCGAATTTCGCCCGACGCGGGTTCGAGTCGAAGCATAATCTGAAATATTGGCTCGGCGACGAGTATATCGGTTTCGGCGCCGGGGCGCATTCGTACGTCGGGCGTTGCCGTTACAGCTTCATCGAGGACATCGAGAAGTATATCGAACGGGTGAACAAAGGGCAGGTAGTCGTCGAGTACAGCGAGGAAATGTCTGATTTTGAAAATGCGGGGGAGTACCTGATGCTCCGGCTCAGGACCATACACGGTATTTCCGAGGAAGAGTATTACAACATCTACAGGCTGAAACTTGATTTTGTGCTGGACCTGCTGCACGAATATGAGACAAACGGCTGGGCGCTGTTCAAAGACGGCAGGTGGAGGTTCACCCCAAAGGGCTTCATGCTTTCAAACACCCTTATCGGGGAGATACTTGACGCCCAAACACGGCAGCGCACGCAGATCAGCAAGCCCTGGCAGACGCAGGCGGACGGGGAGGATATCCAACTGACGCTGTTTGATAAAAGGCCGGTTGCGGCCGAGCTGTTTGGCGGCAGGAGACTTGTGGGGCGTCACGAGCATGTCTAAAAGTTACAAGGGCTGTAGTAAACCGTAACAAAGATGTAATTTGAAATTCGTCGATTTTGCATGTATTATTGGTTTATAAGAGTTTTGTTTACAAGTATTATGCAAGTCGATTGTACAATGAGCTGAAAATTGTTTTAATGGGTGAATAAAGTGGGAAATATTAAGTTAATAAGCAGTAGAGGGAAGAAGAAAAAGAGAAAAAACAAGCGCAGGACAGCCGCCAAAACGGTGTTTACTATATTTGTCATTTTGCTGATGGGCATTGTGGCGCTTATACTCTCACTTGGCTTCTATGTCAAGAATCTGGACACCGTTTTTCCGAATGTCTGGGCGGAAGGGATCAAGCTGTCGGGGCTGACCTTTGAAGAAGCGAGGCAGACCCTCATAAGCGAAGGGTACGAAAGCAACGCGCAAGGCGTTTCCGCGACGGTGATATTTCCGGATGGCGACAGCTTCACCATAACCGGGGAAGACGCGGGCCTGGCGCTGGATGCGGAAGATGCGGCGACCGCAGCCTTCCAGTACGGCAGGGGGGGTTCCTTCCTTGCGTCCGAAATATCGTATGTTAAAGCGCTGCTCGACAGGACTGAGCTTCGGGACTTGAGCCTGGCGACGATGGACACGGTGATGATTCGCGAAGTCGTCGCAGAGCATACGAAGAAGTTCAACGACACGCTCATCGACGACGTCCGTGATATCAGCGGGGACAGTATTGTTTTCGTCAAAGGTACGGGCGTCGAGCCCGCCGACGAAGACGCTGTTTACGACCTCACCGTCGAGACGCTCAACCGCGCGATGGTTGAGAAAGCAAACCTGACGTCGGAGTACTTCCCGCAAAAATCCGAGTCGCAGGACGTCGACCTGGAGCTTATTTATAACATGATCAGGGTCGATCCTGTTTCGTCGGAATACGATCCGGAGACCCACGGCGCGACAGATAGTTCCATCGGGATCAGCTTTGACCTTGACGCCGCCCAGGCTAAATTTAATAGGGCGGGCATGGGCGAGCGAATCGAGATCCCGCTTATCACCGTCGAACCGGAGATCAAGAAAGAAGATATCGAAAGCCTGCTATTCCGCGACGTGCTTGCCACAAGAACGACCAACATCGCCGGAACCAGCAACAGGCTCAACAATATAGTCCTATCATCCCAGGCGATCGACGGGACGATCCTCAACCCCGAGGAAGTGTTCTCCTTCAATGGGATAGTCGGTCAGCGCACGACCGCCAAGGGATACAAGGAAGCGGGCGCCTACGTCGGCGGCAGGGTCGTGCAGGAAGTCGGAGGCGGGATATGCCAGACGTCGTCAACAATTTATGATTGCGTCCTGCACGCCGACCTCAAGGTCCTGGAAAGGTCGGCGCACAGGTTTACCGTATCATATCTGCCGCTGGGCAACGACGCGACGATCAACTGGGGCACGATCGATTTCAAATTCAAAAACAGCACGGAATATCCGATCAGGATCGAAGCCGTCGTCAACGGGCGCGAACTCACAGTGAAGCTCATAGGTACCAAGTTTGACGACACATATATCAAGCTCGACTATGTTACCATCAGCAGGACCCCCTACGAGGTCATAAGGAAGGAAGATCCGAGCGTCACCACCACGACAGTCGACACGAGCGGATACAACGGATATGTCGTCGATACTTATAAATATCTGTATGACGGGGATAACAATCTCATCAGTAAAACGCTGGTCGGCAGAAGCACTTACCGTACACAGGACAGGGTGATACTTATACCGGTCGGGTCGGGCGAAAACCCGGACGGGCAACCAACGCCCACGCCTACGCCGACGACCGATCCCACGCAGCCTTCCGTCACGCCTACGCCGATCGAACCGGGCACGACGGATCCGACGACGGAACCCACGCCCGAGCCGACGCCGGGAGGCGCCGATCCGGAACCAACCGGTTCCCCAAGCGAGCCGACGCCGACCGACCCGGGCACTGAAGAACCGCCAGACCCTGCCAGACAGGAACCCGATGAATGATGCCGCGCGCAGTAACCGCGAATAGCAACAGCTCGTTTTAGGAAAATAAACGATACGAGGGTAGCCTTCAAAGGCTGCCCTCTGATTTCGAGGATAAGTAAAAACAAGAGGAAAGAGGGGACGCTGACTCACGAACATGTGCGTGAGTCGCTAATACGGATACTCAGCACCAAGCTTGCCGCCGGGCTTATTGTTATCGACGGTTAAAAACTTGACTGCTAAAACTTAAGGTATCAGATTTTTGAAAATATGTTGATATATTTCAATTTATATATTACAATACGTTGAGCCACGATATGGACAGATAAACGAGACGCCGGCAACGGCCGAAAGCTTATGGAGGGGTTTATGAATCCGGAAAGTAAAATCGACTACAACAAAAAATCTGTGACTGACATCCGGGTCAACGGCAAAAAAGTCCTTTTGCGCTGCGATTTCAACGTGCCGTTTGATAAGGAAACAGGCAAAATCACAGACGAAGGCAGGATCGTCGCCGCGCTGCCGACTATAAAGTACCTTATAGGGCAGGGCGCGGCAGTGATCGCATGCTCACATTTCGGACGCCCAAAGGGCGAGGTGAAGCCGGAGTTCTCGCTTGCGCCTGTAGCGGAGTGCTTATCAAAACTATTGGGGCAACCCGTGAAAATGGCTCAGGACGTCGTCGGGCCGGACGCCGTAAGTCTGGCGGCGGGACTCAAGCCCGGCGAAGTGATGCTGCTCGAGAACACGCGGTTCCACAAAGAGGAAGAAAAGAATAACCCTGAATTCGCAAAGAAACTCGCTGATTTGGCCGACATTTTTGTATCGGACGCATTTGGGAGCGTACATCGCGCCCACGCGTCGACGGAAGGTGTGTCCCACTACCTGCCCGCGGTATCCGGGTTCCTGTTGAAGAAAGAGTTAGATAACATAGGAGGGGCTATATCGGAGCCCAAGCGGCCGCTGGTAGCGATACTGGGCGGCGCAAAGGTTTCGGATAAGCTCGCAGTCATTAAAAATCTGCTGAAACAAGCGGATTCGATCATAATCGGCGGTGGCATGGCATTTACCTTTATCAAAGCCGGCGGCGGCAGGATCGGCAACTCGCTGTGCGAGGACAGTCAGATAGAAGCCGTCCTGGAAACAAAACAAGAAGCTGAGAAACGCGGCGTGAAACTACTCTTACCGCATGATTCGCTGGCGACGACAGAGTTTTCAAACGATGTGGAACCGGTGATAGTGGACAGCACCGCTATTCCGGACGATATGATGGCGCTCGATATCGGGCCTCATTCGGCGGAGGAATTTGCACGCGAGGTAAGCCGCGCCGGGACGGTCGTTTGGAACGGGCCTATGGGAGTGTTTGAGTTTTCGAAGTTTGCGGAAGGCACCCGCGCGATCGCAGTCGCTGTGGCGGAATCCGACGCTGTATCAATCATCGGCGGCGGCGATTCGGCGGCGGCGGTACGGATGTTCGGGTTGGCGGACAAGATCACGCACATATCGACGGGAGGCGGCGCTTCACTCGAGTTCATGGAAGGAAAAGTGCTGCCGGGCATAGCATGCCTGCTCGACGCCGAGTGACCAAATTTTTAATTGAACGGAAGGGTTTACTATGAATAGAAAATATAGACGCACTATTATTGCGGGAAACTGGAAAATGAACATGCTTGCTTCCGGGATCAAGGAGTATGCAGACGAGTTGTTGCCGCTTATCCCGGATTTCAAGAAATGGTGCGACGCCGTGGTTTGCACTCCGTTTCCGCTGCTGCCTACGGCGCTGCAAATGTTTAAAGAAACGCATGTTTCGGTCGGCGCCCAGAATATGAGCCAGCATGGGTCGGGCGCATACACCGGGGAGGTCTCCGGCGCCCAGCTTGCGGATATCGGCGTCGAACACGTCATCATCGGACACAGCGAACGGCGCGAGATCTACGGCGAAACGGACGCAACCGTAAATAAAAAGGTCCTCGCCGCCCTGGACGCTTCATTATGCCCGATAATATGCGTGGGGGAGACCCTCAGCCAACGCGAAATGGGGATCACCTATAACGTCGTGGGTATGCAGGTGAAAGCGGCGCTTTACGGCGTCCAGGTCGATAAGCCCCACCATACCGTCATTGCCTACGAGCCGATATGGGCAATCGGAACGGGTAAGACCGCAACGCCCGAAGACGCGCAGGATGTGTGCCGCGAAATACGCTCCGTCATCCGCTCTTTGTATGGGGCCCACGCAGCCAGGGTAGTGCCGATACTCTACGGCGGGTCGATGAACGAAAAGAATGCTTTCGATCTACTTGCCCAGCCGGATATAGACGGCGGGCTTATCGGAGGCGCGTCGCTCAAACCAAAATCGTTTGCGACGATAATAAATGACGCCAATCAATAGGAAGCGTACAAACAGAAAGGATTGGTTATAATTACAGTGACTCCACTAACAATGGTCATCATGGACGGTTATGGCCTCACCGCGCCTTCCCCGGGAAACGCCGTTACAAACGCCAGGACGCCGGTACTTGATGAATTGTTCAGAACTTGCCCTAATACTACCCTGTCGGCTTCCGGAGAGGACGTAGGCTTGCCCGACGGTCAGATGGGCAACAGCGAAGTCGGCCACACGAACATAGGGGCAGGCAGGGTGGTTTATCAGGATCTGCCGCGAATCACGCGGGATATCCAATCAGGCGCATTTTTCAGCAACGACGCGCTGTTGTCCGCAGCCGGGGCGTGCAAGGAGTCGGGAGGGGCGCTGCACCTTATGGGCCTTGTGTCGCCGGGAGGCGTGCACAGCCATATAACCCATCTGTTCGCGCTTATTCAACTGGCTAAACAAAGCGGGTTGACTGACGTTTTTGTCCACTGTTTCATGGACGGGCGGGACGTCCCGCCGGATTCGGGGAAGGCGTCGATCGAAGAGCTGGTAGAGAAATGCGGCGAACTGGGCGTCGGTAAAATCGCGACCATCATGGGCCGCTTCTATGCCATGGACCGCGATAACCGCTGGGAGCGCGTACAGCAGGCATACAACGCAATGGTGTGCGGGGAAGGCGCGGTCGAGCACGATCCTGTCCTTGCAATGCAAAACTCTTATGATGCGGGCGTCACGGACGAATTTGTGAGGCCCGTGATCTGTGATGAAAATGGAATGATAAAGCAGGGCGATTCAATCATTTTCTTCAACTTCAGGCCCGACAGGGCGCGGGAGATCACCCGCGCTTTCGTCGAAACCGATTTCAACGGTTTTGAGCGAAAAAAAGGGCTGATCCCGGTGACTTACGTATGTATGACCCAATACGACGAGAAGATACAAGGCGTCGCGATCGCATATCCGTCCCATTTCCCTGAGCAAACTTTTGGCGAGACTATCAGCAAGCTCGGGCTGCGGCAGCTTCGGATCGCGGAGACGGAGAAGTACGCGCATGTGACATTCTTTTTCAACGGCGGTATCGAGCAGGTTTTCCCCGGTGAAGAACGTATTTTGATACCGTCGCCGAAAGAGTTCCCGACCTACGATCTCATACCGCAGATGTCGGCGTACAAGGTCGCCGACGCGGTGTGCGGCGAGATCCTCAGCGGGAAACATGATATAGTTATCATCAACTTTGCCAATTGCGACATGGTCGGGCACACAGGTATCTATGACGCGGCTATACAGGCAGTGGAAACCGTCGACGAGTGCGTAGGCAAAATCAAAGATGCAGTCGGGCGAATGGGCGGATATCTTGTGGTCACGGCGGACCACGGGAACGCCGAGATCATGCTTCAGGAGGATGGCGTCCACCCACACACGGCGCACAGCACATTTCCGGTGCCATTTATAGTCTGCGGCGCCGACGTCAAGCTCAAACCGGGCAGGCTCGCTGATATCGCGCCGACGCTGCTCGATTTGCTGGGCTTGGAGAAGCCGGAGTTGATGACAGGCGAGTCTCTGATCAGGGCGGACAGTTGAGAGCGAAGGGCGGACAGTTGAGAGCGAAGGGCGGACAGTCGAGTACAGTCATAGTAGTCGGGCGGAAATCATATTCATGATCATTTTGCGGGATCGATTCAAATTTTTACTAAGGAAGTGATATTTTGGTTTATTCGCATGAAGTCGAGCAAATGTGCGCGCTAAAGCAAGGGTGCAACCATGGCCCGGCCCCGATACCCGAAGAAGGGAAATGGGTCAGGTCAAAGCAAGTTGCCGACATATCCGGCTTATCCAACAGTATCGGTTGGTGTGCCCCGCAGCAAGGCGCGTGCAAGCTGACATTGAATGTCAAGGACGGTATTATCGAAGAGGCGTTGGTAGAGACTCTGGGCTGTACAGGCATGACGCATTCCGCTGCCATGGCGGCGGAGATACTGACCGGAAAAACAGTCCTCGAAGCCCTAAACACCGATCTGGTTTGCGACGCGATAAATGTCGCAATGCGCGAGATTTTCCTGCAATTTGCGTATGGCCGTACACAGACGGCATTTTCCGAAGGCGGGCTTCCTGTAGGAGCGTCGCTGGAAGACTTGGGCAAAGGCCTCAGGAGTCAGGTTGGGACTATGTTCGGAACAAAAGCAAAGGGCGTCAGATACCTGGAACTTACTGAGGGCTATATCATCAACCTGGCTATCGACGATGAAGGAGAGATCATCGGGTACAAGTTTCTCCGGCTTGGCCCCATGCTCGAGGCCATTAAGAAAGGCTCGGATCCCAAAGAGGCGTACGACAAGAACATAGGTACCTATGGAAGATATGACGAAGCAGCCAAATACATCGACCCCCGCCATGAGTAACGAAAGGCTGCCGTGGCAGGAGAGAAGCTGTATAACTAAAGTTGCGGGAAAATTTGTAAAGGAGAATGGCATATGATTCAATTTGAAGGATATGCGCGCAGGATAAAGGGCATCGAGGAATCTCTCGGGAAAAACGGGATTGCCTCCCTTGAAGATGCCCGGAGCCTCTGTATCAGCAAAGGGATCGACGTTGAGAAGATCGTTAAGGGCGTTCAGGTCATCGCCTTCGAAAATGCTGTCTGGGCATATACACTGGGCGCTGCAATAGCCGTAAACAAAGGCGTAAAGAAAGCCTCCGAAGCCGCTAAATGCCTGGGAGAAGGGCTGCAAGCCTTTTGTATCCCCGGCAGCGTGGCGGCGACAAGGCGCGTTGGGGAAGGCCATGGCAACCTGGCTTCCATGTTGTTGACGGAAGAGACGAAGTGTTTCGCATTTCTTGCCGGACATGAATCGTTCGCCGCCGCGGAAGGCGCGATCGGGATCGTCCGCCCCGCAAATAAGGTGCGTAAAGAGCCGCTCAGAGTCATACTGAACGGACTCGGCAAGGACGCTGCGTATATCATCAGCCGCATCAACGGTTTCACATATGTGAAAACGGAGTTTGACTTCGCGACAAATGAAGTTATCGTTGTGGAGGAAAAGTCGTTTTCAGGCGGGGAGCGCGCCAAAATCCGCTGTTATGGCGCAAACGACATCCAGGAAGGCGTCGCCATAATGATAAAAGAAGGCGTCGACGTGTCCATAACCGGAAACTCCACAAATCCCACGCGTTTCCAGCATCCCGTTGCCGGAACATACAAGAAATGGGCTATAGAGAACAATAAAAGGTATTTTTCCGTAGCTTCCGGCGGAGGAACGGGCCGTACTATGCATCCGGACAATATGGCGGCGGGCCCGGCTTCATACGGACTCACCGATTCCATGGGTAGGATGCATGGCGACGCCCAGTTTGCAGGGTCTTCCAGCGTTCCGGCCCATGTCGAAATGATGGGGCTGATCGGCGCGGGCAATAACCCGATGGTCGGGATGAGCGTGGCTGTGGCAGTGGCTGTCGAAGAAGCCGGCTGATGCTGATTACCAAGGAGAGGAATGTGTTAAAAATGAAGAGAATAGTAACCATTGAGACAAGGGATCTTGCTCGCAGTATGGATGAAGGCGGCTGCGGCGAATGCCAGACGTCGTGCCAGTCGGCATGTAAAACGTCCTGCGGGGTAGCGAACCAGAAATGCGAAAACCCGCCGGAATCCTGATCTCATAGTATTTATGGGGCGTGGGACCGTTGATGCATAGCTATAAACTGGGCGGGTTCAATATTATCCTCGACGTCGCAAGCGGTTCGATACACAGCGTCGACGACGTCGCTTACGATATTATATCTATGTATGGCCGCGAAAGCCGCGAGGAGATATTGAGGCGCATCAAAGAAAAATACTCCGGAATAACCGACGAAGACGTGCTGGAAGTATTTTCTGATGTCGAAGAATTAAAAATCCGGGGAAAGCTCTTTTCCCCGGACGCTTTTGCGTACGCCGACGGCCCCACGCGCAAAAAAACGCTCAAAGCATTGTGCCTGAACGTATCGCATCTGTGTAATATGACATGCAAATACTGCTTCGCCGGTCAGGGCGCGTATGGCGGAGGCGCGGGGCTCATGAGCTTTGATACGGGCAAACAAGCGATCGACTTCCTTATAGGCGCCTCAGCCGGGCGCAAGAAGCTGGATATTGATTTCTTCGGCGGCGAACCGTTGCTTAATTGGGAGGTAGTAAAGCAACTCGTCAGATACGCGCGCAAAGCCGGGCAGGGGAGTGGCAAAGAATTCCGGTTTACACTCACAACGAACGGGTTGCTGATAGACGACGATGTCATTGACTTTACGACCACCGAAATGCACAATGTAGTACTCAGCCTTGACGGGCGCCCGGAAGTAAACGACGCCATGAGAAAGCGCCGGGACGGCGGCGGTAGCTACGCTGACGTCGTTCCAAAGTTTAAAAAGCTAGTCGATGCGCGCGGCGGCAAGGAATACTACATCAGGGGGACGTTCACGCGGGAGAACACGGATTTTGTAAACGACGTCTTACACATGGCGGACCTCGGCTTCAGCGAACTGTCGATGGAACCCGTAGTCGCCAAGGAAAACGCGCCGTACGGCTTGACAATGGACGACTTACCTTTGTTGTGCGAGCAATACGAGACGCTTGCCGGGGAAATGCTCAAGCGTGAAAAAGCAAAAAGAGGTTTCACCTTCTATCACTACAAACTCGACTTGACGGGCGGCCCTTGTTTACACAAACGCCTGGCAGGTTGCGGCGTGGGGACGGAGTATCTTGCTGTGACGCCGGACGGCGGGCTATATCCCTGCCATCAGTTCGTCGGCGACAAGAGTTTTCTGCTGGGTGATGTGTGCAATGGCGTCACAAACACAAATCTGCGCGACAAGTTCAATGCGCGCGGCATCCATGCACGATCTGAATGCAGGGAGTGCTGGGCGCGCATATACTGCAGCGGAGGCTGCGCTGCAAACGCGTACAACGCAACAGGCTCTGTAAATGGTATATACAAACTGGGCTGTGAAATGTTCAAGAAAAGAATAGAATGCGCAATAATGATAAAAGTAGCACAATATCAATAGGATCGCTACCCGTCGGTTGATTGTCATTCGTAATGCAAGATAGAGGGCAATAAGTCTGTCGCTACCCGTCACCCGTGTCTGTCGGCGTCTCGGCCCCGGGATTGCCTGTTTCGTCGACGGGCGGCGATACAGGGGTCGTATCCGTGGGCGGAAGATTCGAATTATCGGGGTTATCCGTAATATCCGGAGGATCCGGAATGAGAGGATTCTCGGTGTTATCAGGGTTTTCCGGTGGATAAAGGTCATCAGGCAAAGACGGCGCCTCCGGTTCATAGGTGAATGATACGTTGTTGCGCGATGTGTCACCGGTTATTACAAGAACTATCCAGTAATCACTCGTACACACGTACCCGTCAAACACCGGGGCATACACCGTGATCTCACGGTCGACGAGCGCGCGGATCGACTCTTCGTACAGGACATTTCCGTACAAGTCTGTGCATCTGATGGTATAATATTCAGTTTCCACGCCCGCGACAGGCCGCGGCCTGTCGGCGCCGGGCGCGGGGCTGAATTCCTTTTTCTCAAGGTCTTCGTGGATAGGCGTCATGATCTCTTTCCACAACTGTGCAGCCGGGTTACCGCTGGAGCGCATTGTCGCCGGCATGTCGTAACCAGTCCAGACCGCGGCGACATAGTATGGCGTGAACCCTACGAACCAGCGGTCTTTACTGTCTGTGGAAGTTCCCGTCTTGCCGGCCGTCGGCATATGGCTGCCAAGGTTCGCAGCGCTGCCCGTTCCGCGGGTGGCGGCTTCGTGGAGCATGCTTGTCATCCAGTAAGCCGTCCATTCGCTGACTGCCCTGTTG
>Ga0123353_10014731_pt1 | contig 11295 bp, 5 predicted proteins | sample TergutLab28metaG_3_FD_92763 | JGI IMG/M metagenome (GOLD analysis project Ga0123353, IMG submission 92763) | Labiotermes labralis P3 segment gut microbial communities from Petit-Saut dam, French Guiana - Lab288 P3 | ecosystem: Host-associated > Arthropoda: Insects > Digestive system > Gut ... | reverse complement strand
CTTTTGCTTTCATAATTTTTTCCTTTTTACGGGCGGCCGCGAGGGCCGCCCTTACAAATTATCCGGATTATCTCAGAGGCGGGGTTTACCCCAGCCTGCTGTCAGTTTTCATTCATCAGTTAAATTTATTGTTGATTTTACTATAGTACCAAGGCCCATTTGAGATTTGATGTCGAAAACATCTGATGCGCGCTTTACGTTTGGCAGTCCAAGCCCGGCTCCAAACCCAAGGCTTCTTATCCAGTCCGTAGCGGTTGAAAATCCCTCAACTAACGCCTGATCTACATCCGGTATTCCGGGGCCGCTGTCCTTTGCTGTGATTTCTATGCGTTTATCATTTATAGAGCAGGAGAGTCTTCCGCCGTCGGAGTGCGCCACAAGATTTATTTCAAGCTCATAGCTTGCTATTGCCGCGCGGCGTATCAGTTTTGGGTTGTAGCCGCGCTCCTTCAGCACTCTGCGGATTTCACTTGACGCGCTGCCGCCCTTTTCGAAATCGAATTTTTTAATACTGAATTCTCTGTAATAGAGCTGACCGGTGCCCGCTTGTGAGGCCGCCGCCTGCTGCTCTCCGCCCTCTTCTAATTTGTTAACCGCGCTGTTCATCTCAAAGAGGAGTTTTGACATCACGTCGCCGGATGTTACAATCCCAACAAGTTTTTCATCTTTATCAAGTACAGGAAACCGGCCTACTCTATAGCGCTCAAACCATGTCATGGCAAATGAGAGCGGCATATTGTCTTCAAGTACAATAAGGTTTCGGGTCATACGCCCTTCTGCCGTGTCCCCAATATAGCCAAAGTCAAGCGCGCGCAGAATATTGTCAACGCTTACAAGACCAAAAAGCCGCCCGTTTTCCGCAATCGGAACACCGCTGATACGATTCTCTTTCATAAGATTTTGGATATGACGCATGGTGTCAACCCGCGTTGCGGTTATGAGATTTGTAACCATAACGTCGCGCACCTTCAAATTGAAAACAATCTCAAGGGTAAGAAGCGAAGATTTGGAAGCGTCAACAAGTGAAGGCATTGTTATTTCCTGAATATACTCATCATTGTTACATCATCATAAGGTACGGCGCCCGCGCCGTGCTCTTTGAGCGCGCCGCGCACACGGTCTACTACTTCCTGAGCGCCGGTATAAGGCCGCTCCAGAAGCTGCATGAACCGCTGTTTTGAGAAAAACTCATTTTTCTCATTTTTCGCCTCAAGAACTCCATCGGTGTAAAGCACAAGCATGTCGCCGTGGTCAAACTGTAAAGTTCCCTTGCGAAATTCAATCCCGTCCGCTATCCCGACCGCGGGCCCCGTAGGTTCTAACCATTTTACAATTTTACCCTCAGAGCGCAAAAGCGCGGGCGGATTATGGCCCGCGTTTACATATATCAGATCGCCTTTTTCAAGATCAGCTATCGCAAAGAACATGGTAGCGTACATAAAACGGCTGTTTCCGGTATGATGGTGATTAACAACATAGCGGTTTGTTAATCGTATCGCGTCAAGCGGGTCGTTTTCTTCGCCTTGCAGCTGTTCAGAAAAAGCGCGCATCAGGCTTCTGATAAGAGACATAAAAAGCGCGGCGCCTACATCCTTGCCGGAAACGTCGGCTATTAAAAACGCGGCTCTTTTATCATCAAGCAAAAACGCGTCGTAAAAATCACCCGATACTTCCCGCGCAGGCGTAAAGAGCGCGCATGATTCCCAGCCCGGAGTTTTAGGCATCGTTTCAGGCAGAAAGCTGGCCTGAATATTTCTGCCTATTTCAAGCTCGCGCTTTACCGCTTCAAGGTATGCCTGCTCCTGTTCTCTGAGTTTTTGCAATTGTTGATTCTGCTGTTCAAGGGTTAATGCCTGCTCCTGAACTTTTTTCATAAGAAGCGCTCCCTGCAGCGCACCGCTTAAGTGCTCTCTGAGAATCTCATAGATATAGCCCTCAAGCGGACCATTTTTAAATACCGCCATTCCGATCTGTTCATTTTTAAAGAAGAGCGGCTGGACTACCATTTGGTAAGTGTCGGCGCTTGGTTTTATCCCTCCCGGTACAAGTTCGCTTGTAGGAAAGAATAGATCGGTGACAGCGCTCTTTTTACCGCGCTGCAGAGAAAAAATTGGCTTTGAGTTGATAAATGTTTTAGTTGACTTATCGTAAAGCGACAGATAAAAATCATTTATGCCGATAGTTGGAAGCACCTGAGCTATCGCTTGAGAGATACCGGAAAAATCAAACGTATTCGCTATGGAGTGACCCGCGCGGCGCATGAGCGCTGCCTTTTGTTCCACCAAAAGTCTTTTGTGGCCTTGCACTCTCACTGCCGCATCACTAAATAAGTTATACCCCTCGTGAAGCAAAATATTTGCAGTTTGTAATTTAGCGTCATCGAATTCTTTGGTGAAATTGCGTATGATAACAAGGATTTTCTGCCATTGCAAAAGATCGCCTTTGCTGAATACCACGCCGCGCACTACGCTGTTAAGAGCGGGAAGAAACGCGGCGTCTCTCACTTCCTCTACTTCGTCAAAAAATGATGAAGCGAGCTCTTTTATGTCGTCCGCATCCGGTTCGGAAGCGATCTCTTGTTTGACAAAAGAGATGAGAGCCGCGTTAAGCTCCTCTTTAAGCTGCGCGGTATTGGCGCTTGTGAGATCGATAGAAATTTTGCGCTGACCCAAGCTGTGCTCTGGATTAATAAAGCATCCGCAAGACTGGCGCACAACAAGCTGTGCGCTGAGCACAGTTCGCAAAGGAACCTCTTCGCCCTTGATTTTAGATACAAGAAGTCCAACGGCGGATCTGCCGATCTCATATATAGGTTGACGAATAGTAGTTAAGGGCGGAGTTATAAGCTCGCCCTCCTCTATTCCGTCAAATCCGGTGACCGCTACCTCCTCGGGCACCCCTATGCCGCTCTCCTGAAGCGCGGCTATTGCGCCCAAAGCGGTTTCGTCGTTTGCGGTTATAAGCGCGTCGAATTTCAGATTTTTGCTTAGCAGCTCAAGCACCGCCCTGTAGCCGCCGTCTCTTGTGAAATCTCCCGCTATGATGCGGTCTTCTCCGCCTTCAAGACCGTACTGCGCGATATATTTGCGAAAGAGCGCGAGTCTTTGGTCGGCGTCAACGTTGCCCTTGGGGCCGCCTATATAGCCGAATTTGCGGTGGCCGTGCTCCTGCATGAGATGCGATATGAGGCTTTTAATCCCCGATTCGTTGTCTATAAGTATAGAGGGGATATTTTCAAGCGCCGGGGTAAGCGTTACTACAGGGAGCCCTTGAAACTGTTCCATGAACAGGGCGAACTCTCTGTCGGTGATGAAATTTTTCAGAGTTCCTGAAACGATCAGGCCGTCAACATTTTTTTTGTCAATGTGATTATAAATGATGTTACGCTGACCTTCATACGGATTTTGCGGCGACAAACGCAAAGACCCGCCGGCGTAACAGATTAGATTGCATCCATGCTCCTTGGCGCCGTCAACCACTCCAGGCCACAAATTGGAGTAGTACATCCCGGCAAAACCCTCAAGGAGCAGGCATATATTCTTTTTACGCGCCGATGAATTAGGCATGTGTAAGCGATCCCGTGAAAAAGGTTTTAGCGATTTGGGTATTTATACAATAATACTATTTTAATTTATCCCATCACAACCTTTACCTCGTGCTTCATTCCATCATTAAAAACCGGAATTACCGGTTTGTCAAGAGTTTTGCCGTCTACAGATATAGACTTTACCCCTTTGCATACGCCTGATGGATTTTCTACCTTTATGGAATACCGGCATCCGCGGAATGTGCGCTCTACTGAGAAACGATCCCAGTTTGCGGGGATGCAAGGGTCAACAAGAAGCCCGTCCATCTGCGCCCGCAGTCCGAGAATGTATCTGCATGCCGCCTGAAAAGTCCAAGACGAAGTTCCCGAAAGCCAGCTGTTGCGCGCGAGTCCGAACTGCGGATGCTCATCACCCAAAATATTCTGAGGATAAACATAAGGCTCGCACTCGTATTCGTCAATAATATCATTTTTTGCCGCTGGGTTTATCTGATTATAATACTCATAAGCACGCTCCCCGTTACCCATGATAGCTTCAGCGATCATCATCCAGGGGTTAGTGTGCAAAAATATTCCGCCGTTCTCTTTTGCTCCGGGAGGATAGGTTGTAATACCGCCCTTTGTCGGGTCGAAACCGTTGAAGCCGGGGGCGGAGAGCTTAAGTCCCTTTGAAGTGTTAAGCATTTTGCGCGCACTGTCAAGCGCCTGACGGCCGCGCTCCGGCGTCGCGAGTTCTGAGAATACAGGCCATGACTGACCATTAAGGTAAATCTGCCCGTGGCTGTTCTTACTTGACCCAAGAGGCGTGCCGTTTGCCTCATAGTAACGCACATACCACTCGCCGTCCCACGCCTGCTCATTTAGGTTTTTCTTCATGAGGGCGTGATCTGCCTTGTAAGCCTCTGCTTTATCTTTGTGACCTAAAAATTCTTCAAGATCAATCATTTCAAGAAGAGCGCGGCTATACAAACAGGCATTAAACATAGATTCGGCGCCTGTGGGCAAATTGACGCAGTCATTCCAGTCCGCAAAGCCAAGAAGCGGCAAGCCATGAGCGCCCATATTGTTTTTAGTAAAGTTAAGCGAGCGGGTGAGGTGATCATATACAGAACCTGATTCAACCGGTTTACCGCTCTTATCCTTTTGATAATATGGGATAGATTCATCAAAAAACTTAGTATCGCCGGTCTCTTTTATGTACGCGCTTACAGCAAGCACAATCCACAAATGGTCGTCACCGTAATACTGCGGACGGTCGGGCATCTCATGCGCGTCGCCGTTTGTAGCTTCCATGCTCAAGGGGTTAAACTGGTGCATTGCGCTGCCGTTTGTGTTTTGAACAGAGAGCAGCTTTACAATAAGCTCTTTGGACTTTTCCGGCATGTGGCTGACTACGCCCATCACATCCTGAGAGCTGTCACGGAAGCCAAGTCCGCGTGTGCCCATACCGAGCTGATAGTATGAGAGATAACGTGACCAGTAATATGTGATGAAGCACTGGCGCGGGTTGTGTACATTTACCATACTGTTAAACGCGGGGTCGGGTGTCTCAACCTGCATTGTATCAAGAAACTTCACCCAAAAATCAGCGAGAGCCTTAAACTCTTTATCGATAGTCTCCGGGTTGCGGAACTTTTCGATTGAATCTTGCGCGGCGGCAAAGCTCGCTTCCTGTCCAAACTGTGTGATGATTCTTTTTGTTTCGTAGGGCTTCAAACTTCCAAGATGGTGCATGAGCGCCGCGATATTATCGCCTCTGTGCGCCTCGGTATTTGAAAGCTCATCATTTTGAAGCGCAAGGGGAGCGGCCCATGTGCCGTATTCGTTATCACCCAAAAATATCTTGCGATCTGTCTCAAAGGATGCGGCAGGAAAGTTCGATGTAAAATAATTGACCTTAGTATCTCTATTCATGAATGCGTATTGAATTAGTGTTTTCATCCCGTCGCCGTTTTCAAACTTGCGCGACTGCATGGTCTGGGGAACCCAGTCCGCGTTTGTGAACTGTTTTACCGCGTCAAAGTGAGTGTATTCAACTACGGGTATGATGTCGATTTCCAAGTTTTCATTAGAGATATTTGTTACGCGGATATCTCTGATTTCGACCTCTGCATTTTGAGGGATAAAAATCGTACACTCCGTTCTAACACCGTAAAATTCAGAAACTATCTTGTTATATCCAAGACCCACACGGCACTCAAACTTGTCATAACTATCTAAAGTGGGAACAAAAAACGGCGAAAATACCTTGTAAGTGTTACCGCGTTTCACTCTTATATAAAGCGTTTCGCCCTTGAATTCACAAGAGGGCATCTGCTGGATGTACTTGGTCATGCGGTTAATCGACGGGTCGCCTTTACAGATAAGCGCACCGCCGGTGTGATCGACAAATCCGCCGAACGCGAGTGTTCCGATGTAATTAATCCATTTTACAGGTGTCTTTGGGTTGGTGATAACATATTCCCGCGCTTCATCTTTAAAATGTCCGTACTTCATAGTGGCAGACCCTCTTTAAGTTAAATTATTGTTAAAATATTTAGTTAGATTGCATAATATTAATGATTTTATTAAAGCTCATATAGTAGTTTTATATAAAGCCATGATCTATATAATATAAATATTATCCATTCCAAGTGGGCATTTTTTAGTTAATTTAAAAAATATGAAAACTTTTCTCTTAATCTTATCCTTTGTGATTACTGCCTTCAGCCAAGATTTGGAACTCAGTTTCCAACCCGGCAAAGCGCGGTACAACCCCGGCGATACTGTGGTTGTGGGGATTGAGGTCTCTATTCCACGCAGCTTCCATCTGTACGGTAATCCCTTGGGGCCGGGGATTGGGAAACCCTTAAAACTTACCGTTGACCAAAATAAAAACATCGAATGGATTGAGGCAAAAAAAAGCGCGGCCAAACGGTTTAACCCCCCCATTGGCGATTGGGTGTGGGCGTATCAATCAAAAGCGTACTTTTTTATTAAGGGAGTTTTATCGGAGGATTTTTTCGGTGATTCGATAAAATCTGAAATTGAGATAGACGCGCTGATCTGTAAAACGATGTGCATCCCCGTTATAAAGCGAGCTGTTTTTTATCTGTCTATTGATAATGACGCTGACGCGCAAAACTTCTGCAGCCTTGCATTTCCCAACGCGCCGGACTGGCAGACCCGTTATGAAAAATCAGAACCGATGGAATTTTTATCCGGTATTCAACATAGTGAGGAGCCGCGTCCGCCGCAGGGAATTTTGGGGGGGATTAATCTCAATCTTGAAGGACTCTCATCACTTGAAAAAGATAACGAATTATCATCAGACGAAGATCATCAATTATCATCTGAAGAGATTTTGATTTGGGATTATTCCCCTCTTCGAAGCCAAAAAGATTATAATTTGTTGACCGCGATTTTAATCGCTCTGCTCGCGGGGCTTGCTCTCAACATCACCCCATGCGTTTTTCCGATGCTTGGGATAAGGGCGCTCTCTTTTGTCCAAGGCGCTGGGGAGTCGCGCCGCCGCGCTTTTTTAAGCGGTCTGTTTTTTGCCGGCGGGATTGTCAGTGTGTTTATGCTGCTTGCCGGCTTGGCCGCGTTTGCGGGATTCTCGTGGGGTCAGCAGTTTCAAAATCCTTATGTAATGGCAGGGATAATCGCGCTTATTTTTCTGTTTAGCTTGGGGATGTTTCATTATTATGATTTTGCTTTACCTTCCGGCATCGCTAATGCAGGAGTATTGCGCAGAGTCGGAAGCGGACTTGGCGGTGATTTTTTTAAGGGGATGATCGCTACAGTGCTTGCCACTCCATGCGGCGGGCCGTTTTTGGGGGCGCTTCTCGCATGGGCGCTTTTGCAAGAGCCGCTTACGATATTTGTTTTATTTATGGCGATGGGTATTGGTATGGCTGTTCCGTATGTTCTTTTGTCAACAAGCCGCCGTCTGCTTAATTTACTTCCCAAGCCGGGCAGGTGGATGGAGGATTTCAAACATTTCATGGGATTTCTGTTGATTATTTTTGCGATTTATCTCATGAAAAGTCTTGACATGCGGCTTATCACCATGACAATTGGAATCTGCTTCGCTATTTTATGCGCAGCAAGCGTAAACAAACGGTTTGCGCCGTTTGGGGTATCTTTGTCAAGACGCATAATTGTATCCTGTTTGTCGATCATATTGTTGCTGACAGGAACAGTTTTTTCGGTGATATTTTTACCTGTTAAATCATCATCGTCATTATCATCATCAGCAAATTCTATTTTATCAGATGAAACCGTATGGATTCCATTCTCGCCTGAGGCGTTAAAAAACGCACACGCACAGGGACAAAACGCAATAGTAAACTTCACGGCTTCATGGTGCAGCGCTTGTCAAATCAACAAGGCCGTAGTTCTAAACAATCGCGCAGTCATAAATCTCCATGCTGAAAAAAACGCGGTTCTCTTCACAGCCGATATCACTAATAAAAATCCTCAGGCAGAAAGCCTGTTGCATCATTTAGGTTCAAGAAGTATCCCGTTTTTGGCAATTTTCCCCGCAGATTCCTATAAGGAGCCGGTAGTGATGCACGGCTCATTGTCAAAAAATAAATATATGACGGCAATTAAAAAATTGCCTTGATATACTGATTTATGCCGTGTACCGGTACAAATGTGCATTACTTAAAAAACTGTCATCATAACTGTCTGCACAGATTATATTCATTTGTAATAATCATTTCATTTTTTCACGTACAGACAGGGCATGCCTTGTCTGTACTTCAATTCAATATCAAGGAGAACCGCTATGTTTCGCGTGATGTCATTCGTAGCTCTGCTTTCACTGCTCGCATTAAACGCCTGTAACACTAAAACGTCAGAATCAGACAAACAGGCCGCGGCAGCGACTAAGATCAGTATTGAGGTATTAGTTGTTGACGATGTTCCCGGCAGGGAGATGGACATTGATCTGTTTGACGGCGGGCCGATGACAAAAGAGGAGAGGCTCGCCTTTATGCCAAACGGCAAAGCCCCGGCTGCTGTCAATGTGTTTGTGTTGAAATCCGGCGATCAAACATATCTCATTGACGCCGGCTTCGGCAACGCTGTGAAAGACGGCAGAATAGACGCCGGCAAGGTAGACGCAGTTTTTATAACACACGCCCACGGCGACCACATATCAGGGCTGTTAAAAGAGGACAGTACCGCAAACTTCAACGCGGCTGTTTACATCTCCGCGCCTGAGAGCTATTACTGGCTTAACGCGGATACTCCTAACTCAGCTTTACAAAAAAAGATCGAAGACGTCTATGGAAACCGCTATAAAACATTTGCGTTCGGCGACACTCTTGTTCCCGGCGTTGTGGCTATAGACGCGTCAGGCCACACACCCGGACATACTGCGTTTTTGGTTGACATGGGAGATAAAAAGATGCTTGTCGCGGGGGACTTTCTCCATGCCGCGGCGCTGCAATTCCCAAATCCTGAAGAGTGCGCCCGTTTCGACATGGATAGAGATGCGTCAATAAAGAGACGAATTGAGTTGATGCAGATGTGCATAGATAACAACTGGCTGATAGCGGGTATTCATATTCCCGGCGGATTTGGAACGGTTAAGAGTAACGGCGATGGCGGGTTTGAGTTTACGCCGTATCAGTAATTTGTCTTTATAGACTAATCCATAATACACCGGCAGTTTCAACTGCCGGCCGCCTTACTTCCAATCCCTTTCCTGAAAAACCAATAAATCTCCTCACGGTCATGACACTCCATAAGTTTCGCTCTTACATCGGGACTGTTTAGTATCGCGGAGAGGTTTGCCAAAAATTGGATATGAGGGGTAGTCGAATTTAACGGCGAGAGGATAAGTACAAAGATAGTTGATTTTTCTTTGTCAATTGACTTGAAGTCAATTCCTTTTTTTGAGAGTCCTATCGCTATTGTAATCTTTTGCACTGCGTCGGTTTTTCCGTGAGGCAGGGCTATGCCGTTTTGCATGCCTGTACTCATGGAGGTTTCGCGTTCCATTACCGCTTCAAGTGCGCTTTTTTTATCGCTTAACATGCCGTTTTTGTAAAGTACGCCTACAAGTTCCTCTATAACCTGCTGTTTAGTGGTTGATTTAAGAGAGGGGATAATGCAGCGCAGATCAAGCGCGCGGTGGATCTCTGTGCTTATTCTTCCGGTTGAGTCTGTGAGTCCTTTTAAAAAGAGCTCCGGTTTTATCATATTTTTTACTTTTAGTATTGTGTCGTTAATCTGTAACAGAGCCTCATAGACGACAGTCTTTATGTAAAGCACATCCTGAACGTCTGTTTCAAAATCGAGGCTTGAGGGGTTTGCGTGAAAGGTAATTTGAGTATCGTTTTTTCGCAGGTGGTATACCGTATGATTGTCAATAAAAACCGTGTGCATGTAAAACCCCTCGCTGCGAAAAGATTGTACAATGCGTGTTTCAAGAAGGTCTGTGAGTTCGGGGCAGTCGAATTTGAAAAAGGTGCCTATGGTATTTCTTACAAGAAAAGCTTTTTTAGTACCTCTCTTGTCGGAGCGCAGAAGAGATGATATAAGCGGCGGAGAGATGAGAACTGTTACAAAAATCGCAAGTACGGCGACAGCGAAAAACTTTTCATCTAAAAGACGGGTAGAGAGCCCTACGCCCGCGATAATAAGAGTCGTTTCGCCGCGGGGCACCATTCCCATTCCTATGCGTAAAGCACCGAGGCGGTTAAATTTTAGAAACAGCGGGGGAAGGCCGCACCCTATAATTTTTGCGAATACCGCTGCTGCCGAATAGATCAGGCCGAATATTAGAACCTCTTTGCTCATAAACAGCCGCACGTCTACAAGCATCCCCATCACTACAAAAAATATGGGGACAAAAAAGTTATATACCACTTCCATTGAATCGCGTACTGTGTCTGAGAGATCGGTCTTTGAGAGACTCAGTCCCACAACATAAGCGCCTATGATCATCGCAAGACCCGCCATTTGGAAGATTCCGGCGGCGACGAGCGCGAGTCCCAAAGCAAAAATCGCTATCGAACCAAGAGATTTAAGATGCTTCATTAATTTGGAGAGCGGATTTGCAAACATTACAACCGCTACGGTAAAACTCGCGCCTATAAGAACCGCCTTAAGCACTACAGAGAAGACATTCGCGTTTGCGGCGCTTTCCGTTGATGAAGCGATAAATCCAACAACTACAGTAAGCGCCGCAATCCCCAAAACATCGTCTGTTACCCCGCCCGCAAGAATCGTTACCCCTTCGGGCGAATCCATCTTGCGTTTTTCTGAGAGAATACGCGCTGAGACGCCAATCGAAGTTGAAGCGATCATAACGCCCAAAAAAAGTACATTGGGATCTGAAAACGGCAGACCGAAAAAGAGTGAACCGGCAAGCGTACCGCCGATAAAAGAGGCGAGCGCTCCGCCAAATCCTACGGCAAATCCTACTATGGAGAATTTCATGAGAAGCGCAAGATCGGTCTCAAGTCCCGCCCAAAAAAGAAGTATTATCGAAGCGATAGTAGCGATTGCGTAAAGCTCCGGCGAGACCGGTAAAATAGTAGCGTTTGATATGGGGAAAAGTCCATTTGGGAATCCGGCAAAAGAGATGCCGCCCAGTAGATAAGGGCCTATTGCCACTCCAAGAAGAAGCTCGCCCAAAACTGAGGGGATGCGGATTTTTTCAAATATAAGTCCGCCGATGCGCGCGGCTATAACAATTACTCCAAGCTGCATGATAAGCCGCGCCATAATATCAATCATCTGCGCCTCTT
>Ga0123353_10014729_pt1 | contig 11295 bp, 11 predicted proteins | sample TergutLab28metaG_3_FD_92763 | JGI IMG/M metagenome (GOLD analysis project Ga0123353, IMG submission 92763) | Labiotermes labralis P3 segment gut microbial communities from Petit-Saut dam, French Guiana - Lab288 P3 | ecosystem: Host-associated > Arthropoda: Insects > Digestive system > Gut ... | reverse complement strand
TGTAGATCAAAAGGTGTAAGTTGTATTGTTTTATGCAGAAACAAAGAGTGTAGTGATGACTCAGAGACGTTTTCGTGCACACTTTGGTACAAGATGGGCTCCTTGCAAACAGACAAGTTACAGACTTTGCCAACAATTTGAAACTAAAGGTTCTGTGTTGGAGAAGAAGCAGCTGCGTTCCGCCAGTGTCCGTACACCTGCTAACATTGAAACGGTTCGCGTGGCTTTGACACGAAGTCCCAGCAAATCAACAAGGAGGGCTTCTGCTGAGTTAGGAATCTCTCGTCGGCCACTGCAAATAATTCTTCATTCAGATCTTCACCTTTTCCCATACAAAATGACCGTTTTGAATAAACTAACGGCAGTAGACAAGGAACGGAGGCTACAGTTTGCATTATGGGCAATGGAAGAAGAGGCTTCACAACACATGGTTTACAGACGAAGCCTACTTTCATGTGAATGGTGTTGTCAATAAACAAAACGTTCGATTCTGGTTGAGGGAACTTCCTCACACACTGCATGAGGAAGAAAATTATGGAGCAAAAGTTAATGTGTGGACTGCAATTTCAACCCACGGAATCATCGGTCCATTTATCTTTCATGACACCGTCATCAAAAAACGATACAAGGACATGTTGGAAAACAGTTTCATCCCCCATCTCTTGGCAACAGGTCTCCCTATACACACACAGTGGTTCATACAGGATGGAGCCTGTCCACACACTGCAAATGTGGTTCTTGATCTCCTGTATGAGACGTTTAATCTTCGTGTGATGTCACATCGGTTTCCTGAGCGTCATGAGGGTGGCAAATTGTGACCGCCTCATAGCCCGGATATTAATCATGCGATTTCTTTTTATTGGGATTCTTGAAAGAGAAAGTGTTCCAAAGGAGGCCAGAAAATGTAGTGCAGCTCAGAGCCCACATAGTGAAGTTGTGCCGCACACTTTCTGAAGACGTGTCGAAAAGTTACGAATGCAAAGGTTCGTTTGCAAGAGGTTGTGAGGCAAAACGGTGATCACATTGAACATGTTCTTCATTAGGAACAATTTTCCAGCCTATGAGGATTAATTCTGTTCCAGATGTGAAATGCTTTTGTAATAAAAATGTGTTATATGTACAATCAATGGTATGACATTTCATGCGCCACCCTGTATTTATGTAATTTGCAGCAGTTCTAGGTAAATGAAAATCTCGACATGTTCTTATTTTTATCTGAGCACCCAAACACTTTGTCAGCAACCTTTCTCACACAAATGCCTAGTTCTTTGGTGATTTTGGTGTGACGGACTTTCAGAACAGTATCCCCCTTTATTATGCTCAGCTTTTCAGGCACTAAGAGTGGCTCGCTCGTCATGCACGTTCTTGATGTGGAAATGTTCATGGAAGTGTTTTATAAATTAAATTTAAAAAAAATGATAAACTGAATTAAACTCTAAAATTCATTGAAGCATTCAGTTTGCTATTAGCATTGAAATGAAACAAACGCAAGAAGTCTGGAAGAAAAACCACACTGATCCATGGTGTAGTTTTGCCCACACATTACGGGGATGTGTCTGTAGGTTTTGACATTTTATGCATCCAACAACTGCCATTAAACACAGATCACGATAATGTCTTGCTAGAACAATACTGATTGTAGGTGAGTGGTACTAGCCATGCCGAGAATGTGTACCGTAATTAATTGCTCTACAGGACGAAAACTTACACAGATATACAGTTTTAAGTGAACACATAATGTACAAGTATATAATTTTTGTGCAGAGAAGATTTCATTATTGAAATTAATTAGAACAGTTCCAGTTGCAGTGCACTCCATTAGAGGACAGATCTGCTGTAACATGCAATAGAGCAAGTGTAATACAGACAGGTATGCAGTAGGATAGCGAGAACCAAAGATCACCTAACGATAACACTACTAGCCTTCATAATAACTTCACACTGCGTGCAGCCATAAGTCACTGAAAGCTAGAATGGGAATGTTTGTAGAAAAATGTGTAATCTACAGTGACAGAAGAGTGATAGATGGCACATAGTGAGGATTGATTGCATTCTCTGCATGGCAGAAAATGTGAATCAGGTTCTGCACCCATACTATAAGGGTTCGTCATGTTGCTGTATACAATTCACATGCGAAAATGCCCTGGGGGAATAAACTATACGAACTGACAGCGTCATGTCAACACTATATGTTGAGAACAGATTGAACAAATGGTAACTCGGGAAAAATATTTAAGATTTTCATAAACAAGACATATAAAACGGGTTAAAAATTTGTTTCATTGCAAACTTTTTGTGGATCTTAAACGCGAAATTTTCTTATGTGGGAAACGTATTAAACTGGCAATGTGTGTGTTAATCATATAGGAAAATTTTGGTGCTATATTATCCTGACACCTTTTGCGAAAAATCTTCTTAACTGGTGACATCTTAAGTGAATTTCATGGTGTATAAAATTGAAATACATATTTTATTCTGTGGGAGTTGTGACTGATCCCTTGTCATGCAATTTATTGATATACATGAAGGAAATGAGGAAAACTCTTGAAAAAGCTCAGTTGAACAACTGGTTTCTGAGATTCCCATAGAATATCAAACAGTTTAGAAAAGAGAACATGGCTGTAATCTCTTCAAATCCTGAAGGAAAAAAAGAGGAAATACTTTCCTGCACCATGTTCCCTGCTTTCATTAAGAACATTACTCCTTTGATGGTTCCAGGACTTTGTCTAATTGTTCATGTGGTAAAAGTGGCGAGCAGATTAGGCTGAGTATGGATCACTGGTGGCATGACACTGATGAGAAAACCGAAGTGCTCAAAGAAAATTCCATATCAATCACTTTGCCCATCATAAAACTCCCATGGATTGGTCCAGAATCAATCCTGGCCCTCCACAGTAAGAGGCTGGCAGATGACTGCCTGACCTATGACATGGCCTCTCTGAAGCCTGAAATACATCACAGCTCACAACAATTACATTTCCTACCTATTACAAAAACCAACATTTTAATGATGTTGAGGTAAATGACAGCTATTTTTTATGAGCACTGTGAAACACATTGCAGGAGCTTTCCCATTCTATGTTCAACATCAATGCCAGCAAAACTTAGCACTAACGTTCACATAACCCATGCAGTAAACCATCATCAAGAGTGCTCAGGTGCCTTCAGGACCAGCAACACTGAGGCATCAGCATTCAACCCACTGCAGCAACCAAGCCAAACTAAGCCAAAGAGCAACAGGGATAAAGGTTGACCAACTAGATGACACTTCAAATATCAAGATGATGCACGGTCCAATACGCATAAGCAACAGGGACTTTCACAAAGTGCTTGGAGTATGTCAGCATCTCCTGGTTTGTTTAGCCATTCCTGCATTTGACCGTGTCACTGGGCTTGGTAAAAACAGCCTATACCATAACCGGGGATTTTGATTATTCTAAAAATCTCTGATCTTGGTTGAAGACCTAGACTTGGGCATTCAAAAGACTAGAGCTCAAGAAACACATTATTTTTTGAGCGGGGATGGGGGGGGGGGGGATCCTTGGCTGGATGGCCCTCTGGAGTTTGAACCCATAGTGGCAAAGTCGGCTGAAGTCATGCAACATTGGGCACACACTTTCATGAAGCCGCTGTGCCTGAACGGGAGTGCGAGCCGTGCCTTGTCTTTATATTACACCCTGATATTCACCTTACAACTGAAGAAAAATCATGGAGAAACCTCAGTCAGTGCAGACAAAAGGGTCCCAACTGAGCAGCACTGGGCATGATTCATTGTGTTGACTTGGCCACCGGTTTACAGGCAGCCTCAACTGACCTGCTGACCTCTGTTGAACTTGGTTTGTGATTCAGGTGACCTGGGTCAACCCTCGGTCAGTTCGAGTATCAGCCGAATTGCCAAGGTAAGAGGTTCCTCATGCCAGCCAACTTTGAGTCGAACCCATTGACCAGGGGACTGGTGTGGTCAGCGAAGAATGAATCTCCCACATACTCTTCAATTTGCCTGTAATTTTACTACTCACTGCGGTGTGACCCTCAGACTGGCCACTATACACATAATGGCTACTGCATAGATCGTACTTACGAAACTAGTGTAACTGAATTAATGTTATATATCTGCAGTTCATGCAGTGAATAACACTGAGCCATACTGGTTGGGTTTGGCTCAAGGCCGTCTCCAGGCGGAAGCCTGTTCACTTGAACTTCCATCTCCAACCTTTGGTTACCTAGCAGCGATTCGCTGCCGTGAGTGGGCTGAGGGGGTGTGTTGCATGAGCTTTGCTCAAGGATTGTGTGGCCCGGGAACTTTCTCTCGTGGAAGGAGGGTTGACTGGCGAGGAGCGATCTGCCTGACCCGGCGGTCTACTGCATGCGACGCGACATTTTGGCATGACTGCATACATCGTGATTCGGTCCTGGTTCTTCACTTTTCCAAATTGAAGTTTTGGCTGTGGGACGGGTCATGCCCGGCGTCGCGCCTGCGGCCGGGGGTGCTCGGTAGAGGTAATGGCTTCGTGCCATATATTTCCATGTTGGTTTATGACATGAATGATGTAAACGTGCTTCTAGTGTTATGTATAGGTCTCAAGAGTAACACTGTGTAAATAAGTATAGTAGAGAATAAGTTTGTATCACTCTCTGGTTTATTACTGTTTTGTACGTAACTCTGTGACCTCTGTTTAGTGACACGAGTTGCCGCACACTTTAGCTATCGCTGCGGGGCCGAAGTTTGCCGCAGGCTAGTCTGACTGGGCAGACTAGGCTAGTTCGAGCCTGTTGTGAGGCATGATTGAGTTTCGCAAGAGCTAAATATTTTCAGTGAGCGGTTTTGTCGGTTCTGTATATTTCCTTTCTGGGTTACTCATTTCATGTCCATGCATTTTCTAAGGTTGTCTATGTTAAAGTGTCAGCCTGACATTGTTTGCTTGTCAGTGTTTCTAGTCATGATTAATTTACGTATGCATGTCAGGCTACATTCTGTATGTGCAACAGTGCTATGTTGAAGTGTCAGCCTGATATTGTTTGCTTGCTAGTGTTTCGAGTCTTGTTTAATTTATGTATGTATGTCAGGCCACATGCTGTATGTGTAACAGCGAGCCCAGCACTGCTGGCTCTAGTGATCTCATTGTTTCCTACCTTTTGAATGTACTATCTACCTAGTGCTTATAATATATTGTTTACTTGCTTTATATCCATGTGCAGGATACATGCGTTTCATGAGACTCTCTTGCTTACTCTACCCCACAAGAAATCCTCACCGCGGAGCTCAGTCGCCCAAACAGCTGGCGGAGATAAACAGGGTGCCGAGCCCCCCCCCCCCCATCTGTGCCACCTAGTGGGGCTCAACACATCTGCTTTATTCAAGCCAAAACATAAAAGCCTAGTAAAAAATGCAGAATAATTATAGAAAACTTTAAGGAAAGGTCTACAACTGACATTTTGTAATGGAAATGTAATATGGGTATGACAATTACAGTTCCTGATATGTAAATAACTTCTTATTAATTATGTTATTACATACCTTTTTTTGTTTGTAGATGATGGCCAGTTCCAGACGCGCTAGCGTCATCTGTTCACCTTTGTCACAAGGATCAGAATCAGGATCATGGCTAAGGATAATAGCCAGTTCCTGAGAGCTTCGAGATTGGTGGAGAAGGTCAACAGCAAACTGCTGACACTGGTGTCGCAATTCCTGTGTACAGACATACGCATCCGATGGAAGTCGTAAATGTATTCTGGTAATAACAGGTAATAAGATTGTGTCACCTAAATTTCACCCAGGTTTTAGAGAGAAAAATTTAGGTAAAAGCCTACTACAGTTTTAGACTATAAAACACACAGATTTTAGGCAACATTTTCCAAGGAGAAAGTGCATCTCATAATGCTGAGAGCATGGTAATATTTCTGTGTTTTTATTTACTGATAGATTTTTGCACATTCAGTAACTTAAAAATAATGGATACAAAACATCTTAAAATCAGCAAATCATGAAAGTTTGGGAAAAATTAAGATATGAAACAGACGAAAATATTTAAAAATATGGGATGACCAAATAAAATAATTAATAACAGCAAAAAGAATTCATATAAGAAATAACTAGCTTCAAAGAAGCTAGATGACAAAATAGAATACAAAGAAACAGAGCACTAACCAAAAGAATATTTGCCAGAATATAAGACAAGAATTTTTCTTAATCTAATATTTGATGAACTGGGAGTTGCCCAATAATCAAGCAAAAGTTTAGGAACCTTATGTGAATTGGCAATATATTTTTGCATCTCTCAGGGTTAAATGAATAAAGAAAACACTGTTACTGCATTATTTACACACATCACTTTGTACTTCCGATTCCACTGTTCATATGCTGACTACTCCTTTCAAGTCATTCTTCTTCCGCAAAATTTACACAAAATCTCTCACTTAGTGGCAGTACTGTTTTCGTAAAAATAATGTGCATGTGGCGCCACTATTCTATGCCTGCTTACCATAACTATAATAAATTTATTAGCAGAGGTTAATGAAACTTAAGTGAAATTTGTATGATTACCAGGCCCACATAAGAGTTTTGGTGGCGAATGCTATCAACCCGTAAACTTCCCAAGAAATACAAGATCAAGATTATTGACATTATTTCATGCTTACACATTCCAACTCCAAATATGTGTCTAGAGAAGTCAGTCTGAGTTCAAACAGGCATTTGCTCCTATGGAAACAAAATGGATTTACAACAGGAAATGCACGCATGAGAATATTTTCCTTGGCAAATTATTGTCAGCACCATTAGAGTCAGTAGGTTTACAGAACAATTATTGGATTAAAATGAACACTAGTAGAACGTTTAGCACTTGTGTTGTGTATTCAGCGTCCCAGTTTCACATCTTTGTTGGGAGACCAAATCTCCTGACTGTGTTGTTCATTTTTTTCCTAGTTCCTGTGGGCAAATGCCACAATTGCTTCTTAAATTGTTTGACTCTTTCCTTCCACATCATGCTAATTCATTATTTAGTGAACATCTAATCATTCACTACTCTACAGCTTGAACTACAGACATCATTAAGTAGAATGTAAAAAAAATAATTTATTTCTATTTGAATCATTTTGGACAGGCCAGAAAACTAAATTTAACAAGGAAATGTTATGAAAAGCATGACTTTTCTCTCTCCAGCACATGTGGTTACATTATCAAATGCTTTACACTTACCAAGTAATCATTCTTGCTTTCTTCTTCAGCGATAGCTAAGTTGCGAAGCTCCCAAGACAGCTGAAAAGCTGTAAGGATGGGGTCATTAGATGACAGAGCAATTAGAGAAGGGCTTGCTAAGGCTCGGTACTCATTCAGACGAGACACAGAGAAACGGAACGAGTCTTTTTGAAATTCTTGAATACACTTTTCACATCCACACCTAGGACACAACCATAATTGATTAAGTAAGATGTTAAGCATGATTAGTCTTTTGGGATGTGATATTGCATAGTTTGGTAGAAAGAACCTGTTGTTTTCGTCTTCAGGGTAATGATCCTATCCATTTTTAAGATGGAAGCAAAAGATTTCTGCAAAACACTGAGATTTATCTCTCAAACTACATGATGTCATATCCCAGAAGACCACAAACTTATGATTAATTAGACACAGATTACATAATTGTGTTGCCCCTTTCACTAATATATTGCATACTTGTACTAGTAAGCACAGAATATTTAATGCATTCTGACTCTCAGACAGTATGTTTTGATGTTTTAGAGGAGTTTCCTGTGCAAATTGTCACAGAGACTGAGTCTGGTTCATGTGGATGCTGAAGTTATTGGAAGAACAACCAAAGAACCAATGAACTAGCCCAACAACCACATACCCCCCCCCCACCCAACCAACCAACCACCACAATCTGAGGATGGAGACTCACATGAAGTGCAAGTTGACAGCCCTTCTTCAGTTTAACCATTCCTGTATATATATATATATATATATACATACATACACAAAGGGATTGCTGTGTTGTAGCAGGGAGTCTTGTAACTATAATGGGGATTGCGCTTAAACTAAGGGATATGCCATCTTGTTTGGTTTGTTGGATGTATGAGGTTGGAAACCAGAATGGCTCAATTGAATAGCCTGAAGGCCTTTGTGGTCTAGGAGAAGTCATGTTCGCCACTGTTATTGGTGAGTGGGGGAGGGGGGGAAGGGTGGATGTGGGGCATGAACTGTCTTTTAATTATACCCTGGCATTTGCTTTACAATTGAGGAAAGTCACATAAAACCCCACTCATGTTAACCAAAAACTGCTAGACAAAACTTTTTCTGTTGACATAGCCATGTTTAATGAGCAGCCTCAACTAGCTTGCTGATTTCCAGCCATGTTTAGCTAATGCTGAGCAACTTTGGGTGGCCCTTGGTCAACACACATCTTCCAAGTTGTCAAACTATGTAGCTCCCTGAACTAGCTAACTTGGTGTCAAAACCTTTAGTACTCCTATGTGGTGGTGGTGGTGGTGGTGGGGGTGGGGGAACTCCAAATCCTCATGAATGTGCTTGTTGATGATGTGCCAAGGTGGGTTAGTAGTGATGTTAAGACTCTTGGTTTGCACCACCTGCAATTTCCTGACATGGACGCAGGTGGCAGACCTCTACAAATGGCATACATAGTCCATCTGAGGAGGAATGAGCTTTTTACAAAGCGGAGGAATGTTGCTGAATGACTGGCTGAGTATGTGGGCTGACTTCTTTCTGACCTGATCTATGTGGTTTGACCAGGTCAGCTGTGTATCAATCGCTACCCCAACATACGAAGCTGTGTTGACCCACTGGATTGGTTCTGTGTGTGGGTCAGGATGCAAATTCCTCATTATGCAGTAGACCTCCCTTGCTTACTTCACTCAGGACCTGTGATGGTTTAAGGGATGTACTTATGATAGGGCTGGGGCTAGGATTATTATATGATAAATCAGAAGGGCTTAAATTAATTTTCCATGTTATTTATTTTTAAGATATGATAAAACAGTGAAAGTTTTAAAGTTTCAGTAAAAAACTTTCATAAGAATATGGAAGACTTTTTTTTTAGTTTTACAGAACAAATTAGAAAAATGTCATTCAATAATGTAGTACTTCATTTACCATTCTGCATTCTATACAGTTGGCAAATTCATCACTTACTTTATGAGTAAAAGTTAATATTCTTAATAATCAGCTTATCCACACTTAACAAGGCCAAAGCAGAAAGAGGTCCTTGTGACCCTGTGCTCCTTAAAAATTCTTCACTCTTTTCAGAGTAGAGAAGCATCTCTCAGGCTCAGCCATAGTCATGGGAGTAGTAGCCTAATTATTACCTGGAGAAGAGTGAACACTTCTGTCCATACATCACCAATTCCAATGTTCAACATAATCTCATACACTTTCAGAAATCCTGGGACACTGCAGAAATCTTGTCTTTTGTTGGAAAATTCAGTTAAGTGGTCAGCCATTCTTTACACAGGACAGGGTGAGCTCCAACAGTTCCCTTATGTTCGGTGGGAGGAAGGGAATGGTGATTTCCATTTTCTTGGAAAAGAGAGGGGTTAAACAACTTTTCTGCTGATAGGTGTTTAGTGAAAGCAAACCTTTCACCTGACAGATAATAGTATGGCACACCTCTTTTGCACAGCCAAGATTTTGAAATCCCCCCCACTGGGAGGGTTTTTCTTGTTGGTGAGTGGTTGAGGGAACTTTGTTCTCTCTGTGGTGACTGCCTCAAGAAATTCATTCACTGCATTATAAATGCTAGTGGAATTAGCATTACGATGCTCTAGCTGGGCATAAAAATAATGACTTGAGGCATAATGTAATGGAAAAATATCTGCCAAAAGTTGCATTTGTCACTCATTGTAAGAAGTCTTGTCGTTTCTTGCACATTTGACTGATTCCTGTCAATTTGAAACTTTTCAAACCTTTCTTTGGGAGTGTCTTTCTTTTGATAAACAGTATTAACCAGTCAGTTTTTAAAATTACAAGTAGGACTTCATACTCCAGGGACCTATTTAGAAACACCATCCAGCATGGCCAATTCTGAGGGTGACTCAGCAAAAAATGCACATATTCCAGCAAGCCTATTGTAGAATGCAAGCTTCTGATTTTGGTGACGCTGCCTTTTCCATAATTAAATATAATTTCTATGCAGAGCAGTGCACAAACTGTGCATATGGTTTGGTTGTTTTATACTTGCCTTTAAACTTCCATTCTCACCACTCATCACAGCTGCACTATCGTATGTTTGAGCAATAAGTTTGTCACTATCAGCATTCAAAACTACATGTAATTTTTCTAAAATCACTCCACTATTCCTTCAGCATCTTGGGCTCTTGGATTAAGAATACCAGAATCTTTTGTGCATAGCACTTTCTAAGTAATGGAAAAGAGTAGCTTGCTGTGTATGCTCTGAAAACTCGGTCATGTCATCTGACATTACAGACAAAATTTGGGTTGTATGTATTTCACCTTGACATACCTCAAGAATACAGTCTAAAAGTTCATTCTAGATAGTCTTGGAAGTTACCCTAAAAACTGTAGAGTTCAAGAAACGTATTTTGAGGGACTCATCCAAATTTCCAGCAAATTCCAAAAATCCTAAAAAAATGCCAGGATTTGGTGAATTTGAGACTCTTCAAGACCACATAGGGGAGCTCAAATTTGCAATAAACTTTATACAGTCAATAATTGTTTAGAGTGTTTTTGTTTTTTCCTCACTTTCTCTTTGTTTTTGTTATTTTGTTATCCATATGCCTTGCTGAGCCATGGTACAATGTTTACTGTCCCTAACGTAGCTAGATTATTCACATCCTTTAGGCATTTGGCACAGTCTTCATACATTTTGAGTTTCAACCTAAATATTTTAAATCCATTACTTAAGCTTTTGTCCAAGTTGTGTCATCTCCAAACAACAAACAAAGAAAACAAATCAGAGCATTTCTTTCAGCACAGCCACTCAGTCCCTTATGTTTAGCCTATCATCATAAAATCCTTTTACTCCTTGTGGAGTATAGGGCATCCATGAAGAGCTTCCAGGCATTGTGATCTCCAGCTATCCCCTTGACCTCGTTCCATGATCTTCTTGTGCTTCTTATCTCATCCTCTATAGTCCTTCGCCATGTTCTCTTCAGCCTACCTCTCCTTCTTTATCCCTGAAGATTCCAATCTAATGCAGTTTTCTCTATTGCTCCTGTTTCTTTACGTAATGTGTGTCCAATACAATTCCATTTTCTTCTTTTTATCTGATTTCCTATTGACTTCTGATGGGTGATTCTCCATAGTTCTTTGTTTGTAACAAACGT
>Ga0123353_10014728_pt1 | contig 11295 bp, 4 predicted proteins | sample TergutLab28metaG_3_FD_92763 | JGI IMG/M metagenome (GOLD analysis project Ga0123353, IMG submission 92763) | Labiotermes labralis P3 segment gut microbial communities from Petit-Saut dam, French Guiana - Lab288 P3 | ecosystem: Host-associated > Arthropoda: Insects > Digestive system > Gut ... | reverse complement strand
TGGAAAGGGCGCAAACTCGGCATCGAGAAGATCTACAAACTGTTCCCGATCCTTGAAGAGCGCAAGAACCAGCTGGCCAGGACTATGAGCGGCGGTGAAAGGCAGATGCTCGCCATGGGGCGCACTCTTATGAGCGGCCCGGCTCTGTGCTTGTTTGACGAGCTTTCGTACGGCCTTTCGCCTGTGATGGCTCAGGCGGCCTTCAATATCGTAAAACAGCTTCGCGAAGAAGGAATCACGGTCTTTCTCGTAGAGCAAAACGTACCAATGACTCTTGAGATCGCCGACTACGCGTACGTCATCGAAAACGGGCGGATCGTAAAAGAAAGCGAATGCGAACTCCTGCTCAAAGACGATTACATCAAGCAGGCTTACCTGGGAATCTGACAGAGAACCAGAGGTTTAACGAACGACCCGGCCGGTCACCTGAGTTTGAACTTCGATATCAAAAGTTCGAGCAACACGGCCTGATTGCTCATTTCCGAGCTCGCGGCTGCGCTCTCCTGAGACGTCGCGCTGTTTTGCTGGACTATGTCCGCGACCGAGTCAACACTGCTGTTGATGTGCGAAATGGCTTGGGACTGTTCGCGGGACAGCTGCGCGATCTGGGCCGCGATGGCGGAGCTGCGGTTGATGCCGTCTACTATTTCCTTAAGGGACGCCGCGGTCTCGACGGCTATTTCAAGGCCGAGGTTCGCTTTCTCTACAGTGTTGTCGATAAGGGCGCCTGAGTTTTTCGCGGCCTCCGCGCTCTTTCCGGCCAGATTGCGCACCTCGTCCGCCACGACGGTGAACCCTTTGCCGCGGCTCCCGGCCCGGGCCGCTTCCACGGCGGCGTTCAGCGCCAGTATCTGAGTCTGAAACGCGATCTCGTCGATGGTCTTTATGACGTTGCTGATAGAGCTGCTCGCGTCGTTTATTTCTTTCACGGCCATCATCATCTGGTCCATCTGCGCGGAGCCTTTTTCAGCGTTGGCCCTGATGACCCTGGAAAGTTCCGCCGCCTCGTCGGCTATATCCGCGTTTTGTTTCGTCTTCTCGGATATCTCCGTCATCGAGGCGGATAGCTCTTCTATAGAGGCGGCTTGCTGCATGGAGCCCTTCGCGAGGGAACCGGAACCGCCCTCTATCTGCCTGGAGGCCGCGGCTACCTGATGGGCGCTTTCGTTGATGTTGGCGAACATACCGTTAAGGTTGTCCAGCATTCTCATGATGGACTGCCCTATATAGTCGCTTTCACCGCGCGGTTTTACCTCGATCGAGAGGTCGCCGCCGGCTATGTGCTCGAGCCATTCTCCCTGCTGGACGTTGAACGCTTCCATTCCTCTGAACGAATCGGCAAGCAGGGCGATCTCGCCCACGTATTTCCCTGTAAGGCCCGAGACCCTGTCCCCGGCCGCAAGCCGGTTGGCGGCGTTTGTGACGTCGCTGACGGGCCGCATGATCATGCTTTTGAGCGAATAGAATATGAGATAAGCCGCGATACAGGCGACGACCGCGAGTACGATAACGGCTATGAGCTGATAGTTACGGACCGGGGCTTCCACGACGCTGACAGGAATGGCGGTATAGAGGAACCACCCGGTGGGGTCGACCGCGTACGCTGTGTAATACCTCGCGATGCCGTCAGTGCTGCCGCGGACTATATGGGATTCTCCGCCTGTCAATACCGCGTCGGAACGCAGCTCGGCGTAGTAGCCGCCTTCCAGATCCAGGAGATTCATGAATATCGTGTCGCCGTTTTCGTCTATCCTCGGGAGGAAGGCTTCGTTGGCGTGAAAGATGATATTGCCGTCCGCGTCGGTAAGGTTCGCGTAACTTTTATCGCCGACTTCGGTGCCGGTTACAAGCTCGGTCAGCACGGTCAGGAAAACGTCTACGGCTACCACCCCTGCGACGGCCCCGTTCCTGACGATAGCCTTTGATATCGTAATACAGAGCTCGCCGGTATCCGCGTCCTGATAAAGCTCAGTGATGTAGACCGTGTCCGGGTTCGCGGCGGCGCCTATATACCATCCGCGCTGGGTCGAGACCCATTCCGCGGGATCGGGTATCCATAGATCTGAAAATATAGCGGAGCCGTCGGGGAACCCTACGTAAACGACGTAGTAATCGTCGTTCAGCGCCTCGTGTCTCTGCAAGATGGGCAGGTAGGCTTCGTGGGTGCCGTAAGACACGGACGCAAGGTCTACCGAAATAGCCTCGACGTATCTTGTTTGCTCGAGGACCCATGTCTCGATACGGTGGGCGTCGTGGGCCGTGGCCTCCTGTATCCGGCCGAGGGTCTGCTCTATGAGCGCGGTTCCGGCCACAACGCTGCCTATCACGGCGATGAGACCCATCCCGGTGATAGTGATGGCAAGTATGATGGCTAAAAGACGTGACCCTACGCTTTTAAACATTATCCACCTCGATTGGATTTGGTGCGGATAAGAGGACTCGAACCTCCATGAGTTTACCTCACACGGACCTGAACCGTGCGCGTCTGCCAGTTCCGCCATATCCGCACGTTTACCGGCAAAGCATATTATACAATAGCGTATATAGAGAGCGCAATTCATTAAATGAGTTGCATAATTATTAAATATTGTGTATAATTATGCAAGGAGGGAAAATTCATGCCAAGAAGAGACGACTTGAAAAAGGTGCTGATGATCGGCTCCGGCCCCATTATCATCGGGCAGGCTGCCGAGTTCGATTACGCGGGGACGCAGGCGTGCAAGGCTGTCAGGGAAGAGGGAATAGAGTGCGTGCTCGTCAACTCGAATCCGGCCACGATCATGACAGACGAGGGGATAGCCGACAAAGTATATATGGAGCCTCTTACCGAAGAGGTCCTCGAGGAGATCATAGAGAAAGAAAGGCCGCAGGGGCTTCTTGCCGGGTTCGGCGGGCAAACCGGCCTTAACCTCGCCATGGCGCTCGACAAAAGCGGAGTACTCGCGAAATACGGCGTAGCGCTTTTAGGGATCAACATGGCGGGGATCAGACGCGCGGAAGACCGCGAGGAATTCCGAGCGCTTATGGGGGAGATCGGTGAGCCTATCCCGAAGAGCGTCATCGCGCTTGGGATCGAGGAATGCAGGGCTTTCGTCAGTGAAGCGGGCTTCCCTGTCATCATACGGCCGGCGTACACGCTCGGCGGGACGGGAGGCGGGTTCGCCCATAACGACGAGGAGCTCGAAGAGCTTGTGGCCATCGGGCTGGAAAGCAGCGCGATCGGACAGATCCTGCTTGAGGAAAGCGTGGCGGGGTGGAAGGAAATCGAGTTTGAGGTGATGCGGGACGCGAAGGACAACTGCATCGTGATTTGCGGCATGGAAAACTTTGACCCGGCCGGCGTTCATACGGGCGACAGCATCGTGGTCGCGCCGATACAGACGCTTACGGACGGCGAGTTCGCCATGCTGCGCGAAGCCGCCCTCAAGATCATAAGAAGCCTCGGGATAGAGGGCGGATGCAATATCCAGTTCGCGCTCGACCCGGACACGGGAAATTACATCGTCATCGAAGTCAACCCCAGGGTCAGCCGCAGTTCGGCGCTTGCGTCAAAAGCGGTCGGCTACCCGATCGCGCAGATAGCAGCTAAGATCGCGCTCGGTTACGCGCTTGACGAGCTTAAGAGCCCCCGCGCCGGCGAGGCCAACGCCTGCTTTGAGCCGCAGGTAGACTATTGCGTGGTGAAGTACCCCAAATGGCCTTTCGACAAGTTCAAAACAGCGTCGCGCAAACTCGGCACGCAGATGAAAGCCACAGGCGAAGTCATGAGTATATCGCTGACTTTCGAGAGCGCGCTTTTAAAAGCCATCACGTCGCTCGAGATCAAAAGGGACGGGCTGCGCATGCCGTCTATACAGGCCATGAGCGACAGCGAATTGAGGACGAAAATAGAAGCGCTCGACGACGAGAGGGTCTTCGCGATAGCCGAGGCCATGCGGCGCGGGCAAACGATCGAAAGCATCCACGAGCTTACGATGATAGACAATTGGTTTCTCGGCAAGCTCGGCCGGATCATAAATATGGAAAAAACGCTTTCACTGGCGAACGGCAAATTGAACGCGGCTGTTGTCCGCGAGGCGGAAGAGATCGGCTTTACCGACAACGAGATACTCGAGCTTTCGGGCGCGAAGCGGGAGGTCCTGACAGACATCCGCGTGTACAACGATATTTTCCCGGTCTACAAGATGATCGACACCTGCGGCGGCAAAGGCGGCGTTCTGACCCCGTACTATTACTCCTGCTACGGCGCGGAGGACGAAAGCATTATCTCGGACAGGGAGAAAATATTGATAGTCGGCTCGGGTCCGATCCGTATCGGGCAGGGGATAGAGTTTGACTACTGCTGCGTGCGCGGCGTGTGGGCCGCCAAGGAGCTCGGCTACGAAGCCATCATCATGAACAACAACCCCGAGACGGTCAGCACAGACTACGATACGGCTGACAAGCTGTACTTCGAAGCGCTGCATATCGACGACGTGATGAACGTGATAAAGAACGAGCGGCCGCTCGGCGTCATCCTGCAGTTCGGCGGGCAAACCTCGCTGAACCTCGCCGAGGATCTCGACCGGCGCAGCATCAATATACTCGGGACCTCGTTCGAAAGCATAGACCTGGCCGAAGACCGGCAAAAAACCGCCGCGTTTCTCGCGGAGCTCGGCATCAAGACGCCGCCGGGCTACAGCGTTACGACGAAAGAAGCGGCGGTACAGGCTGTAAAAGAGCTCGGGTATCCGCTCGTGGTGCGGCCGTCATACGTGATAGGGGGCAGGGCGATGCAGGTCGTCTATTCGGATACGGAGTTGCTTGAGTACCTCAGCGAAGCCGCGGGCCTTTCGGACGAGTATCCCGTGCTCATCGACAAATACGTCGAGGGGACGGAGCTCGAGGTCGACGCGATATCGGACGGCGAGGATATTTTGATACCCGGCGTAATGGAGCACGTGGAGCGCACGGGCGTGCATTCGGGAGACAGCATCAGCGTATACCCGCCGCACAGGGCGCCGGGACACGTCATAGATACGCTCATCGACTATACGAACCGCATCACGAGGGCGCTGAAAGTCTGCGGTCTCGTGAACATCCAGTACGCGTGGGACGGCAAAGAAGTCTGCGTAATTGAGATAAACCCGCGGGCGTCGCGTACTGTGCCTATACTCAGCAAGGTCACGGGCGTGCCTATGGTCAGGCTCGCCGTAGCGGCGATGCTCGGGCAGAAACTTCGTGACAGCGAATACGGAATCGGGCTGCTGCCGGACAAGGATTTAACCGCGGTGAAGATACCCGTCTTTTCTGGCGCCAAGCTGACGGACGTCGACTTCGCGCTGGGGCCGGAAATGAAATCCACGGGGGAGGTGCTCGGCATCGACGAGGATTTTGAAAAAGCGATCTACAAGGGGTTCCTCGCTTCACGGGTGCAGATACCCGACGGAGGGGGGCTCTATGTGCGGCTTCGCGACGCCGATAAAAACGAGAACGCGGCGCAGGTCGTGCGGGCTTACGTAGATGAAGGGTTCGACCTCTATTCTTACAGCGGGACGCTCGGGTATCTTGACTCGATCGGTATCCCCGCGAAAGAGGCGGACGCCGCGGAGTCTATGGCCCTTATCGCAGGCGGGGTGATAAAGGCCGTCATAGACGTCCCGAATGTCGCTAACCGGCCCGAGACGGACTCTTTTGAGATACGCAGGTACGCGATAGAACGCAATCTGCCCGTTTTGACATGCGTCGACACGGCCGAGGCGTTTCTGATAGCTTTGCGCATGAAAAAAGCGGGCGCGCGGCCCGTTTACAGAACATTAGAATTTATTAAATAATTTTAAACTTGGGATACCCGGTACGAAGCTATAGTTGAGAGTCGATGGCGATCGGCGCGGAAAGAACTGCGAAGAACTGCTATGAAGGAGTAATAGAGGGAGGAGAAACTATAGCGTCGTACCGGGGAGAAATTCTTGATCACCGCGCTTGGTGAATCGCTGTCGGCAGTATTCAGTTTTACAACATTGTATTACCCGATAGTTTTGGTTTGAAACACAAAAGTTAAGAAAAATTAAAAATTTTCTAATGTTTACTGCGCGCGCTCAAGAAGTACGGTCATTTGGCCGCCGCATACCATGCCGTCTTCTTCGGCGGAATCGGTCATGTCTACGGTGACCGCGCGCCAGCCGCCTTCGCGGATAAGGGTCCTGGCGTCATGCATGACCCCTGACTCGGCGCAGCCGCCGCCGATAGTGCCTATGATCGTCCCCTCGTACGTCATGCTCATTTTCGCGCCTGTTTCGCGCGGGACGGGGCCCTGGGTCTCAAGGATCGTAATGAGCGCGTCCGCGGTATCGCCTTTTTCAGCGAGGCACGAGGCGGTTTCAAGGTCGCACGAAGCGCTTTCGAGGCCGGCACGGTCCACGCGCTTGACGCGGATCACCTCAGAGAGGATGGATACGGAGATCTCAGCGGGGGTCACGGCGCCGATCTTTAGGCCGATAGGCGAGAAGACCTTTTCGAGGCGCTCCTTTGGATATCCGGCGTCAGAAAGCTGCTTCATGACGATGGCGACGCGGCGGCGCGAGCCGATCATTCCTGTATAAGCCGGGGCGCCGCCCATAAGGGCGCCTTCGAGGCATTCGTGATCGTGTTTGTGGCCGCGCGTCACGATGACGACATAGTCTGTCTCCCGTATCCCGACGCGCTCGAAAAGACGCGAAAAATCGTCGCATATGACCTCGTCGGCAAAAGGAAAGCGCTCGGCGTTCGCGAACATCGGCCTGTCGTCAAACACGAGCGTATAGAACTCGCAGGTTTTCGCTATCTGCGTCAGGGCGAGAGCGATATGGCCGCCGCCGATGATTATGAGACGGGGTCTCGGCATATAGCGCTCGGCGACGAGCAGTGAGCCGTCTGCCGTATACCTATGGGTCACAGGCCCGTCCGTCACGGCGCCGCTGTCCGATAGAAGCGAGTCGAGCTCCTCGTCCCCGCCGATGACGGCGACGCGTTTCGCGATCCCGCCTCCTTTCGCGTACCGGGAGAGCACGGCGGCGCTTGTGCCCGCCGCGAGGGTTTCGATAAGGGTCGTATAAAGCTGCTTGGTCGAAAGTGACATCCGGCGCTCCTTTATATGTGAATATATCAAGTATACCAAAAATGTACTATACTGTATGTCATGGTCAGGAAGTGTTTGAAAACGATTATTCTGCTGTTGATAACGGCAGTGTTTCTTCTGCCGGCTCAGGGGGTTTCAGCGGCCGAAGACGCCGGTTACTTCATTCAGGGCTACCACGTCGAGGTCGTCGTAAATACCGACCGAAGCTTTGACGTAACGGAGACCATTGACGTCTGGTTTCACGAGTCTTCGCACGGGATCTACCGCGAAATACCGACGTACAGCTCTGTCGAAAGCTATAGGATAGCGGACCTCAGGGCCGTAGGCGACCCGTTTGTCAAAGAGAGCGAAGGCGTGATACGCATCGGCGACCCCGACGTCGAAATAAAAGGGCATAAGACATATACGATAGAATACAGGCTCGAGCACTGGGCCGATACCGTACCGGACGCGGATTATTTCTACATGGACATTATCGGCACGAAATGGAATACGACGATCGAGAATTTTTCCGCGCGCATAAAGCTGCCGGAATCCGCCGCGGTGGAAGAGTACACGCTGACCGGAGGCGCGGAGGGTAGCAAGGACGGCGGCCACCTGGCTGACGTAGTGATACAAGGGGATATCATACTCGTCGAAGGGCTCGCGCCGCTTCCCGCGGGACACGGGATCACCCTGAACGTCAAGATGCCCGAAGGCACGTTTTACGACGCCGTGGTGTGGGAGCCCGCGCTCGAGATCGAGAGCCTTAATATCATGGTCCTGATCGACGAGTACGGCGTGGTTTCGATAGGAGAGAACTATACAGTCAGAGTAAACAGGGGCACGACGTTCTATCGCGGGCTTTATGACTTCGATGGCTATTACAGGGCGCCTTCGTACAAGGTGTCAAGTATGAGCGTGACGGGTCCGGACGGCCATACCGGCACCGGTAAAGACAACGTCGACCTTTACAGTTACGCCGGGGAAAGGGTGAGCTTTTCGATCGACTATGTGCTCAAAAACAGGATCCGCGAAGGGCGGGGGCACGAGGGTCTCTTCCTGAATTTTATGAACTGGTCCAACGAATCGCGCATCGACTATATGGAGATCGTGATCGACGCTCCGTTTGACGTCGCGGCGTTGGTCTATGACGGATGGACAGGCGAAGGCGTCCTCGATAAACCCGTGATCGACGGGACGAGGCTTACGGTAAGGAATATCGAACCGTTTTACAATCAGAGAATGGATTACGTCATCGAATTTGACGGCGCCGCCTTTATACGCAAGTTCACGGTTTTGGACTTCGCGCTGCCGGTAGGCCTGGGCCTGGGAGCCCTGTGCATGCTGTACTTCGCGTTCGTGCGCAGGAAGGAAAAAATGCTCGTCCCGACTGTCGAATTCCATCCGCCGGACGGCATGAGCCCGGCTGTGGTGGGATATATCATAGACGAGCACGTATCCGGGCGTGACGTCACGTCGCTGATCTATTTCTGGGCGTCGCACGGGCACCTTAATATTGAGATAACAGGTAAAAAGAGCTTTCGGCTTCACCTTCTGTCGGAGCTGGACGAACAGCATCCCGCCTACGAGCACGATATGTTCAGCGCCATGTGGGCGCTCGGGACGGACGGCGCTGTGACGGATGAGGACCTCAAGGAAAAGTTCTACACTTCCGTAAATAAAACGGCTTCCGAGGTAAGAAAATATTTTTCGGGCGATAAGGCCTTTTATAAGAAAGGACGCGGCTCCATGGCGACGAAGTTCGGGACGCTGATGGTGCCGGTACTCATAGTTATGCTCTTTGTCGCGGCCGAATACTGGTTATTTATCGATGATATCGCGCTTTTGATCGGGCTCACGTTTGTCGTTTGCCTGGCAGTGCTGATATTATCCGCCTCGTACAGGAAGGGCAGGTACGCGTCAGGGAAGAAAGGGATCCCCAAGGTGATCGCCTGTATTGCTTTATCCGTCTTCGGGGTTCTTATGTTCGCGGGGACCTTGGGCGAAGGTATCCCTGTGCTTACGGTATCCGCGTTTGTATCCGGGGCGGCTATATACATCATTACCTTCGCGGCCCCGTTCCTCGTGCGCAGGTCGGATTTCGGCGTCGACGTACTCGGAAAATGCATAGGGTTCAAGACCTTTCTTAAGACCGCGGAAAAAGGAAGGATCGAAATGCTGCTCGAAGAGAACCCGAATTACTATTACGATATCCTTCCCTTCGCGCAAGTGCTGAAAGTTACAAAGATCTGGCAGAAAAAATTCGACGGCCTGCTTACAAGCCCGCCGACCTGGTGTTACGGTACAGGCGCGGACTGGGATCATACGTCATTCGACACGCGCAGCATGAGCCGCATCATGGATTCGATGGAAGACAATATGGTCTCGAGCCCCTCGTCCTCGGGAGGCGGCAGCTTTTCTTCCGGCGGCTCTTCGGGCGGCGGTTCGGGCGGCGGAGGCGGAGGAAGATGGTAGCCGGGCAGCAAGAGGAGGTATGATGAGGATCACGTTTTGCGGAGCGGTCGAATCAGTCACAGGGTCTTGTCATTTGGTAGAGCAGGAGGAGAAAAGCGGGGGAGCGGCCTTTCTGCTCGACTGCGGCCAATTCCAGGGCTCCGCGAGACAGGAAGCGCAGAACCGCGAAGATTTTCCTTTTGAGCCCGCCGCTGTCGACTTCCTCATACTGTCTCACGCGCATATAGACCATTGCGGCAGGATACCTTTGCTCGTCAAGCGCGGTTTCAAGGGAAGGGTATATTGCACGAAAGCGACGGCGGACCTCTTGCCGATCATGCTTCGTGACAGCGCGCATATCCACGAGAAAGACGCGGAGTGGAAAAACAGGAAAGGGCAGCGTAGCGGGAAAGAACCCGTGGAGCCGCTTTACACCACAGAGGACGCAGAGGCTTCTCTGTCGCTCGTCGCTCCCGTGCTGTACGACCAGGAGATCGAGCCTGCCAAAGGGATCCGTTTCACATTTGTCGACGCGGGGCATTTGCTCGGATCGGCCATCACCGAGATCAGGATACGGGAGGCAGGCGGCGAGACCAAGCTGGTTTTCACAGGGGATCTCGGGGCCGAGTCAAAGCCGCTTTTACGCGATCCCGTGATTATAAGGCAGGCCGATATCGTCATGATGGAGACGACGTACGGCGTGAGGCTGCATGAAAAGAGCGGCCCGTCGATCGAAAAGCTCGCGGGGGTCATCGAAAAAACGACGAAGCGCGGCGGGACCGTGCTCATACCGTCTTTCGCTGTCGGGAGGACCCAGGAGCTCATATACGAGCTGAATAAATTCTACGACAGGAAGGACGGCAACCACGAGGCTTTCGGGGAAATAAAGGTCTATATCGACAGCCCTATGGCCGCGGCCGCCACAGAGGTGTTCCGCGCGAATATCCAGGACTTTGACGAAGAATATAAAGCCCTCGTCATGTCGGGGGAAGATCCGCTCGATTTTACGAATTTGATTTTCACGCGCAGCACGGAGGAGTCGAAAGCGCTGAACGCGGATTTGGGCCCGAAGATAATCATATCGGCGAGCGGTATGTGCGACGCCGGGCGCGTAAGGCACCATTTGAAGCACAGGCTCTGGGACAAGAGGTCGACTGTGGTCTTCGTCGGCTATCAGTCGGAGGGAACGCTCGGCCGCAGGCTCGTCGAGGGGGCGAAAACAGTATCGCTCTTCGGCGAGGAGATCGACGTCAACGCGGAGATCGTGAGCCTCGAAGGGTTTTCGGCGCACGCGGACCGGGAAGGGCTGATGCATTGGGTGAGGGGGTTTGACAAACCGCCCGCCGCTCTCTTCCTTGTGCACGGCGAGGCAGAGGCAAAAGCCGGATTCGCCGAAAGACTTCGGGACGAACTCGGGCTCGAGGCGATAGTGATAGAAAACGTATGCGACTACGAATTCAAGCCCGGGGGAGAGGCTTGCGAAGGCAGGCTCATCGGAACAGACGCGGACGCGCGAAGGCCGGGGGGCGTCGATCCGGAGGACATGGGGCGCCTGCTTGCAAAACTGCGCGATATCAACGACAATGTTGAAGGATTGCTTTACAGGGCGAAACTCGCGGCCGTGGACGCGGCCGAAGGCGGCGACGAGGAAAGTTACGCGGCGCTGAAGAACATTATAGCTTCGCTCGAAAGCGACACGTCGAAACTGGCGGGGTGCTCGCGCGCAGGAAAGGGTAGACACATAATATGTGGGATAATCTTGG
>Ga0123353_10014727_pt1 | contig 11295 bp, 6 predicted proteins | sample TergutLab28metaG_3_FD_92763 | JGI IMG/M metagenome (GOLD analysis project Ga0123353, IMG submission 92763) | Labiotermes labralis P3 segment gut microbial communities from Petit-Saut dam, French Guiana - Lab288 P3 | ecosystem: Host-associated > Arthropoda: Insects > Digestive system > Gut ... | reverse complement strand
TAAAGTGCGGCCGGGGCGTGCTGCTGACCACTCACCCCCTTCTAGTGCCGCGGTCATGGAAGAGTAGAGCTATACCTTTACCCACCCTCTGGGCCACACCGGGCCTGTAACGGGATCACTTTACCTTTTTTTTACTTGACTACTTACTTGCGGCCTATGGAACGTTCTGCACGCAGTCTCAGGGCGTTCAATCCCGCGACGTCTTGGTAACAAGAAGCCTAAATACGTACAATAACTGCGGTCAGTCTAGCAAAGGCGCTATGTGTTACTACAACAGTATGTTACGAACCTTTCAATCAAGTTCAACTGTCAGAATTAAAAAGCAAAGAAACATGTAGGTAGAGGCCAGTTGAAATGTGATGGTACACATGCAGAAACCAGATTTCGTCTTTCGGCGAAGCGGACGAGTCTATTTAAATCGGCGGGGGCGTCAGTTCAGTAGACTACTGGCAGCCGAGGTGTGCGCATCAGCTTTTATTGTTGGTATTAACGCTGGATACACCATGTTCCGAGGTAGTGTGAAGGGTACTGGCTACCCACTCCATTCACCAGTTTCCCCTCCACCTCCCCTCCCGTGCGTCACCACATTTCAATTGGAGTCTACCACACTACTTTTGGGTGTCAGATTTTTATCGGGTGTATATATTAACATACTCTAATGGTAAATATATTTATAATACGCTTAGTCCTAAGTTTAGAACATTATACCTCATTAATATGGGTAAAATCTTGCAGCGTTCTGCTGGCAAGCTAAAGACAACAGGTTCTGTTAAACGATACATAATCCACACATAAAAGGCCAGGTAAGTACGAAGTAAGACGACAGACAATGTGGGTATAACATCCACGCACTATCGCGCAACTACTGTTGCCGAATAGTTGTTCCATATTCTGAGGGTGTGTTTGTAGCCTTAGGTATCCAGCACGCAATGCGCATGCGACATATTGACGCCCGCGGCCTGTCCGGCTCTACAACATTTTTCCACCTTATCTCAAAAAGGTAAGATTTTCGAAAAACAAAGAGGCGAACCTAAATGTGTGTTCTGATTCTCTCAGCAACTACTGTCTGAAACACTTCTCATTCTAAGAAGAACTGAGCGAGATATGAACATAAATGTATAGCCTACTGGTCTTCACGTAAAGTACTACCCGTTATCCTTGTCAGATTTTAAAAGGACTTGAATTTTCTCGACAGATTTTCGAAAAATACTCAAATAAAAAAATTTCCTGAAAATCCGTCCAAAGGCAGGTGAGATGTTCCATGCGGGCGGACGGACGGACAGACAGACAGACAGACATGACGAAGCGCGTGGTCGCCTTTCGCAATTTTGCGAAAGCCCCTAAAAACTGCAACTGAAGAGCTTATCACATCCAACAAACATTACGAGCCTACTGTTCACAAGAGAGCGTATTTTACGCATTTATACTACGTTCTTGGCGCCACCTGCTAGACTGCACACGAAATAAAATTATCCACCGGGAAGGGGACGAGAGAAAATACATATTCATAGAGTTTATAATTACCGAAGTGTACGTCATTCACTCACAGAGGACCTAGTTATTATCATGGTGGACAGATGGCGGTAATTGTCAGCCTCGATAAGCACATACTCAATTATAGGCGACTATCAGTGTGTGACAGTCGGCGTCGACTGTACGTACTTTTATCTAAAAAGGGAAAGGGGGGGGGGGGTCTGCAGAAGCTCAAACTTTGCTTACCAAACAATTTCTGTGCAACAATTTGCCAAGACATGCAACAAAATATCACCAAATGGCATTCAAGGAACGCCTTGTCCCTATCACGCGGATAAGCGCCACTGGTTCACAAAGAACGGGCCATGCAAGACGTAACGAGTCCATTCACCTTCAAAGAAGACCATAAGGACTGACAAAACAACCTAACTTCACATTTTGGCCTCTGAAATAGTTATAGGTGGTCTCAAATGGAACGCACGATTGCAGTGAGGGCGCCATTTACACAGGTCCTAAACATTCCTTATTCAAAATTATTAATTCAGTTCGCCCTTCACTCCAGCACATCTTAGCTTCTGGAAAACGGTTCTGCTCATCATACCGGCGTACAAACAGGACACAACTTCTTCCGTTCCAGGGAAAACGAATAAAAACTCCCAACATGCACGAGCCACTAATAACAAGCACCGCTACTTGTCCATGAACTGTAAATTAATCACTACAGATGAAGGCTAGAGGGTACACTTCGTCAGACGTAATCAGTAGGTAACCAGATGCCAAATATGCTCTTTTTTATGTTTGTGTGACTGTGCAACACTGATACAATAATATAAACAGCCAACTAGATGCAACAATAATAGATTTTATTGATAATTACAATTAGCTCGACAAGTTTCGGGCGATAATTTCGCCCATCCTCAGGAGCACTAGACTTGTGTTTACAGCTTTCGCCAGCAGGCAGCATCGTCGGTGCATTATACCACAAGCTGTAAACACAGTCTAGTGCTCCTGAGGATGGGCGAAATTATCGCCCGAAACCTGTCGAGCTAATTGTAATTATCAATAAAATCTATTATTTTTGCATCTAGTTGGCTGTTTATATTATTACGCCAAATATGCTGCCTGTTTCAGAACAAAAACAAATGAAAGCCTCACGACTAAAGGTTTTCGTTTTGGCTGCATCTACAGACTACGGAACTTTATTCGGTATGGAGGAACGAAGTTTAATCAACCTTCACGTAAAGTGGCCTTAATTTGAATGTTATGAGCCTCATGTGAACGACGCTCTGCTCTTATGAAGAAAGAACACAGGCCTACCTTCTTGCGCAATAAAACCTTAATTGCGCATTTAAACCCAATATTAAGCAATAACAAAGTTGATACAAAACTGTGCACCACAGATATCGGACATAACACAACCACGAAGCAGCATGGAATAAACACAGCCCAGATATGTAGGCAGACCGAAAAACTTTTTATTTCATGTTCTGTTGACCGTGCACCTCGATATAATCGTGTAAAGAAAAACCAACTTGATGCACAACCTATTCTTAGTATATTTCGTCAACCTCCACATGTTTCGAGTGTATCTAGGCCCATCATCAGGGGGTACAACCGTATGTTTACAACAACTGGTACTTATTATTCTTTTTAGATGAATGTCTGTTGTCCAGGCTCATCATCAGAAGGTACAACTATATGTATACAACAATTGGTACTTATTATTCTTTTTAAATGGCTGTTGTCCAGGCCCATCATCAGGAGGTACAACCTATGTATACAACAACTGGTACTTACTATTCTTTTTAGACGGCTGTCTGTTGTCCAACCAGGACAACAGACAGCCGTCTACAAAGAATAGTAAGTACCAGTTGTTGTATACACACGGTTGTACCTCCTGATGATGGGCCTAGATATGCCCGAAACATGCAGAGGTTGATGAAATATACTAAGAATAAATTGTGCACCTTAGGCCGGGTAGCTCAGTCGGTATAGCGGCTGGCTACAGGCTGGACGATCCGGGGATCGAATCCCGGTGGGGGCGAGATTTTCCGCACCTATCCAGGCCAGCCCTGGGGCCCACACAGCCTCCTGTACAATGGGTACCGGGTCTTTCCCGGGGGGCAAAGAGCGGTCGGGGCGTGACGTTGGCCCCTCACTCCCTTCTAGTGCCGTGGTGAAGACAGAGCAGAACTATACCTCTACTTCCCCTATGGGCCGTACGGCCTGTACAGAGCCTCGGTGCCTGTTCAAGGGTGCACTTTACTGTACTTTACAAGTTGTGCATCAAGTTGGCTTTTCTTTACGCGAAAAAAAAAGTGTCTAAATCTGTGTTTTTAGGCAGGTTTCCGGTCGAATCAAAACAAGCTTTTCGAGAAATACGACTGTCACACGCCTCGGTAGAAAGAAACGGTGCCTTATGAGAAAATGACAAGAGTACGGTGTAATCCTACCCAGGCCAACTTATATCGTTCAAGAATAAGCAACGTGACATGAAAATGACAGGACTGTATTAACAGGACTGACAATTTCGCCGCCACTTTCTATAAAAATGTAAAATGAAAGTAATACCAACCCACGATGCAGCCGTCACGGCATGAGGATACACCACACATAAAAATTAATAAGCATCGCTAATGGTCCCGTCTGTCCCGCCAATCGAATTACGCTACTCTTACCGGTACAAAACAGAAGGACAAAAACATTACATACACTAGCACGTGTGTAACTGCCCTTGAGAATTCTAGCAGAGTTTTTACTTCCTGTAACACATCGTATGCACATTTTCTATTAGTGCATACATATTTTATCACCACTATTCCCTACTTCACATGCCCACACATCTGGTTAACCTTTAGGCACCATGCACCATACATCCTATACATAGGACTGACGTACCGCTACTCCCCAGAGTACGCTTTTTATATATGTAGTCAACAAATATATTTAATTTTTTTTTTTAGACTTTGTCTCGCCATCTTCGTTTATTCCTCCACAGAATGTCGTGTATTTCCTAATGTTACCCTCCTTGGTTCATAAAATATTCACACTTTACATAAACGGTGTGCTAAACTGTAAATGTCCAGCTCCAGGGCCAAAGGGTTAATTCTAGCGATCCTCACACCTAAAGCCTTCAAACACCTCCTTCACCTAACAGCTACACAGTTCCATCTGTTTCGTTCAGCTGATCCGACCATCTATAAAAAATGCTGGCAGTAAAAAACAACGGACCAACGTGTAACATTCTGCAGTTCGGCTACTGTACAATTTCTTTGGCATTACTCCTGTTGCAGATTCGAAAGACATGAATGACATCAAGGCCGAGTTCGAACAAGACAAGTCACCTCACCACCCATCATTACTGGCATCAGCAACATAAAACCCATGCAAGCCAACCGGACGGATATATTCAGGCGAAGTAGTACAATGTTGATACTAGATATTATTATGAACAAGCGTCTTATTTAGGACATGTTTATTTTTCCTGGCAGTGTCGTAAAGCCCCGGCCTTTCAACAGAAACGATCTTTTTGCCTCAATAATTCCCCCCCGGCTTTTAAAATAAACCTATGCTGCTGCTGCTGCTGCTGGTGGTGGTGTTGTTGCCTTCCTTCCTTTAGCTAAACTTCTTTCAGTTTCTGCAGACTCATAGCCAAAAGAAAAGCGATTTACGTGGCGTCTCCAGCTTCGAGTTGCAAACTGATTCCGAGACTCGACCCAGTTAAAAAAAAAAACCGATATCACCGACGCGGTCTCACAGCATCGAACTCATAAACGTACCAGCATCAACCACAGTCCACCATGTTCGTCCTTCTAAGCAGACACACACTTTTTTCTAAACCCCGACATTTGTTAATTTATGAATGGTAACAACTGTCTCATTATTCAGGCCAGCTGTTATGTCGGTAAAAATATCTCGTTAACAAAGGACTGCAGAATTTAAGGGCTCTTTTAACAAATGTGCTTCCAGAATTCTAGAATGAAGAACCTTCTGTCTCCTGGTTTTGTACAACGGCCATGCTGAAATCGAAGATACCAGCCACGAGAGCATTAGTTGCGTAAACCTTCCTACGGATTTCATCAAAATCAAAACAGACACGCGGTACGAACACCATGAAATGCTTCAAAGTAGACGCTTTTATGTCGGCGCACCTCGAGAGTTCACCATCTGTGTCTTATCAGGTAGGGGGGGGGGGGGGGGACTGCAAGATACGTCATTTATTACAACCGTCAATCATATAGGCTGCAATACAGACATTTACACCACAGTGTGCCACAACACACAAAAATACTGTGATATGAGCAGGAAAATCTTACTCGGTCCTGCTCTGTATACACTGCTGTCGCTGTTGCTGGGTCTAACACCCAAATACGGCTACACGAAACTTGTGTACACAACTGCCGGCGTGTAGCACAGTACGTCAGTATGACAATACTGCATATTACGACAACGTAATAATAATAATATATAATATATAATAACAAATATAAAATATCACAGTCACTTCTCTAATTTTAAGCTTAACGTTCAAAGCTTTCTTAAATAAAACCAACTAGATACACTAATTTCTCAAATTTATTTTTGGAATAAAACTCTACATGTTTCGGACAGTTCCTCTGTCCATCATAAGGAGTTTTTCACTGTACACATAGCAATGGTATGTCATACAGGTTTGCTGACGAAAGCCGTCAACAAACCTGTATGACATATACCATTGCTGTGTGTACAGTGAAAAACTCCTGAAGATGGGCAGAGGAACTGTCCGAAACATGTAGAGTTTTATTCCAAAAATAAATTAAAGAAATTGGTGCATCTAGTTGGTTTTATTATAAGCATTTATCACGATGCACGGTCACCTGAACGTCAAATTCGTTCAAAGCCTGTTAATTATTCTTCCATGCGAAAGGCTCATTATAAAACAAGAGACTGGAAGGAGGCGGCAGATGATGATGATGACGACGACGACGACGGATTCGGGTATCACCAAAAACTCGGAATTCCTTGAATCAACTGAATAAACGCCATCATAACCGCAGAGGTCCTAGCTACACAGGTTGGCAAACAGAATTTTTAGGGATTCTTGTTCAAGGGCGAACAAAACGTTCGGTATTAACTGACGCCAAGATTATGTAACACCACGGCCTTGTTTCAAAACTACTCACACATTATGCAAATACGGGACTTGGGCTGGGAGCTTAAAAATCCAGACACAAAAAGAAACAACATGTGACGGAATCTGACAGCCCAGGACACGGCCGTATTTTTTGAACGACGTTAGCAAAGGAATACGGACATGAGACATCAAAGTTGCAAGGTTAGGTGATTCCTATCGGTCACGTTCATCAAGAGCAGCAGCAAAACAACGGGCAAATGTGTAAGTCGGGGTTAATGGGCAAAGACTAGGCCAGGGGCTGGACGGACCAGGGTTAGAATGCTGGTAGGGACAAGAATTTCTTTCTTCTCCCAAGCGCCCAGGCCGGCTTTGGGGCGCACAGAGCCAACTCTTCAGTAAACACGGAGGTTCTTCCTCAGGGTACAGTGGCCGAGGCGTAAAACTGACCACTCATCTCCACCTATTACCGAGATTAAGAATGAGTGGAGTTATGCCTCTAATCCCCCATACGTATTCATGGCGTGAACAGGAACAACTGCACCATTTTAGAGGTCAAACATAGGACAAGGGGGGGGGGGGAAACTCAATCACGAACGTTTAACATTAACGTATGGTCGTAAGAGGAGTCATAGAAGCAGTAATGCCCGAATATTTCTTAGTGATGACTGTGTATCATTCGTACGAAGAGGTCACTGGTGTGCAATTGCTCTGCATGCGCAAGACCAAATTACGAGAAATAACCTTCGGGTGATCATAAAAGTCAGCGGCTATCAGCTTCTCAACGAGGACTCGTCTACAAAGAGCGAGTGAGTTACTGAAGACGTGCACTGTCCATCGTCTGCGGTACGTTTCATGCACTCTACCCAGGGCCGGATTCATCTTCAAAGTTCGTGTCAGTGTAGGAAATTTATTTGGTCCGAACTCCGTTTCCCACGAACTTTGCCTCCCCCCATGTAAAGTTCACGGGAAACTTCTCATCCGAACGATCTAAATACGTGACGGGCGGTGGCTCCAACAATCGTGAAGTTCCTCCACTTATTCAAAAGCCCACAGGCCCCACGGCATATAACTGGCAGACGTTCCAGTCAGAAGCGGTCGAAAGTACTAGCACTTCTTCTTTCAAGATGGAACAAGCACCAGAAGTGACGGACTGTATTCAAGCTGAGTCAATAGAGGTACTGGAAGCCTTTCACACAACTTTGTCATTCATACTGTTTTCCGAAAGGGCACGATCCTTACAGCTTCTGAGAAATATTTTTATACGAATCCCTAAAGAAAATAGACGTTATGTTTTAACCGTGAAATGGGCAACAGGAACTATGTCTAAGGATAAATTTGGCCCAGAGCTAAGCGGCCATATTGCGTCATGAAGACCTACGAACGGGAGTGACGGCATAGCTATACGCTCTTTTAACTTCGTCATCAGATGGAAATTAGTGACCAGTTTCACACTCCGGCCGCTTTGCTCCAGTCTACATAGCTCCCGGAGCCCCGACAGAATACCCGATCGTTCGGCCCGTAGCCTGTTCACCAGAATGACTGAGCTACACTGGTCGCATAGTAATTAGACCTAAGTGCAGAAACCTCTTGCTTTGAAGTAACACGACATTCTCCCGAATTACCTTATATGTGGGGTCAGTATGGTGACAGCAAACACAGAGGTGGGGTCAGTATGGTGACAGCAAAAACAAAGAGGTGGGGTCAGTATGGTGACAGCAAACACACAGAGGTGGGGTCAGTATGGTGACAGCAAACACACAAGAGGCGGGGTCAGTATGGTGACAGCAAACACACAGGGGTGGGGTCAGTATGGTGACAGCAAACACACAGAGGCGGGATCAGTATGGTGACAGCAAACACACAGACTGCTGACGAACCCAATGAAACTGAGTCCTTAATGAAATGCTGTTAGTTCCTCTGCTGATCAAGAAACCCTCCCCAACCTCCATTTTATGCAACCCGAAGGTTCACAACCGTATTCACACCACCACACCTCCTGTGCCTTTCCTGAGCCAAATAAATCCAGTCCACGCCGCCAACCCATCCTATTTATCACCCTCTCCCCTGTTTCCACGCTGTTCTCCTTCCTTCGGGTTTCCCCACCAAAACCCTGCACGCATTTATCTTTTCTCCTACACGTGTCACGTGGCTCGCTTATCTCATTCTCCTTGACCTGCTCACTCTAATAATATTTGGTGAAGAACACAACTCATGAAGCTCCTCATGTTGCAGTTTTCCTCCATCACCCTACAACTTCTTCTTGGACCCATGTATCTTCCCCAGCATACGTTCTTCCCTCAGTGTGGGGCAGCAAACTTCATACCATCACAAAACGGGGGGGGGGGAGAGTTCTGTATTAAGACTGTTAATGCCCAACGGGCAAAGGATATACACCATTATAAAAACATACGACACGAATAACATTAAGATATGCATATTTTATTTTTTATGTTGACTTCAATAACGTTAACCAAGCGATCACTGTAATGGACATGTAGGTTATTTTTCTGCGAGGTAAAAATCAGTTACTCAAATAACTGTTTCCCTCGTCTCCGACTTATTACGAAACAGAAGAGCAGTCATCCTGTTGCCAGTACGACTGTGTAATGTGGTACTTCAATGTGAGATCACCAATACATCTGCATATTCCACTCACCAGCAGCAACAGAACAGCGCGAATCCCAGACTTTTAAAGCACAGGTCACGATGGCCGGGGTCTGTCCCTTGTACACGACCACAACCCAAAAAATCAAACCATCACAGCTACATACGTACATCGAGTTTGCATCATGAAACACGGCGAGCAGAACGTAGCATCTGCGCAGCAAATGAACTTTCCAGTGTTTGCTTCCTCCCCATGTGTGAAGTTTTACTCCGCCCACGCGATGTTTCAAGTTTACATTAACTTCACTAACTCCACAGTAACTTACTGCATCATCATCTCAGCTGATAAGTAAATCTAAGTTCTTTTTTTCTTTAACTCGAAGACTGTTGCCACAGTAGACCGCCGCTGGAGCTTACTGGAAGTTCAATACTGCACACGTTCTTCAATCCATTAAGAGTGCCTCTAAGATCGATTTTTGAATGTCATTTAACACTATCTGTTTCAGGAAGTACCCCCAATTTCCCCGGTTTCCCACTGGCTCAGAGCATCTAAAAATATCTCATCTGCTTCATACAATAGCACAAATTATGGTACCGTATGTTTAAAAATCAACCCTTTAACCATGGTTGTTTGCACGTGCGAGGCCACACTCATCACAGCGTATTTGTGTGTTCTGTATGACTCTCAAAATGAATAGCCATCATTTCCCTAAACAACACCCACCAATCGGTCCTTCTAATGGAAGCACATTGCTCTGTGTGAGAAACAAACTGAATCTCGTACATATAAAGGACATACGTAGATTAATTTTAGTCTTGACAGAGCTCTTGAAATCCCTCTGCCCTGCAGAATGCAGCACGTTCCTCGGGAATGTGGGTATTTTCAACAGATTTCCCGGGATCACATCCTAGAAGGCAGTACTTTTCCAAACAAATACTATCTGGAAAAAAACCGCGAACAAACGCGTTACTTGTAGTGTAACCGAAAATGGCCGTTTCCAAGAAATCTGCACAGTTTCGTGTCTACTAACACGTGATATCCATAACGTCAACTCATTTACAAGAACAGCTGCAAAAGTGCGTCAACCAGATCCCACACGCTATTCTAGACTCGCCGAAAGAATTTTAATAAAGCTATGATATGGGAGTTTCTTACTAAACATGTTTACTCATTCCAAATTCGGTTAAAATAAAGCAATCTGGCCACTGAATCTATCTTGAGGCAGCATTTTTGGGCAGAACACATAATGATACGATAATGACGGTAGTGACAATACTAATACTAATAATAATAATACAGGAAAACAGATCACGTACTTACGTCTAAGAACCGCTCACATTTCACCAATCGCGTTTGAGTTTGACATGAGTTCTACTGCCAGGATCCAACTGCATTTCTTCTTTTGATTTCAGGTCCATTCGGATGGATTGGAAGCCCTACCGAACGTGTGATTATCGTTACGGCATTCGAACTTCAAAGCTCACAGCTACACAGGCCTATACACGCTGAAAACCATCACACTGCACCATATTTTAATAATGAGTTCCATAAAATGCAAACAAGCAAATGGACGGATTAAAACAGGCAACAAGGTGGCTGCAATTGAAACCTAATCGCTCGTTTCCTTTGATGCTACCAGCAAATTAAACAAGAACGCGAATTTAAATGATTGAAACACAGACGCACGCGATTTATGTAACGTATATAGTTTTGAAAGTGAAAAAGGGAACTGAACTGAAAATGGGAATCATACTTTACTGGAACTATATTCAGGCATTTTTGTTCACAACTCGCTCGCAAAACCACACACACACACACACACACACACACACACACACACACACACACATATATATATATATATATATATATATATATATATATATATATAATCCAATTAAATTTGAATAAGCCCGCGGAGTGTATCAATATTAGACAGAAAATTCCTATAAATGATTATTAACTGTAGCCACGAACAATGCGAGTTTCTGGCTACAGATACAGAGGTCCCGGGTTCGATCCCCGGCGCTACCAGATTTTCTGAGTAGTAGTGGGTCTGGAACGGGGTCCACTCAGCCTCGTGAGGTCAATTGAGGAGCTACTT
>Ga0123353_10014726_pt1 | contig 11297 bp, 7 predicted proteins | sample TergutLab28metaG_3_FD_92763 | JGI IMG/M metagenome (GOLD analysis project Ga0123353, IMG submission 92763) | Labiotermes labralis P3 segment gut microbial communities from Petit-Saut dam, French Guiana - Lab288 P3 | ecosystem: Host-associated > Arthropoda: Insects > Digestive system > Gut ... | reverse complement strand
TCGCAATATTGTAACGTCTTCTCATTGTTGCCCTCCGTGCAAGAAAAATCCAATTTTCGACTGCGGAAGGCCATTATATCAAAGGGGTTAAGGAAAATCCATACAGTAGAACTACTACTATTGCCGCTAATAAAAGCAGTATCGAATATACTGCCGCTCCGCAAATAAAACCTTCAATATGTGAAGAAATGCTGGAAGGTTTCTCTGCCAAGCATCCTTATACAGTTTCTGATACTGCGTTAGGTATGTTTTCAGAGATAAAAAAAATAATTGAGGGTATAGACAATGAAAGCGTAAAAGAACAAGCATTATCTGCTTTGAGCCAATTAGCGCGTTGTTTAAAAAACAAAAATGTAATTTTACCCCACTATTCGACACTATCCGCTGCACAAACAGAAGACGGAGCGTGTTTAATTGAATGGCATTTTCCAAAGACGCACATCGGACTATCTTTTGAACTCCAAGAAACAGAGTCCTACTATTTTTTAGTTTCCATAGACGAAACAGCTAATGAAGTTGAAACAAAAACAAAAAAGATAAATGGCGAATTAAATAAAATAATAAGCAACCTTGTTCAATTTGTCATAAATAATACGTAATGGAACTGTATCCTGATGAATTGCTGCGGGGTATTGTTTTTCGCTGCTTCCTTCGTTTAGAGTGAAACTCCGCACGGGTGGTATTGGAAGCACACAGTCCAAAAACTTGCGATAAATAAATTGTTACAAACGTTATTTTACGGAATAGAAACGAAAAATGCAAGAGGGGGTAAATTTTTTGAAATACCGGCAGTTATCACTGCCGGCTCGTAATAGTTCACCCGCCGCTCTTATTTACCATCTACCGCCCTCTTGAATTTCCCGTTCTTTCTTATAACATACCAGTCGGATATGTTTCTGCACATTTTGGAATTACTTTAGAAACATTTCCCGTCAAATTTGGAGAATAATAATGACTGTGTACAAATCCATTACCGAACTCGTCGGCAAGACCCCGCTTCTGGAACTCGTTAATTACGAAAAACAAAACGATTTGCAGGCAGCGATTCTCGGCAAATTGGAGTATTTCAATCCGGCTGGAAGCATAAAAGACCGCATCGCCGTTGCGATGCTGGATGAAGCAGAAGCGGCTGGAAAACTGAAACCCGGCGCAACAATTATCGAACCTACCAGCGGTAATACCGGTATCGGTTTGGCAGCAGTCGGCGCAGCACGCGGCTATAAAGTTATCCTGACAATGCCCGATACAATGAGCATTGAACGCCGCAACCTGCTCAAAGCATACGGCGCAGAAGTTATTCTGACCGAAGGCGCAGAAGGGATGAAAGGGGCTATCGTCAAAGCACAGGAACTCCTTGACGCAACGCCGGATGCCGTTATGCCCGGACAGTTTGTTAATCCGGCAAATCCCGAAATTCACCGCAAGACAACGGGACCCGAAATTTGGGAAGACACCGGCGGTAATGTTGACATTTTCGTCAGCGGTGTCGGCACCGGCGGTACAATCACCGGCGCGGGCGGATTTTTGAAATCGAAGAATCCGAACATCAAAATCGTTGCAGTCGAACCTGCCGGTTCGCCGATGTTATCGAAAAACACGCCGGGACCGCACAAGATACAAGGTATCGGAGCGGGCTTCATTCCTGATGTGCTGGACACGAAAATTTACGATGAAGTTATTTCCGTAAAAGATGAAGACGCTTTTATAACCAGCCGCTCACTTGGAGTTATCGAAGGTCTTATGCTCGGCATTTCTTCAGGCGCGGCATTGTGGGCGGCAGCCGAACTGGCAAAACGCGAGGAAAACAAAGGCAAAACGCTGGTTGTTATACTGCCGGATACCGCTGAACGGTATATGTCAACGCCGTTGTTTGAGGGGTAGCCGGAGTACCGGCTAAATAATCACGGTGCAAATGTATTTGCCGATATTACCGTTTGGTTCTGTTCCAGTTTTTTGATATGCTCGGCAAGGTCTTGCTGATTCGGATTCGCTTGAAGCGAGAGACGATAATCGCCCAATGCGTTGGGAATATCGCCGCCTTGTTCCCGCAAATAACCCAAAGCCCGCAGCGCACGGTAATTGGCGGGTTCAACTGCAATGACTTCCTGCAATTTTCTCACGGTTGTTTCAAGACAGGTCCGGGCAACATCTTTGCGTCCCTGCGCCAAACAAATCTGCGAGAACTCTTGATAGATACGGGCTAATTCGATTTTCGGTTCGGAGGCGGCAGGATTGGCATTCGACCAGTTGATGAGAAGTTGAAATGCCGCATCGGGATTCATCTTTTCGAGATAAAGCACCGACAAACCGCGGTATGCGGAAGTATGATTCGGGTTTTTCGTTAAACAAAGGCGGTAGTATTTTTCGGCTTCATCATACTGCTGCACTGCAACGGCGGTATTGCCGGTCTGGGCGGAAACCCTTGCCGATTGATGATAAGTCGCCGCTATATTATAATATACTTCGGGGTTGTTCGGGTCTCTCTGCAAGGCAGCCAGAAAAGAGGTCATTGCCTGGTCGTACCGCTGCTGTTCAAAGTAGCGCAGTCCTTCGCTGTTCCGGCTGAAGGAACAGCCGGTTAGCAAGACGGAACAAATTCCAATAATGATAAGACGGTACATGGTGCGGAGAATAATAAATTCCGCCGAAACTTGCAAGGGCAAAATTATGCGAATTGAACACGATACAATGGGAGCGGTGCAGGTTCCTGATGACGCTTATTACGGAGCGCAAACGCAGCGGGCGGTCGAGAATTTTCCTATTTCGGGAAGAACTATGCCGCCGGAGTTGATCCACGCCCTCGGTCTCGTCAAATGGGCTTGTGCAAAGGCAAATGCCGAACTGGGGCTGTTGCAGTCGGGACGCTCGCCACTGACCGATGAGCAAATTGATGCTCTCTTAGCGGCGTGTCTCGAAGTCGCCGAAGGGAAGTTCGATGACCAGTTTCCTGTGGATGTGTACCAGTCGGGCAGCGGGACTTCGACGAATATGAATGCGAATGAGGTGATTGCGAGAAGGGCGAATGAGATAGCCGCGTCCCCTTGTTTAGCCGCCTCGCCCTGCGAGGCGCAGGAAACGCCCACCGCGCCGCACAGGGTGCGGCGGCTAAACACCATCCACCCCAACGACCACGTCAACATGGGGCAGAGTACCAACGATATTTTTCCGACGGCAATAAACATTGCCCTTTTACAACAGATCAACAATCGGCTTTATCCTATTTTAACCAGTGCTTATGAAGTTCTTGAAGACAAAACCCAAGAATGGAAAAACGTCATCAAAATTGGACGCACACATCTTGCCGATGCCACACCCATAACATTGGGGCAAGAGTTTTATGGTTTTGCTCGAATGGTTGCCAATGCGTGTGGCGATTTGTGGACGGCAATGGTACAACATCTTGCTTTTCTTCCCATCGGTGGAACGGCAGTAGGAACAGGTATGAATACCCATGCAGAATTCGGAAACAAAGTTGCCGAAATACTTGCAACGTGTGTTCCGGGGCTGGACATCCGTGAAACCATGTATCACATTGCCGCCAATGCTCAACGCGATGATTTGGTCTCTGCCCATTCACTCATCAAATCCGCCGCCGTAACGATTTTTAATATCGCGAACAGCATCCGTTGGCTCGGCAGTGGACCGCGTGCGGGGTTTTACGAAATAAAAATTCCTGAATTGCAGCCGGGGAGTTCGATCATGCCGAGCAAGGTGAATCCGGTGCTCTGCGAAGCCTTGATGCAAGCCTGTGCGAGAGTGATCGGCAACGACCAAACGATGACGTTCTGCGGAGCGACCGGCGGACAGTTTCAACTCAATATCATGATGCCCGTGATGGCGGACACGGCAATCGAAAGCGTCAAGATTTTGTCCAGTGCTTTGGAGGTTTTTACCGAAAAGTGCCTCGCCGGTTTGGAAGCCAACGAAGAAAAGTGCCGCGAAGGAGTCGAAAAAAGTTTATCACTGGCAACGGCACTCAATCCGCACATCGGCTACGAAAGGGCAGCGGAAGTTGCCAAAGAAGCGTTCAAAACCGGCAAGACGGTGCGAGAAGTTTGTCTCGAATGGAAAGTCCTGCCGCCGGAAAAACTCGATGAAGTTCTCGACCCGTGGAAGATGGTCAAGCCGACGGAATAACAGAGGCGCAATCGACCGATTGCACTGATGTATTGCAATTTCCCCCGTATTTGATAAACTATGGCGGAACTATTTACATCGTTCCAACTATGCCCAAAAAACTTTCAATTCTAATACCGGTTTATAACGAACAATCCTACATACGCCGGATTGTTGAACGAGTTATTGCGCAAAATATACCGGGAATTGACGAAAAAGAACTCGTCATCGTCAATGACGCTTCCACCGACCGGACACCGGCGGTGCTGGAACAACTTCAAACGGAATATCCCGAAATCCGGCTCTTTCACCAGACGAAAAATCAAGGAAAAGGAGCGGCAATTGCCCGCGCTGTGCAGGAATGTACCGGCGATATTGCACTCTTTCAAGATGCTGACTTGGAATACGACCCCGCCGATTATCCCGCTTTGCTGCGCCCTATTCTCGAAGGCAGAGCAGATGTCGTCTACGGCTCCCGATTCATTATCCGCGACATGAAGCGGGTTGTGTTTTATCATCATAAACTCGGAAATATGTTTCTGACGCATCTTTCCAACTGGACAACCGGTCTCGACTTAACCGACATGGAGACCTGCTACAAAGTGTTTCGGACGGAACTGCTCAAATCGATTCCGATTCGTTCCAACCGATTCGGAATCGAGCCGGAAATCACGGCGAAAATTTCCCGCCGCAATGCCGTTGTTTATGAAGTCCCTATCAGTTATCACGGACGCAGTTATCTCGAAGGAAAAAAAATCGGCTGGAAAGACGGCGTTAGCGCAATCGCAACAATTCTGAAATACACTTTTATTGACGATTGTTATACCGAAGAGTGCGGACATTCCGTTTTGAACTCCATGCAAAACGTTCACCGCTATACCAAGTGGATGACCAATTTAGCATCTCCGTTTCTCGGCAGCCGGATACTCGAAATCGGTTCCGGCATCGGCACTGTTGCCAAGTATTTGCCGCAGCGGGAAACATTGATGCTGACCGACAAGGATGCGGCGGCAGTGAAAACCTTGCTTAATCATTATGACGGCAATCAAACGGTTAAGATTTGTCAACTGGACGCAGAATCGGAAGAGCAGGTTTCCGCATTGTCAAACGCGGAGAAGTTTGATTCCGTCGTTATGTTCAGCGTGCTGGAACATATTGAAGATGATGTTCAGGCATTAAAAAATGTTCAGCAATTATTAGAACCGAAAGGGCGGCTGATTCTGGTTCTGCCGCAGCATCCTTGGTTGTACGGAACGATTGACACGACCGTCGGACATTACCGCCGTTATACAAAACGGGAGATAAAAGAAAAGATGCGCACAGCGGGGTACCGCATAACCGTTTGCCGTTCTTTTAATGCGCTGTCAATTCCCGGCTGGTATATCAATTTCGTTTTGCTTCGCAGAAAGAAAATGAACAAATTTCAACTGAAATTTTATAACATGTTGATTCCGTTCATGTCTTTTATAGAACGTTTTCTTCCGCTGCCGGGTGCGAATCTGTTCATCGTTGCCGAAAACAATGAGACACCGGAAAATGAAAATAATGTCAGCGGAATTTAGTTATGATACACACCTTGCTTTCACGAATACGTTCATTATTTACTCAAGAACGGATAGATTCCGAAGCATGGCGTACTTATTTTCTTTACGCCGTTACGCTGTTAATTTTCGCTTCCGGTATTTCTTGGATTCGTGCAAATGCGATGCCGTTTCCGTGCATTGATGCAATAATTTACGTTGAAGTTCTTGCCGGTCAGCGTCCGCTCGACTTCGATTTTCTCTGGGAACAGTTTGGTTTTCACCGCCTCGTATTAACAAAACTCTGGTATCTTTTTACGGCGTACTTATTCAGCACGCGTGAACCTTATATGTGCGCCACCAATTATTGCTGGCTGCTGCTTGCAACTATTTCCTGTCTCTGGACAGCAAAAGAAGTCCGAGGCAGGTTGTCTTGTTTCGACTTGTTTTTTCCGGCATTGCTTCTCACGCCGACCTTTCAATTTGAAAACCTGCGGCAGGCGTTTCAGGGCTGGAATATACTGCCCGCTGCAATTTTCATTATTGCCGGAAGTCAACTGATTTACGCCGTTCACAAACAGCGGACGGATACATTCCGTTCACTTTTGCTTGCGGCATCGGTCGCTGCACTTCCGCTGTGCAATGCTGGTCATATTTTTACCGGCGGCTGTCTTGCAGCGGCAATACTCCTGCACTGTTTTCCGCCGAAGGTAATGAGACATGCAAATCCGATTGCCGCGATACCCGTTTTCAACAAAATAATTTTGTTGTTCGGGATATTATGTTATGCCGGTGCTGTACTCGCTCTTATGCTGGATTACGAACCTCACGAAGAAATGAATTCATTGGGTGTTTTACCGGCATTGCTGACTTCATTTCGTCTCTTCGGGTGTTCTTTGCTCGGTCCGATGTATCCGTTCAACTTGCATTACACCGCCGCTTTCATTTTCATGCTTGTAACGCTTGCGGCGGCGGTATTTCTTCTTGTTGCGAGGTTCTATCGTTTTCCCGAAGAGCGAAGACAACTTGCCGTTTTATTCTTTCTTTTGTTCGGCAGCGGGTTGCTCATCGGCAGTGTCGCCTGGGGGAGAAACAACGTTGGAATTATTAACATGGCGGCACCGCGTTTGGTCACGCATTGTATCAGCGCGCAGATTTTTCTCTTCTTCATTTTTACAATATATGCTTCCGAATATCTAAAACGAATTCTGCTCAGCGGCATGGCGGTCTGTCTTTTTCTCGGCATTATCAACATTGGCGGCAGCACAAACTATTCACTTATCCGCGACAAAATTGTAAGTGAACTTTGGGCAAGTCATTACGCCGATATTATCCGCGGGACCGTTTTAGACGATTTCTTTCCCATTTGTTTCGACTTCAACGGTTTTTCCGATGTTCCAAACCTCGAAGACAATATCATCGGCAGCCGCTTGGGAGTTCTTCGTGTAATCCATCCTCTTTATACCTTCGAGGACTTACAGGTTATCCGCAAGTTTGAACCGCTGCGTAAAGACGATGCCGTTCTATTTAGTGCTGAACTGTCAGATGAAGTTGAAGACGGATTGAAAATCAAAGCGTTCGCCAGCAACGCTTCTCTTGTATTCCGCAGCATCGAAGTACCGGCTGGCTGTATAGCCGTTGCCCGTCTTGAGTTATATCACTGTACCGCCGGCAAGCGGTTTTTTATCTATCATTGTCCTGATACCGGCATACCGTTTTCAGTTCGCGGGGACTTGCTTGAACATCCGAGCCGGGCGGACATTGCGCTTGATATCTTCGGTAAAGGACGGAACGCAAAATTGCCTTCCCGCCGCAAGCCGATAGAGAACTTTCAACGGACTCTCCTGCACGGAATAGAAGATGAATATCAGTATATTTTCCCGCTTCCGGCAGAGTACATAATACGCAGTGCCGAATTTCGTGCGCTGCCGATTGTTAGATAAATTGGTGATATGTTAACCGCGTCATTCCTGTATCTGTTGAATCGCTTTTTGAATCTCCGGCAGTACTACCCGGCGGACTGTCGGCGATGTCAGCGGTCCCTCGATGCTCAGTTGAACTAACTGGTCGCCTGCGCTGCCAAGAATGTCGCTGACAAGCGGTATCTGCGTTCTTCGATTGCCGAGCCGTGTCTTCATTATGAGATTAACATTGCGGTTATCGAGCCGCATTTCTCCGCTGCCGGTTAAACTCAATACATCGCCTTCAAAAATCAGCGTGTCGAGAATCACGCGGTTGCCCTGAACACCAAAGTTGACATCGATAGAACGAAACGCACCTGCATTAGAGTCGGTCTGCCGGATACTCAATTCACGGAGCAACTGCACCATCACCGGTGCGTCATAGATATTGGCATTTCGGATTTCAATTTTTCCCCGTCCGCCAAGCGTTTCCATTTTCTGTCCGTTTCCATAAAAGTGCGACTGCATACTTAAGGTTCCGGTGGTCTTCCGTACGGTCGGTTCTGTCACGGCAGCGATTTTCGACAATGAAGCATTTTGCAGCAGCGTTGAAATACTGTACGAGGTATTGTTTCCGACATAGACATCTCCTTCGCAGAACCAGTTTCCGTCAAATAGTTCTCCCCGCATCGGATGTGCATTTGCCGAAGGATTAAACCACGGCATTTGCCGAAACCCCTGCAACTGCGGTATTTCCGGCAGCGGCGCAACGCTCTTCATCGCTTTCTGTCCGATATAAAGCGGGGACTGCCCGTTATTATGTCTGCTGCTTTTTCTGCCGTCGTAGAAAAACGGACCTGCTACCTGCGTTGTCTGACAAGTTGCCCGAAGTGTCTGAATCATTGCCGAATCTAAATCCAAATAACCGGCAACACAGCAGTCGTCGTCCTGTGAATAACCGGACAACTGTACCTTGCCGAAGATGTTGTTGACCGGAAAACCAAGTTGAACGTTGTTTTGAAATAAAATTACATTCGTATTCCATACCGTCAGAAGCGAATCATCTTCGCTTGGTTTAGAAAGAAGTATCGTACCGCTTACATCCAGCGGCTTCGTGATTTGCAACTCTCCCGCAATTTTCTGTATCTGTTGCGGAAGTGCTTCGAGCAGTTCATTGTCCAGATTCAGTTTTTCCAGAAACATTTCGCCCAGCCGCAATTCCCATTGACCGGACGGTGCGAACCAGCAATACAAGCCGGAAGTGAATTTCGTTGCGCGGTTATTCCCCGCCAAACGCTCCGAAGAAACAATTCCGTTTTTGTAATGCACCTCGCCTTCCAGATTATCAATCTTATACGGAAACTTGTCCGGCTTGATGGAAAACTCGGCACCCGGAACCGCTTTGAATTCTAAATCAAGTTGCCTATTATGCGAAAAATACCGAATCGCTGCGTCAAGTTGAATCTTTCCGTTTGCCCGCAGTCCGGTCAGAAGTTCCCGCTGTTCCTGCGAAGGCAATGCATCAACCAGTTGACTGTTAATGGGAAAATCATCGGCGTGAATCAACAGTTGAAATTCGTTTGTTTGCGTTGTACCATTCGGAACAACTGTACTTGCTAACACAGCATGCTTGAGAGAACCGCTGCCCTGAAATACTGCCGTGCCGTTTGACCCTTGCAGGTTACCAAAAGTCCATTCATCGTTGTCAAGATTCAGCCAGCCGGTAATTTTCTGCACCGGATACGGAAACTTGTCGTACTTCATCGAAACGTCGTTCAACGTAATTTTGAATTTCTTATCAAGCGGTGCATCGCCGGGAGGCAATCCGATAACAAGATGCGCATTGATTTTTCCTTCGGGATTTAGCGTACTGACAACATGCCGGTTATCTTCGGGCAGTGCCGCCATCAGTTTGCTGTCGATGGGAACATCTTGTCCCCAGATTTCGGTTTGACCAATCGGGTCGCTGAATATGTTCGTGTATCTTCCAACAATTTTCGTCTGCATTGTTTCTTCGAGGCGTGAAACAAAATTAAATGCCAATATCCCCGACTGGTCTATTGCCAGCCGTCCGCCCAGACGTTCTAATTTATATGGAAACGCTTTGAAGGAAAACGCCAGTTCCGAAATCTTGAGGTCTAAAAAAGCGGGATGCCAGTGACCGTTGCCGTATTGTAATTGTGCTTCAAGATGTGTCGTACCGGCAAAATTGAATCTATTCAATAATTCTTTCGTTTCTTCATTCAAAAACGGCGAAAGAAAATCAACAAACGCCTCATCGAAGACCAGTCCGCGTATGTTTGCGTTCAATGCAGCATTTTTAATGGCAGGTGAAAATCCATCCTGTAAAAAGCCGTCTTGTGAATAATTGAAAACGAATCTTGCGGCATCGGCTAATCCCGTTATTTTTTCGAAGATTATCTTGTCATCGGAAACGGAGAATTTTGCGGAGACATCGGAAAGCGTCCGATGTATCTGGTGAAGTTCCGCTTTTCCCTGTGATAAATCGCCGATGATTTCAAACTGAAAACCCAGCGGCGACTCTGGTACGGAAACAGCCCGACAGGTAAAATTGAATGAACCGCGGCTGGAATCCAAGATCCGCTGCCATTGCGGACTATTACCGACCGGAGTTTGAAAACGGCAATAACCGAGCAGTTCCGGTAAATAGTCGAGTTGCCTGCAATCTGCCGCAATCGCCCAAGCGGGAAACGGATTGTTTTCTGTTTCGGCGGCTGCTTCAGGATTGAAATATCCTTGAAAGAGCAAGTGACGGACAAAACTGCTTTGCACTTTGCCGGCAAATTTCCACGCAGCCGGCGGCACTGCATCGGCGGAATTATCCCAGTTGCTCAAGACGGGTTCGTTGTTTTCTTCCGGCGGAAGTATTGCGGCATTGATGTCGTCAATTCGCAGTGGAGCGGACTTTCCCAGTGCCAAGTCCTCGTAGAGCAGTGTGCCGTTCTCAATTTCAATGGGCGGCGGTTTGCTGCCGCTGCTGTGTTGCGGAAACAGCAATCGGATTTCCGAAAATTGACCGTCTGCATTGCGGGTTAGACGGAAGCATGGCGACTTCAATATGATTTTCTGGACTGTAATTTTACATTCGTAGAGCGTACACAGCGAAACCGGACATTCGATATAGAGTTCTTTCGCCGTCAGGATTTTCCGTTTCGGCAGTCCCGGACTGACCGGCAATGAGCATTCAAAGTGCCGGATGGAGATTCCTCTTTGTTCGTCCAGATGAACTGAACCGAAGGTGACATCCAGTCCTTCAAAGCGTTTTTCGAGTTCGGCGTGAACGTAGTCCTTGAGTTGTTTATCGAAAACAACAACTACATAAACTCCTACGGCGGCGGCTGCTACAACAAACAACAGCAGTCCCCAGCAGAAGAGAACCCAGAGAAGCCGGAAAAACTTTCTTAAAATCAGAATCTCCTTATAACAACGGTTAAGTCCCGCTAATAATAAGAAAAATCGGATTTTTCGTCAAGGAAGGTTTTTACTATTACAGCGTTGTGCTTTCGCCGCCGTCAATGCTGCCGTATGCACCCCAAACACCGAATTCGGACTTGCCGGCGGACTTCTCCGTTGGGGATGCATCCAAACCGGCTGTCGTGTTGTTGACCGTATCCGAAATAAACCGCACACTGCCGTCAACCAAGCCGCAGTTCACACCGCCGCTGTGGAAACTCGACGGAGCCCAAACTCCCCACGTTCCTGTACCGTCAGTATCAACATTGGTGCAGGAAGGAGCATT
>Ga0123353_10014724_pt1 | contig 11297 bp, 9 predicted proteins | sample TergutLab28metaG_3_FD_92763 | JGI IMG/M metagenome (GOLD analysis project Ga0123353, IMG submission 92763) | Labiotermes labralis P3 segment gut microbial communities from Petit-Saut dam, French Guiana - Lab288 P3 | ecosystem: Host-associated > Arthropoda: Insects > Digestive system > Gut ... | reverse complement strand
TGGACGTGATTTCATAACTTCCTCCATGAATGAATACTTCTGGAAAAAGTATAACAATTTCACACGATGGACGGAAGACCAATAACGAAAATAACGACACAGCACTTTTCGGCGAAAACCTTAACGCAGTTCATTCAGCATCTCAACGACGGTTTGCCGTATCACTGCTTCAGCACCAACTTCGAGATGACTCGTCTGCGTTCTCCACGTGTTGTAGCCGCCGAGACGATGCTGCTCCTCCGGCACAATATAACCGAAACAAGCATTCGCCAAACTAACGTTGAAAGTCGGAGCAAACGGACTCCGCGCCTTGATTTCCAAACCGGTTATGCCGTAAATCTCGCCGGGCAATGCCGTTATGCCAAGTTCACCAATCCGAATCGCTTGAAGCGGAATCTCCGATGTCTTCGGAAAACCATCCATCGTTATGGTAGTTTGCGCATAAATATCATTCACCGTTTTGTGTTTGCCGTCCGGCAGTGCCGCTATGTGAGCTTTAGCGGCTTGAACCTCTTCCGGTGTAGGAACCCGGTTATTGAAGGTAATCCGCTTCTCTATCATTTTGAGCGGAACCCAATCAAAGTGTTGAATGTTAACCCAAACATCCATAGCGGCTTGCGCAGTGTCCTCGCCGACACTCTTGTAATCAAACTTCCGATTTGGATTAAAAACATCAATACAATTAGCATCGCCGCTGGTGCCGTTTGACATTATACCGACAAATGAGTCGGGAACATTTTCGGCACCAATCTTCTCTGCGATTTTGTCTTTAATCCGGGCAGCAAAGACAGCGAAGTAATCGCCGGAAAGAACATTTCCCGATACTCCGGTGTAATGAGTCGAGTAATTGGCAAACACTGCGATTGGCTTATCGTCCTTTGAAACGACGGACAAAACCGACACCGCAGTATCGACCGGACCAGTGCGGGCAATCTTGTTGGGATTGGCGTGTCCCGGATTCATCATGGCGCGGTCATTCGATTTACCGCCGAATGGATTCGTAGTTGCGGTGCCTTCTTTCATCAGAAAGCGGCGGCAGAACACGTTGTTAGGGTCATTTCCGACTGCCCAGCCGATTTTGGCGGGAGCAAGGTTCTTCACAGCGGCGGCAACGCCTTCGGCAATTTTCTTCGGCAGCCAAGCGGCATAGTCAGCATCGGCGGGCGTTATTCGGGTAAAAATCAAAGACGGTGCCGAGTGACAATGCGTAGCGGAAATCATTATACGGTCTCGGCGAATTTTCGTTTCGTTTTCGATGAGACGTTTTGTTTCTTCGACCAGTGACAGCGGAAGCATACAGTTATCGACAACTGCCAGTGCAATGCGTTCCGTACCGTCATCGAGAACCAGACAGCGGGCGTGCAGCGGGTCGTTGACCGTTTCAAAGGTTCGGGGAAAAAAACCGCCGTTGACGATGACCGGCAGTTTTATCGGTGTGATGTCAACGGCAAATGCTCCTGCTTGAAAGGATTGCGCCGATGCCGAGGCAGCAAAAAAGAGCAAGAACCAAAAAACCGGAGCAGCGATGCATAAGCACCACAAAAATACGTTATTTTTACTCATTTCGACCTTCAAAATTGCGTTGCGGATTGATAAACGAATCATCTATGCTGTATACGATAACCGTTTTTCCGCAAGTTGGCAAGAGTTAGCATAGTTTTTTAGTTTTTCTCTTGCATTTTTGCAGAAAGTAAGGACAATGTACATTGTAGAGATTGCTTTTTCCTAAAATCGCCGCTTATAGCGGCTGGGTTAAACTTTTTGTAAGGAGTTTTCAAATGCTAAACTTTATGACGTCCGCTAGTGCTATTGTTTCCGTTGTCACGGAAAATAATGATTTAGGTAATTCGAGGGGGGGAGATGAATTAATAGCCGGCGATGACTATCGCCGGACCGCCGATAGTCATCGGCGGCTATTATCCGCCTTCACTCTCGTTGAACTTCTCGTAGTCATCGCAATCATAGGTGTATTGATTGCTCTTCTATTACCCGCAGTTCAGGCAGCCCGCGAGGCCGCTAGAAGAATGCAATGTACGAATAAAGTCAAACAAATTACGCTTGCGCTTCACAATTATCACGATGTTCAAGGAGCATTACCGTGTCTCGCTTGGGGGACTCCGAAAAACTACACCAATACTGCCAACCGCGATAGAATTAATATCCGCGTAACTCTTTGTCCATTCTTGGAAAATACGCCTCTTTACGAGTTGTGCATAAATTCTGCCTTCGGTCCGTGGGACGCTAACAACGATTCCTGCTGGGAAAAATCACCGGATGTGTTCCGCTGTCCCAGTGAAGCAAATTGGGCAGATGACCCCATCAACATTGCGGGTTCAAGTTCAGTTACCGCCGGCACTAAAACAGCAGGTAAAGTGAATTACTATTTTGCTAATGCCGACAGACCGCAAACATCGTCCAACATTGTCCCTGCCGACAATGCGCGGTGCGTGTTCATGGCAGGGGCATGGCGGGACTTTGCCTACATTACGGACGGCACCAGCAACACAATGGGTGTTTCAGAAGCAATCAGACCGATTGCGGCAAACACTTTGGGAAGTGTTGCAATGATTGCTCCGTGGACGAATCCGCTGGTATTAGTAAATACCTATTGGGATAGGGCTAACAAGAGATTTATCGGTTCTGCCAATACGGCTCACACCTATCCTCTTCGGGGTTCGCGCTGGGCTGACCGGCAAATTTTTTATACTGCTTTTTCAGCGGCGATACCGCCGAATGGACCTTCTTTCTCACAGGACCTTAATCTTACTAATTACAGTATTTTGCCGCCGTCAAGTTATCACAGCGGAGGCATAATCGTGGGAATGCTTGACGGCAGCGTCAAGTTTGTTTCGGATACCATTAACTGCGGCAATCAAGCGGCATACGGGGCTACCGGTACCGGTTGGCAGGCAATCGGAAGTTTGGCGGAAAGCGAATTCGGCGTTTGGGGTGCTTCCATTACACCGCAGCAGGGTGAATCAACTTCGCTTTGATGTATAATAATCTGCATTGATTTAATTGTTCCTCCCTTCAAAACCCTTTATCGAAAGAGTTCAACATGAGAGTCGTCCTTGCTGTCCTGTTTACATTAGCCGCTTTTCCGTTGTGTGTGTCCGCACAGGATTCACAAGTCCTTTTTCCCTCTGACCGCTTCAAAATCGAAGACGTCCAAGTCAACGGCGTTGATGTCCGGCTCGAAAACGGTACGCTCGTGTGCCGTCAATCAACTACGGGGGAGTGGCCTAACTTCGTTCTTAATACCGAATGGAATGCGGCGAAGTATCCGCATCTGGTCATTGAAGCAGAAAACCTCGGCAAAGAATTAGTGCGGTTTTACCTGCGTTTCCTGCCGCAAAGACCGGACGGTGCATTTTCCAGTCAGCCGTATATCGACATCGATGCTGCTCAAAAAGTCCGCTCGGACGTTTCATTGGTTCTAACGGACTCACCGCTGCAGCCGGAAGTTATCCGAAAATTGAAGGGAATCCGCGGTTATCCCGGCGATACCAAACGGCGAAGCCGACCGCCGCAGATAGTTGACGCTGCCGCCCCGCTTGCCGGTACCGTGAAACAAATCGTCTTTGCAATGTATCAGAACAAGATAGCGCGGACTTTCAAAATTACCCGTATCGAAGCCCTTGCTGTACTGAAAAAAGACGTAGAAAAAACGGAAACACTTCCGGCTTTCGTCAATTATTCTGCGGAGAAGTTTTTTCCGTTTATCGACAAGTACGGACAATTCATTCATGCGGAATGGCAAGGCAAAACCCGTACCGATGCCGATATGAGTAAATCGCTTGACAAAGAACTTGCCGATTTGGATGCTCACCGCGGTCCTGCCGATTGGAATCAATACGGCGGCTGGACTAAAGGACCGCGGCAAGAGGCGACCGGTCATTTTTACGTCAAGAAAATCAATGAAAAATGGTGGTTCGTCGACCCCGAAGGATGTCTTTGGTGGTCGCACGGTCCGGTGCGGGTCACACCGTCTTGTGCTGTGACTCCGCTTGATGACCGCGAATTCTATTTTAAGGAACTTCCGGCATCGGGAACGGAATTCGCACCGTTTTATGAAACGTACGACAATTCGCTGTTTCTGTATTATGTAAAACGAAATATCAAACGGACTTACGATTTCTCCGCCGCTAATGCTTATCGAAAATACGGCAAGGACTGGCGGAGTAAGTACAGCGATATGTCTCATCGGCGGCTCCGAAGTTGGGGAATGAATACCATCGGTAATTGCAGCGACCTTCAAATTTGTCTTGCGAGGAAAACGCCTTACACTGACCGGTTTGAACTCAAGTCGCCGTTCATCGAAGGTTCGCGGGATGCATGGTGGAAGTTTAACGACCCTTTTCACCCGGAGTTCCGAACTGATTTGCGCCGTCAACTGCTTGAACGGAAAGAACAGATAGACGACCCTTGGTGTTTCGGCTATTTCGTGGACAACGAAATTGCTTGGGGCGGTCCGGCTGACCTTGCGAAATGGACGCTTTCGTCACCGGCAAGTCAACCGGCGAAGATTGAATTTGCACGCCGGCTCAAAGAGAAATACAGCAGCATCGAAAAGTTGAATGAGGCGTGGAAGTCCCGATATACAAATTGGGATGACTTACTGCGAAAACAAGAACCGCCTGATGCGGCGGCAGATGCGGATTGCCAAGAATTTTCCCGTGCCATTGCGGAGGAGTATTACAAGAATATCCGTGATGAATTCAAGAAAGCCGCGCCGCACAAACTTTATATGGGCTGCCGCTTTGCCGGAAACATGGCACCGTTCCTTGATATTGCCGCAAAGTATAGCGACATTATCAGTTATAACATTTATACTCACACGCTTGATAATTTCAAACTGCCGGATGGGATTGACAAACCGGTCATCATCGGCGAGTTTCATTTCGGCGCGCTTGACCGGGGTTTGTTTCATCCGACGCTTGTGCAGGTAGAAAATCAAAAGGCGCGGGGCGAAGCGTATTACCGTTATGTAGAATCGGCGTTGCGTCATCCGAATTTCATCGGTGTTCACTGGCATCAATATGCTGACCAAGCGGCAACGGGACGCTTTGACGGCGAGAATTTCCAAAACGGTTTTCTTGATGTTTGCGACACGCCGTATCCGGAGACCATTGAAAAAATACGGGAAATCGGATACAAAATGTACGAAGTTCGTTTCAACAGCGTTTCCGAAAAGAAAGATTGATTTCCGGCGGCTCTTTACATTTAAGATAAAATCAGATTAACCACAATAGGACTATCACATGAAAACGACATTCAAACTTCCTTTTTTATCTCTGTTTTGTTGTCTCGCGCTGCTTATTAACAATTGCGGACGTATGACAACCTGTGCAATCGAAAACGAAGACACACGACCGAAGGAACAGTATGCTCCTATCGAAATTACGCTGGGTCCCGCCGAAATGAAAATCAGAAAAACGTTGGACAGCACTATCGACATCGAATTAGACGATACTAAAACCTTTGGGGACTTGTTTAATATGCTCAAGGAAAAGAATCCGGGTATAAACATAGCCGTTGACCCGAGAGGTGCCGGCGCGATGGGTATTCAACTTTCCAGCAGCGTTGTTCGTGAAGCGGTGTCCTATCGCGGAATTAAACTCCGCAGTGCGCTGCGCTTGATATTGGGCGGTCAGGATTTGACTTACTGTATCACAGACGAAGTTCTTCTTATTACGTCGGAAGAGGAAGCGCTAAAACACATGTCCGCCAGAATTTATCCGATTGAAGACCTTATGAAACGGGGCGGCGATATGGAAGAACTTATGGAAATCATTGAAGCAATAGTTGCACCGGATTCGTGGGCAGCAAACGGCGGCTATGCCGAGATGGCACCTTTCGGGGACAAATTGCTTATTGTTAGACAATTGGACGAGGTACACACTGAATTGGAGAATTTATTCGCCGCACTGCGTCAAGCCCTTGATGCAGTGGGTGCCGTTGAGAATGTAGAAAGGGGACGCTAAGTGATGACATCACCTTCCATGAAACAAATGACACTTTATACGGCAGTTCTTGCCGTTTTCACAAGATTCTACCCAAATCATACCGCCTTCAAACCAGCACCGGCACTCCGGCGCAGTTTCGTCATAGAGTTTCGGTATTTTGACAACTATTGAAGTTGAACGGTCTCTGTTTGCCATTATTCTTGAACGGTAGGATTAACTGCCTGATTTATTTTATACAGTATCATTTCGTTAACCCGTTTGTCAAAATCTTCTTTATACGCTTCGCGATAGTTTGCTTCGTAGGATGCCGTGGTTCCTATAGACGGTAAACCTGCTTTCTGTTTCTCCTGCAGCATTTTATACACTTTCAGCAGTCCTAACACACCGCCCATACCGAGTCCGCCGTACATCGTTCCTTTTCCGAGACCTTTCAGCGTGCCGGATACAACTCCCGGAGTAGGGGTACCTTCAATTTTACGTCTCGCAGCAGTAACCGGATCAGGTTTTGACATCAAATTACGTATCCCGCCATAAGCCGCTCCGCCGGCACCTGTTAACGCCATCGCTGCCAGAATGGACTTGTATGGATGATTCTGCATATTCTGTAGTAAAGAAGGGGTTCCCTCGTTAGCAGTTTTTGTAAGAAATTGTTCCAGCATGATTCTAATCTTATCCTGAATATTAGGTACGGGACCTTTCGTAACAATTTCTATGAGTTCCATAAAATCTCCTGTTAAAAAACAGGTAAACAAGAAAAATATATCAGAAAAGCGATACCTAGCGCAAAACCGCAAAATTTTTCCCGAAATCCCGTCCCAAAGCGAAAAACATGAAAAAATACGAAATTTTTCCATATTTTTTCCTACCGAAAAGTGAGGCACCGGCGACGCACCGACTGAAAATAAGAGAAAACCGGCGAGTAGTAATTAGTTATAAACCCCGTAAAAATAAGGAGTTATCGTAAATAGAAAAATAAAGAGTGAGTTGTATCATATTTCGTTTTCAAATGTTTCGCTGAACCAGCGCGGCGACAATTCGGAACCGTCGCCGATATTTTGCATTAGTACTTCGTCCGCAACACGCTCAACAGAGGTGAACCCTTCCTGATTCCGACCAAAAAGCCAAACCTGTGCCGGGTGCAAAATATCAGCAATACCCGGATGATGCGTTGTCAGAAACAGTTGAGAACCGCGCGGATTGTCATTGAACTGTTTTATCTGCTTTGTTAAAAGCCAGCAATACTGCCGGTCAAGTCCGTTCTCCGGTTCTTCAATCGCAATCAGCGGTGCCGGGAAATCCTCTTCCAACAGTAAAATGCACATAAAAAGCCGCACCGTTGCGTCTGATAAATGCGTTATCGGAATCGGCTGCGTAAAACCCTCCAGTTCAAAGTTGATGAGGGGTTTATCAGTGTCGGAATCATCCAGCGTGATATTGCGGACTCCCGGCAGGAATGCGGCAATCCGCGTCAAGAATGAATGAACTTCACTGCCGTACCGTTGAATCATATATTGAATCATATTGAACAAACGTGTTCCTCGCGGCGAAGTATGATGCCGCGGCAACGCATTACTTAAGCCGTAAGAGGGGTCGGACGTAAAATTGCTATAAACCCAATTTTCAAAAAATTGCCGCAACGACGCAAAGACCGGAAACTTCGCATGTCCTTCCAGGGCTGCCAAGCCGAGATGATTGTAATCGGTAAATTCAATTTTCGTTAAATCATCATTTTCGAGACGCTCATCGGGCGCAAGAAACCGGATGCTCTTCGCTCCGTTTTGAATGAAAAAAACAGGCAGCGATTCCTTTCCGCGCCGATAAGCGAGGATTTCCGATTCAATGAACGGTACTTTATTCTTTGAAACGGCAATGCTGACCGCATAAGTTACCGGCTCGGATTCCAGCCCTTCCCGGTATCGAAACCCGAAAGACATTACGCCTTTACCGCCGCTTGTATAAATCGTATCGAAACCGCCGCGTTTTAAGACCGCCGCTTCCAGACCGCGTTTCAATATATCCGAAACAAACGTTAAAGCATCAAGAACGGTACTTTTTCCGGTTCCGCAAGGACCGGTGAAAAGCGTTACTGCGTCAAGTTGATACGGAAGGACCGTCTCTTCGTCATCTATGTAAGAAAGTTGCGGGAAACAGGCACCGATGCCGACCTGTTTCAGGCATTTATAATTCCGTATCCAAAATCCTTCCAATCCGCTCATAACAGTAATTCCTCTGCCGACCGGCGTTGCGTTTCAATTAACTTTCCATTACATCCGCTTCACGTTTTTTTGCCAACTCGTTTGCTTCGTCCTCGTATTTTTTCGTTAGTTTTTGAATTTCGTCCTGCGTTTGTTTGCAGACATCTTCGGAAAACACTTTGCTTCTCTCGGACTGGTCCGCGTTCTTGTTTCCGTCGCGCCGGACATTGCGAATTGCGATTTTCGCTTCTTCACAAAGTTCTTTGATGCGGGTAACCATTTTCTGCCGGACTTGCGTCGAAAGCGGCGGAATGTTAATACGGACTACACGTCCGTCATTGTTCGGAGTATACCCCAAGTCGGAATTGATAATCGCCTTTTCGATTTCTTTCAAAGTTCCGACATCAAAGGGTTTGATAACGATTTGATTCGCTTCAGGGCAAGCAATAGTTGCCGCCTGCTTCAGCGGAGTGGGCGAACCGTAGAGGTTCACCCGCACGGAATCCACAAGACCGGGATTGGCTCTGCCGGTACGGATACCGATTAAATCGCGTTTCAGTTTCGCAACCGCTTTCTCCATACGATCTTCAACATCGAGTAAAATTTCGTCTGCTTCCATTGTGTCGTAATTACTGCTGGTTTCGTTAAAGTTAAAATTGCGAACAGTTAAAAACCTCTGGCGGCTTTGATATCGTCAAAGTCGCGGAGATGATAGCCGATGCCGGCGAAGTCCAATGTTTTGCACAGAGCGCGCAGTGCAACACCCATTCCGTCTGGACCGCTGTACCCGCCGAATTGTCCGCCGCCTTTCAGGTGTGGCTCTAAATCGAAAAACACACCGGGCAAGCCGCGGGCTTTCAATTTCTCTTCGAGTGCCGGTAAAATCGTTGCGAAATCGCGGAATATCTTTTCGTGTCCAGTGTCGCCGACATTGCAGGGAACGAAGTTTTTCACCTTGTCTTCTTCAACATGCCGGTCTTTGCCAACGGCTGTTTCAACGCTGCGAGGATTCAAATAATCCTTTATGTGCATCCAGCCCAAGCCGGGTTTCATCGCTTCGTACTGGTCGTAGATTTCCTGCGAACTGTATCCTTCCAGCACGATGTTTCCGCCGTCGAAAATCAGAACCATCGCGGGGTGATTAACCTGCCGGTATATCTCGCCGAGTATATGTCCGTTCTGCCCGATGAGATTCGCTTCGACTTCCAGTCCGAAAGTCAAATCGCTGCGGTGGCAAACTTCGGCAATGCGTCCGAGTTGGTCAATTGCTTTCGGCAAATGATTGCGGGGGTCGGAACCCTTCGGATGATAAAACGAAAATCCGCGAATCAATTTCGTTTCAAAAGCATGTGCCAAGTCGCAGGCAAGCCGAACATCGTCAAGATATTTTTCAAACGGAATATAAGCGTTACTGGTTCCGTCGTCAATATCTTCTAACTTTACTTTCCCGATGGGCGAACCAAGCGAAGAAACGTTCAGACCGTATTCATCTTGAAAAAGACGTATGCGCTGAATGTCGCTTTTCGACAATTTCATTACATTTTTTACACCGTCACCGAGATTGATGAAGCGGATACTGTAATACTGAAGACCCAGTGCCGCATAAACGGCAAACTGTTCCACGATGGTCTTGTTCGATGTGGATTCGTCGGCAAAGCCGGAAAGAAAAACGCGGGGCATAGTTTTCATTTGGGTAATTACGGATAGCAACACAACAAATACGGACGGACAATTCAGCAGAGCCGATAAGCTACGCTGATTAGCACATCCGTATTATAACGGATTATTCCGTAAAAAGTACCCCCCCGCAGTCAAAAAGAATTGCGGACTAAATACCGGCGGCGATGAGAAAACTATTCGTCGTCTTCTTCGTCCTCGTCATAATCTTCTTCGTCTTCTTCGTCATCCCAATCCTCGTCTTCTTCGTCATCCCAATCCTCGTCTTCTTCGTCATCCCAATCCTCATCCTCATCATCTTCGTCCTCGTCGTCATCGTCGAAGTCGTCGTCATCGTCGAAGTCGTCCTCATCGTCATCGTCCCAATCGTCTTCGTCATCGTCTTCATCATCGTCCCAATCATCTTCGTCCTCATCGTCCTCATCTTTTTCGAAGAGCGGACGTTTCGGCATCGAGAAGGTCTCCAAGCCGAAGCGGGGAGAAGCAAAATAAGAATCAACATTGCGCGCAGCAAATTTCAATATAGTTTTCACTAGAAACTCCTTAACACTTATTCTGAAACATTTGGTTGCTGCCGAAGTTCGTCAACGGCAGCGGAGAACAACCGCACTGTGCAGTATCATCACCGCCAATATCCTAACGGATTTTTACGATAAATAAAGATACCCCCCCTCCGGTTTTTCCTTTTTCGTCAGATTTTTGCCTGTCCTTCACTAAATTTTTTACGAAAAAACAGTTTTTGACAATTTTTACTGTTTAGCGATTTCGGATTTTCGAGTATAATGCGGCAATGAAAATCTGTTTCCGCTTTTATTTTTCCTGTATTTTCCTGTTTTTCTGCCCGGTTGTTTCCGCCGAACCGCTCGAAATTCTCATTCCGGTTCTTTCCGAAAAAACGAGTACCGTTTCTGACGAAAACGTAAAAAAAGCCGGGCAACTTTTCGATGACGCAATCGCCGCCGCAAAAGAAAAAAAACGGGCGGAAACTGCCCGACTGCTTCTTCAGGTATTGGATCTCCACCCTGACAACAAGGAAATCCGCACGCTGCTCGGCTGGCATTTCGACAACGGAAACTGGAAAACACTGTGGGAAATTGACATGCTCAAACGTAATTCCGTCAATCACCCTGTTTTCGGTTATCTTCCGGCAGCAAATGTTGCCCGATATGAAAAAGGAGAACGTTTCGTTCCAAAATTCGGCTGGATTAGCAAAGCGGACGAAGCACTTTTGCGCTCCGACATCCGAAACGGCTGGGAAATTACAACGGAACATTACAACTTGAAAACCAGTCATTCGCTTGAAAAAGGAACCGAGACCGCAAGGCAGTTGGAACAATTTTACCGCAGTTGGCAACTTTTGTTTCTGGGTTTTCTTCTTGACGACAGCGTTTTGCAGCGTCTTGCGGACGGCAAAGTTATTTCGCTTGCTGCGCAGCGGTATCAGGTTTTTCTTTATCGG
>Ga0123353_10014723_pt1 | contig 11297 bp, 12 predicted proteins | sample TergutLab28metaG_3_FD_92763 | JGI IMG/M metagenome (GOLD analysis project Ga0123353, IMG submission 92763) | Labiotermes labralis P3 segment gut microbial communities from Petit-Saut dam, French Guiana - Lab288 P3 | ecosystem: Host-associated > Arthropoda: Insects > Digestive system > Gut ... | reverse complement strand
ATCCGCGGCGGCGAAAACATTTACCCGCGCGAAATCGAAGAATTCCTGTACAAAATGGACGGCGTGAAAGACGTGCAAGTGGCCGGCGTGCCGTCGGAAAAATACGGCGAAGAAGTCGGCGCCTTCATCATTTTGCATGACGGCGCGAAAATACAGCCGGAAGATGTCAAAGACTTCTGCCGCGACCAAATCGCCCGCTATAAGATTCCGAAATATGTCTTCTTCCTGAACGAATTCCCGATGACGGGAAGCGGCAAAATTCAAAAGTTTAAGTTGAGGGAAATGAGCGTGGAGCTGGTGAAAAAATACGGCTATGAAGTGAGCTGATTCAAATCACTTCTTTTTTTCATCCGAATGTTCTTGATTTGAACGCCAATCCATAAGGCGTTTTGCAAAATTTACGTTTTTCTAAACTTTGGACAAATGCCGGCTTATTCCTTCGGTATATCAAGCTTACGATAAAAGAAATTTCAAAAAATATTTAGTACTGTACTTGTATTTGCGGCAATACATGATGAGTGTTTTGGAATTATTGGATTTTTCGAATGCCTTTTCTTTGATGACGATCAAAAATGTTCCGTTATTTCATGGTACATATCGTGAATTTGTCGACAGTATCATGTCAAAAGGTTTTATTCCCTCGCAAGAAGATAGAAATTATTTGGGCGGAGGCATCTACTTTTATGACGGAGAAAATTTTTCTGTTTGGTGGAGATTTAAAGATGAAGAATGTATAAAAAAGCCTATCGAAGCGCTCATGAATGAAGAAGATTTGGAGAATGAGAAGTTAACCAAATTGTTGTCTTCGTTCTTAGAAAAATACGCGGTTATGACATTCAAAGTTGACAGCTTAAATTTGTTGGATATGGATAATTTCAAGAATAAAGAAATGTTTGATAAATTATACAAAAAATTTTACCAAAAAAGTTTTCAAAATAAAATATTTGAAACGACTGTATATGATACACTGTTTGAAAAAATGGGTTTGAAAAACAAGTTTGACGGAATTATATTGACGACGAATTTATATAAACTGCTGAGCATAGACCCATATCGAAACTTTGTACCGCAAGCAATCATCCCTTACCGAATATATTGTATAAAGAATTTAGATAAAACCATGAACACATTCGAATGCCGGATAAATACAACACATATAGACACTTGCTTGCGTTTTATGGCTTTAAAGGAAAAATCATTAATCGATAACAGAAAATACAGGAGGTAATGAATATGCATAAAGTCATTGACATGGAAGATGAGATGAAAGAATTCGAAAAGAAAGTTCAGGAATTTCTGGATAGTATGACTCAGGAAGAATTCGACCAAATGTTAGATGAAATGGGAAACAGGACAGGAAAACCCGGACCTATGTTTAAATCAAGAGAGGATTTCGAAAGGCAAGAGAGCCGGAAATAAATATTGAAGATTAAGTTGAGGGAAATGAGTGTAGAATTGCCGAAATTCCGGTCATGTTCATTGATGATGAAAACATTGGACAACAATTGTTTTGAGATTGAGAAAAGGGAAGAGCAATGTCTAAAGATACACCTTTAATGTTGATATTAATTAAGAACAATTTAATTGCCGTTGCTGCCTTTGTATGCCTGTCTGTTTCCCTTCTCTGCTTTATTTTTCCTTTGTCGTGGGCCGCCGCTTGGGGCGATACATTGGCAGAGATTGTCATCATGACCAAGATTGCGGTTTCCCCGGTCCTTGCTCTTATTCTGTATTACGGAATCGGTAACGGATTATTAAGTTACACAAATAAAACGTCAATCAATATTCTTTCCGTGACAGCGGTTTTCATTATACGTCTCATTTTATTTATGATGGAGATTCTGAACATCAGGAATTTTGCAACGTATTCACTTTTTTTTAATTTGCCTGATATCCCTTTCAGACTAATAATGGATCATATTGCTCAAATGATGCCCGAAACGGAAGCCGCGGGATATTTTTTTTAAATTTCTTCCGATTATTCTGACACCTCTGCCATCTTTAATGATATGGATCGGAATGGCGGTGAAACAGAAAAAAGATAAGTTAAACAAAAAAGACCCCGAAACAGAAATCCTTGAGGAACAGAGGCAAATAAATTAAAAACTGCCCCCCCCATTTTTTCAATTTTTTTAAAAAATTGTGCGGCTCGCGCGCGGCAACGGTCTCGCTACGGCTACGATACCAACCTCAAAACGCGGCGGTCAAAGAAACAAGTCAATCGAAATCAAACAAAGTCGGCTGCCTCACTTCTCCGCCGTTCTCAAAAGCTTCCCGGACGGGACGCATATAATCTGTCGAAAGGCCGTATTTTTTCAACAGCGGATTCGCCATTGAATAAAAACGTTTTTTGTATTCTTTATCCAAACCGCCTGCCCGATAAAGAGTCCTCATGTCGTCATACAGAGCGGGAAACTCATTTTTAATAAAATCAAAATAAATCTGGCGGGTTTGACCCCGAAGATACAGGGTTTGAACAATGATATAATCGGCGCCAATCTCTCTTGTTTTAGAAAAAATCGCCTCCGCGTTTTCCGTTTGGTCCGTCAAAAGAGGCAAAACGGGCATCATGTGAACGCCAATTGATGCATCAGTTTTTTTGAATTTTTCAAGCATGTCGAATCGGCGCTTCGTGCTGACGGCGCCCGGCTCTATTTTCTCCCTCACGGATTCGTCGGCGGTGGTAACGGTTGACACGATGTTGACAAAAGCGCATTTGGAAAGCTCATCAATGAGGTCGAAATCACGAAGAATGAGGTCGGATTTGGTGGAAATGATTGCCGGCATTTTGTGCTTGATCATCACTCTTAAAACATCGGGCATCAGCTCGTATTCGGCTTCAGCGCTTTGATAACTGTCACAAATGCCGCCGATGTTGATGACTTCTCTTTTGAAAGCGGGAGCGCTGAGTTCTTTATCCAAACGCTCGGCGACATTGGTTTTGACATAGATGTGGTCATAATAACCGTTGGCGCAACCTTTGGAGGAATGGGCGTTGGAGGAATGGACGTTGGCGGAATGAACGTTGGCGGAATGAACGTTGGCGGAACCACCCTGTCCTTCTTCAGCCTTCATGTATTTGTGAGAATAGATTGCGAAACAGTATTTGCAGCCGTTTTCACAGCCGCGGTAGATGTTCAAATCTTTCTTGAAAGGAAAAACGCCGCTGACCGCGTGAAGCGCCGTTTTACAGGTCATCGGCAAATACCGGACAGACTGTTGTTCCATAAGAGACTCCGAAAATTAAAAGGGGGGCAGACAAAGATACGGCCCTTTTGTTTCGATCCGGCATTCATAAACGTCACCGAATTCACGCATCAGATTGAAAAGGCAGTCATCGGCGTCTTTATCGCCTTTATCGCCTTTATCGTCTTTATCATCAGGCGAAACGGCAAAAACAGTATCTCCAAGCATGGCTTGTGCCGCCATCCCGCCCGATTCGCTGATTTGGCTGATGGCTTTCTCGGCTTTCGGACTGAGCAGGCCGACGTTTTTTGTAAAGTATAAAGATTCGCGCATGAAGCTTTCAAGATTCGGCATCTTCAGGAAAGACGAAAGGGCAATGCCGCCGAATTCATTGATTCTCCGGATGGACGGCTCATCGGTAATGACGGACTTGGTGGACAATTCCCCCAAGACCAAACAATAAACTTTCTTTTGAAGTTCGATTTTTGACAGCGGCAGACTGTAAAATTTGCCGCGGAGCGGGCCGCCGGGTTTTTCCCGAACAGCCAAACCGCCGACAGATTCGCCGGCGACATCGCCGAGGCCGCTGCCGTTAATCACTTCGGCCAAATGCGCAATTTCCGTTAATTGACTACTTGAAAAGCCGAGATTTAAAGCGCTGTTAATGGCGTAAGCCGCACTGAGCGCGCCTGCGGCCGATAAACCGAATCCGCTTCCGACCGGAAGAACGCCGCTCTCTTCGATTTTAAAATGAAACGGTGAATTGTATTTATCAAAAGCCACTTTAGAAAGCTCGGAAACGGCGGTTAAAACGGCATTTGCAGATTCATCCGAAAAGTCGGCGGCCTTTTTTCGGCCGTTTAAATGAACGGTTGTTTCGCCCTCTCCCAAAAAAGGCGTCACCGTTGAGCGAATTCCTTGATTCAGTACAAGACCGCCTCCCAAAGAACCCTTCATGTGCGGATCGGTGTGGTTAAAAATTTGAAAAAAACCCGTGATATGCCCGGGAGAAAAAGCGGTCTGCGGCTCAAAATGTAATGAATCTGACATAAATCAATTCCTTTTGACATGAGTCAATTCCTTTTTCCGAAAGTGCGCCCTTTCATCTGCGCGGGTTTTCTGCGGAGCGTTGAGCGGGAAGAGGACAGAGTCGTAAAAACGAGAGGACTGTCGTCCGCGTCTTCTTCTTCCCCGTCCCCGTCACTCAAATAAACGTCAAAAGCATCGTCTTCTTGAAGGTCCGTGTCAGAAATTTCGATGCCCGCTGATTTCTCGGAGTCGGCCGGACCGGTCGTTCGGATTTCCAAATTGATCAAAACCTGCGGCGCGTCTTTTGACGCTTCAATTGCGATGTAATCGAAAAGTTTCGCCGCGATTTTTTCTTTGTTTCCTGAAATCGGAACGACGGTTTTCATGTCATGATTCGTCAGATAATCCTTCGTCACGAGCCAAACATCATTGTCGGCCGTACCCATACCTTTTTCTTTGACATCGTTGGCAACAACCATGTCAGCGATACCGGCTTCGATTTTTGCGGCGGCAATGTCAATCAGTTCCTGATGCAAAACACCGGTTTCCGCCTTAAATCCGACAATCAGCAGATTCGGGTCCGTGTAGCAGGCTTCTTCGATCAGTTTTTTCGTCGGCCGGAGAGTCAGCGTTAATTCCCGCTCGCCGGATTTGATTTTGGTATCCTTTTTTTCAACGGTATAATCGGAAATCGCCGCAGCGCTGATGAGAATGTTTTTACCCGATTTAGGGAGATCCGCCAAAGCGATTTTGTCCGTAACGGCGCTGATCATATCCTGAACGCTTTCGGTATAAATATCATGGAAATGCGGCAGATGCGCCCACGGCGATTTTGTGCGGTGGAAAAGATACACTTCGGCGCCGCGGATGTAAGCCTCGCGCGCCAATGCGCTGCCGGTCCGCCCCGACGCGCGGTTGGTCAGCAAGCGGATAGGGTCAATGGATTCCGCGGTCGACCCCGATGTGATGAAAACGGATTTGCCGGCAAGCGTTTGGTCCCCGAGAGACCGGATGACCCGAAGAACGATTTCATCGTTTCCGGCAATTTTCGCAATGCCTTCTTCAAAGAACGGGCCGATGACATCGATGCCCAATGATTCTAATGACTGAAGGTTTTCCAAAACTTTGGGATGGCGGTACATGGACTCGTGCATCGCCGGAACAACCATGACTTTTTTGCCTTCGCCGATTGCGGTTGTTGCAAACGCCGTGACGGGCGTATCATCTATACCCGCCGCGATTTTAGAAATTGTATTTGCCGTTGCGGGCGCGATGAGGAGTAAATCAGCCCTTCCGAAGGCGCCGAAAAACTCGACGTGTTCGACGCGGCCGGTTAGCCGGGTGATGACCGGATTGCCTGTCGCGTAGTGAAGCGCGTCTTCATGAATAATCCGAAGGGCGGCGTCCGTTGTGACCGCATAAACCGTTGCCCCGAAGCGTATCAATTCACGGGCCAGCTGAACCGTTTGAACGGCGGCGATGCTGCCGGTAACGCCGATGACAATCGTCTTGCCGAAAAGAACCGTTCCTTTGGACTCTCGGATCCAAAGAGTCGGATGAACGGCAGAAGCGGTATTCGAATCTGAATCATTGTTGTTTTTGGGTGTGTCCGTCATGTTTGCTTCCCGCATGTTATTGTACGGTTATTTAAGATGACGTTATTAATAACATTAATCATAAATACGTTTAACCCGTTCAAAGCGAAAGTAATCAAGAATGAATGAAAACATTAAAAATACGGATGCGGGAAAAGATTATGGCGCGAAACCAAAAGGATTATTATTATGATTTGGCCCAAAAAGAGGGCTACCGCTCACGGGCTTCTTACAAACTGAAACAGATTCAGGAATTTTCCAATATCATCAAACGCGGCGATATCATTGTTGACTTGGGCGCCGCCCCGGGCGGATGGCTTCAGGTAGCGAAAGAGCTTTCCGGCGGCCGCGTTTTAGGCGTAGACCTTCAAAAAATCGAAGAAATTCGGAATGTGACCACATACAAAGGCGACATCACCGCCGATTCAACCATTGATTATGTATTGGAATTTGCCGGCAAAGGCGGCGTTGACGTTGTTCTTTGCGACGCCGCGCCGAACCTGACGGGCAATTGGGCGCTGGACCACGCCCGCGGAATAGAGCTCAACCGCGCCGCTTTTGAGTGCGCCAAAAAAATACTCAAACCCAAAGGCACGTTTGTCGTCAAAGTTTTTCAGGGAGATATGTTCAAAGACTTTTTCGATGATGTCAAAGGCGAATTCGTTCACGTCCGCGCGTACACCCCGCAAGCTTCCCGCTCGACCAGCGCCGAAATTTATGTTATCGCCAAAAAATTCCTGACGGCTCCCATCCGCAAAGGCCAAATCTATGCCGTTGAAATCACGGAGACAGGGGCTTCCGGCGATGGGATTGCTCACATTGATGATTTCGTCATTTTCGTTAAAGAAGCTGTTACCGGCAGCATTGTTAAAATTAAAATTAAGGATGTCAAACCGAATTTCGGTTTTGCCGAAGTTGTCGAAGAATTGAAGGAACTGCCGCCGAATCCGAAATACGGCAATCCGGTTCAAGAGAGAACACAAAAACCGCTTTCCGCCGAATTTGAAAGACAGAACCGTCAGCCGCCGGGGAATGCTTCAAGAGATAACTACAGGCCGCCAAAACCGGATGACGATGAAGAAAACGAATGAGTTGAAGAAAACGAATGAGTTGAAGAAAACGAATGAGTTGAAAAAAAACGAATGAGTTGAAAAAAAACGAATGAGTTGAATTAAAAGATGATTTGAAAAAAACGATAAAGAAAGGATTAAATAAAACGAAACCGAAGAATTATCATTGAATAATCCATTGAACAATCTATTGAATAATCCATTGAACAATTTGAATTCAAAATAAAAGGTGCTTTTAATGATTGATCTTCACACTCACACTCTTTTTAGTGACGGGGAACTTGTTCCTGCCGAACACATCCGCCGCGCCGTCATGCACGGATACCGTGCCATTGCCATGACCGACCATGCCGATTTCACGAATTTTGAATATATCATTTCTTCCCTTCAAAAAGCAAAAATCATTGAAGAGGAATGGAACATTGACATTTTCGCGGGCATTGAAATCACGCATGTGCCGCCGGCACAGATCGACAAACTGGCAAAACGCGCCAAAGAAATCGGCGCCGACATCGTCGTTGTCCACGGCGAGACGAGCGTTGAGCCGGTCGCTCCCGGAACCAACCGCGCCTCGATTGAATCCGAATACGTAGATATTTTGGCCCACCCCGGATTTATCACCGTTGAAGAGGCGGAGCTGGCAAAAGAAACCGGCACTTATCTTGAAATCACGGCTCGCGGCGGCCACAACCGCACGAACGGCCACGTCGCGAGGCTGGCAACGGAAGCAAAAGCGAAACTGGTGTGCAACACCGACACTCACCGGCCGAGCGATATGGTCACAAAAGAGACGGCTTATCAAATTTTGACGGGGTCGGGACTGACAAAAGCGCAAGCGGACCATGCGTTTTCGAACTCTGAAGAAATCGTCCGAAAGATGAAAAACCGATGCTGACCCGAAAAAAATGACGCCGATATATGACACCGATATATCAATTCGACAGCGGAAAGCATGGGAAGAAACGGACGCGGTGAAAAATTGAAGAAATACTTTTCATATAAAGGCCGGCTGAACAGGAAACCTTATTTCTTAAGGTGGTTGGGCGCCGGTCTTTCAGCCGTCATTTTCGGGATAATATTATGGAAAACCGTGTCATTTGTCAGCGGCCCGATTCTCGGCGGCGGGATCGGCAGCGATGCAATGATTAGCGATATAATAAACAGCGGTACCATCATCACCGGCTTGCTTTTGATAATATTTGCGCTTCTGTTTGCGTTTCTGTTCATCCTGTTTTGTTTGGTATGCATTATTTTCATGCTGCTGCAGGCAATCAAACGTCTTCACGATTTGGACAAAAGCGGTTGGTACCTTTTGATTCTGTTTGGGATACTTGTTCCGCTCATCGGCAAGTTTATCGTTTTAGCGCTTGCCCTTTATTTGCTCCTTGCCAAAGGAACGGAAGGTCCGAATCGGTTCGGGCCAGACCCGTTGGGATGAAAAATCGGCGCTGATGAGAGAAAAACAAAAAATGATGAATATTTATAATTTAAATGACTTAAGAAAAGTATGGAAAGAAATTCTATGAAAGAATATTTTTCTTATGAAGGACGACTGAACAGGAAACCGTATTTCTTAAGAAATATAGGTGTCATTATTGCGGCATTTCTTTTTGGATTTGTGTGGGGAATTGCCGAACTTATCAGTGACACGCTTGATATAATATTTTCATATCTGTCCTTTGTATTTTTGCTGATATGCATGGTTTTCCTCCTGTTTCAGTCAATCAAGCGTCTTCACGACTTGGACAAAAGCGGTTGGTATCTTTTAATCCGGCTCATAGCAATTATTCCGTTCATCGGCTTTGTTATCGTACTGATATTTGACCTTTATTTATTCCTTGCCAAAGGAACAGAGGGGCCAAATCGATTCGGACCGGACCCGTTGGGAAGAGACCCGTACGATGAAGGATTCATCTATGTCGCGGGCGTTCATGAAAATGGTGAAGCCGTTTATGAAGAAGTGATTTATGAAGAAGTAAGTTATGAAGAAGTAAATTATGAAGACAAGAAAAGGGAAGAGTAATTCTTCTCAATTCCATTTCTTTTTTAAAGTGAACACCGGTTGTTGATATCGGCGAGCTTCCGCTGACGGCAAGATATTAAAACTTAAAAACTATTTTAAAAACAGGTGATTGGAATGGGATTATTCAAAAAACTCTTCGGCTCAAACGATTATAATGCAAATGAGCCCCAAGGCCATTTGAAAACAAAAAAATACAAAAGATTGGACTGGGAAATTGACGACAACGAATATCCGAAACAGGATTATATCGCCAGTACCGAATATATCATTCCCTCGCGTCAAACGATTGGGGAAGTTTTCAGAAAAACTGACGCCGGAGAATGTTTCATTGTCAACGATGTTTTTTTCCGCGTCGATTACATGGGAAAAGCCAACGATTGGCATAAACAGAGAGACTATACTTTTAATGAGATCACTCTTTTGAAAAAAGAAAAAAACGATGATGAAAAAACCGATGTTTATATAATTAAAGGAACGGGAACTTTCCTGAAAGAGGATTTCAGCGGCGTAGAATTAGATGTCCAAACATCAGACGTTTCCGCTTACGCGGAAATTACATACAAAAACAATCGGCTGGAGATTAAAAACTGCAACGGGTTTGACAATACGCACGATTGGTACGCCTTTATGCTGCTGTTCAAAATTCTTGAGTATTACAAATACCCGACAAAAAACTGTAAAACAAAAAGCTGCCGGCTGTAATGCCGCGGTTATTTTCTGTTTTTTATTTCTCGATTATTTTCTGTTTTATTCGCGCCGTTCATTTGAAATGAGCAGAGTAGCCTGTTTATAATGTTTATAAAAAAGACATCACAAAAACAAAAAAAAGAAAAAGACTTAAAGCAGGCCTTTCTCAACATAATATTCATCACGCGCCGCCACAAGCGCTTTTAAATTGTCAAGCGGCGTCCATGGCGCAATGCCGCAGCCGGGCGCCAAAATCCGAACGCCGTCTTCAATGCAATGTTTGGCCGCTTGTTTAACCACAGCCGGTTTCTGCAGAAGCATCTCGTTGGACGGAGAAACGTTGCCGATCAGACAAATCCGGTCGCCGACGGTTTCGGCGGCATAGCTTATATCCACTTTTTCTTCCAGACTCACGCCTAAAAAGCCGGAGTCTGCGATCGGTTCCAAAATCTCGGTCGCGTCGCCGCACATATGAAGCATATTCAACCCTTTCATTTGATTTGTCATCCGTTTATAGAAAGGAAGAACCATTGTCCTGAAAAGCGGCGGCGGAAACAGGTCGGGACCGGCTTCGGAATCGATGATGATAACAGAATCCGCGCCGTGGTCGTAAAGAAGATTGGCGTATTCCGCGGAAACCTCGGCGCCGATTTTAAAAAGTTCCTTCAGCGCGTCCGGTTCCCGAATGCACCACATTAAAAAGTTGTTGACGCCCGCAACACAAGAAGCGAATGACGCCGGGCCTAAGATTCCGGCAATCAGCGGCGCCTCATATCCTTTGTCTGTTAATTCTTTCCGAAGCAGGCCTGTCGCTTCAATCATAGATTGAATGCCGTGACTTTCGTACAGATTATCGGGAATAACGACATTTCCAATGTCTTTCAGATTTTTACACGGAAAATCCGTTTGATACGGCGGCGAATCCAGAGTGCCTCCCGAATACGAACAGCCGAATGCTTTCGGAATGTCAAAAGACGTGAAAGGGTAGCGGATGCCTTCAAAGCCGGCAATTTCATAGCCGGCCACAGATAAAGCCGCCATTTCTTTCGGGTCCGTAAACGCTTTCGGCCAACTTGTTCCGGTCATCCGCATCAGGTCTGTCGTTCCCGTCTGCGTGACGGAGCAAACCGGCACTTTATCGACTTCTTTGAGATTCAGAGAACGCGTAAAACGCTCCAGCATTGTCATATTTTCCAATTAACCATCTCTCCGTTTTGAACGTTGAATGACAGAATATCGGATTTAAGAGATATAAAAGTAATGTGAAGAGACTTCGAAACCCCATCCCTTTTTTTCAAAAAACAGAGACTGAACCGTTGCGGTTATGACCGCATCGGCCGCGCACACCCGCGCAGCCCGCCTTCGCGCACGGCTCGCCCGCGCGCGCGACCCGCACACATTTTCAAACAAATCTCATTCAAAAAGGCACCCTCTTTTTTTCCATAAACCAAATAAAAGAGCTTACGCTATTCACAAAAAATCAATAAAATAGCCCTCGCTGTTTTCACTTAAATCAAGAAAAACAGCCTCTGCTCTTCAATTCAAAAACAACAAAATAAGAGTAATAAAGAAAGTCTCATGGCAGCGATCCAAGCTTCCCGAAGGCTCGCACACTTCAGTACAACAGGGAACGCCGGCGGGCTTATCTTCTGTGTTCGGTATGGGTACAGGAGTTGCCCCGCCGCTATGGCCGCCAAAAGACTTTCT
>Ga0123353_10014722_pt1 | contig 11297 bp, 10 predicted proteins | sample TergutLab28metaG_3_FD_92763 | JGI IMG/M metagenome (GOLD analysis project Ga0123353, IMG submission 92763) | Labiotermes labralis P3 segment gut microbial communities from Petit-Saut dam, French Guiana - Lab288 P3 | ecosystem: Host-associated > Arthropoda: Insects > Digestive system > Gut ... | reverse complement strand
GCGGGCTTGTTGAAACGGGGCAAGGAGCCGTTGACGGCGGTGGCGGCTCTCGTCAGGGACAAACCAAAAAAATTCCAAAACGACTAGGATTCCTAAAGGAATGAAAAATCTTGAACATCTCGTGAAAAGTCAACCGGATTGATTGACTTTTTCCTGTTGCTCCTTACAATGTAGTATGCATTCACGGGTGGTTTACGATTCGATTTATCTTTTATGTTGACAATTCGTTCTTTTTGTAACGAAGACCCGCCCAGGTTACTGAGACTCTGGCACAGTATGCAACGGTCCCGGGAAGAACAGTTTTCACTGGTTCCCTTATCGTTTAACACCTTGCAAACACAGATTCTCGGATTGCCGATGCTGGATACCCGGTCGATCATGCTTGCCTTTGATGGGGTCGTGCCAGTCGGATATATTCACACGACATTTGCTCCTGACAAAGACGGATATTCCCTTGACTACACCACCGGGCAAATTTGCTTCCTCTGCGTCGATCCAGATTATTACGATGCTTCCGGTGTGGCAGCAGAATTGATCCGAGCAGGTGAAGATTATCTCATCGACTTGGGTGCTCAACAGATTTTTGGTGGTTCTCCTCCTCCAAGCGCACCGTTTTACACAGGGTTTTACGGAGGCGGCGCAGCCGTCGGTTTTCTGTGTTCGGACAGGGCGATCATCAATGCTTTTAGCGTTGCAAACTATCAAATTTACCAAAAGACCGCTTGGTTCCATTTTGATCTTCAAGCCCTAGCAACGGCAATCACCGAGGAGACGATAGGTTATTATACTGATTTGGAAGTCGAAATCCGCGAAACATCAAGCGCAAAAACATGGTGGGACGGATGTGCTCTTTCCAATGGAATATGGTTCGATGCCACCGCCTATTTGACACAGGGGAAACGTCCCATTGCCCGCTTGCGGATGCGAATTGCCTACCCTGATTCAGAGACCCTTTTGAAGATGTATGGCGGCACTTGGCTTGCCAGCCTGATGGAACTGCGGGTACATCCTGACTATATCGGAAAGGGCATTGCATTATTCCTGCTTGGGGAATTGATTCAGTATTTGGCAACTCAAAATCAGCACTTTCACATTGAGGCTCACGTTACGGAAGGTTCACCGCTGTTCGAGTTGCTTCGCAATCAGATGTGGCAAGAGCGGGATAGCGGCTGTATTTTCGTCAAAACTCTCTGAAATGCGGCGCGAGGATACACTCTGACAATGGCGAGGGCTCTCCGTTCGTAGTGTAAAAGCGTAGAATGACGATGTTATCGTTCATGTAAAGTGTGTTAGAGGAGGAACGCCTGGTCATTTCTACTGTTTCCTATCTCAAACCCCACAAACGAAAACGTCGATGCCGAGTTCCTCTGCCATTGTCGCCTTGACGGCTAACAGACGATTCGCTTCGTTGGCACTGTTCGCATAAACGATCTGGATATGATTTGCCGGATGCCGACCCATAAACTGATCCCGCGTCATACCGTCAAGGATAGTGTTGACAACGGGCCACTCGGGATTTGCCAGATTTGCTCGGCGGCGTGTTTCCGCTTCCGGTAAAGTTACGACTCTGCCGCGTCCGATGTCCATACGAAGTTTATTGCCGACGACGCAAATCCTCGACCACACAATTTCGCCCGGTCGTCCCGTTCCCGCTAGGGTCGCCCCGCCTTTCTTGAAAAAAACCGGCGATTGTCGGTAGGCATGGGAACCAGCCCAGCCGCCTTCCAGATGTGCTGGCGGCACCGCCCCGGAAATCATCAAGAGCCAAACGAATCCGTCGACCGTTCCCGTCGGATCGGTTGCTCCCCAACGTACATCGTGGAGCGTGGTCTCGACCGGCTGTCCGAGTGCCGCCGCCGCCCGGTTGGTCAAGAGGGCATCCAGAGCGGAGCCTTCATCGACTTCGTTGAAGTGAATAACCGGCTTGCCCTCGAACAGCACGTGTCCCTTTTCGTCTCTAACCGGAGGACGGTCGGCGTTGTTGAGAATGCCTTCGACCAAATCGCTTGCCGGAAGAACATCCGTCAAGCCGAGTTGGTATTGAATTCCGATCATCGCGCAACCAAACCGAGCGGCTGTCCGAACCGCCGCAATGTACATCTTGCACTGGATCAAAACGTGTTCTTCGGTCAACTCGCGGGCGGGATCGTGTCCGTAGTGAAACGTCATGCCCTTGCGTTTGAGCCAATCATAGACCGCGTGTGCCTCGGTATCGGACACTCGCATCGTGTCGTGAAAAAGTTGCGATTGACTGAAACGTTCCTTGAAAATGCCGAACGAAAAGAGCAATTCGTCTTGAATGACGGCGTTGTACATGCCCATGCATCCTTCGTCGAAAATACCCATGATCGGCTTGCTTTCCCGGAGTTCGGTTGCCAATTTACGTCCCAGTTTTTTATCGTTTTCGGAGATGTCCAGTTTCGCCATCGGACGGACATGTCTATTTTCGTGCCTGACTTTGCCAGTCGTGAGCCATTTTTCGAGACGGGTGAGAAACCAGTTGTCGGTGAAGTTTTCGCTCCAAAGCGTGGAAAATTCCCGCTTCGCTTTGATAAGGCAACCGTTCAGATTGAGTAGTCCAACGAGACCGGGCCACGTCGGCGACCAGTTGCCGACGGTGAGGATGGGTCCCCTGTGCAGAAGCAGACCGGGATAGACGTGGTGCGAAAATTGCCAAACGGACTCGGCAACGACAATGGGTGCCTCTGCCGGAATTTTGGCGAGGACATCGAGTCCTTCCCGTTGGGAGGCGAGAAAGCCATGTTTTCGGACGGGATCGTAGTTGTGGGCGCGAACGACCTTCCGCCCCAATTTTTGGATGGCGGCGATGAGTTGTTCTTCCATCGCGGCTTGTTCTGTCCAGGAGGCTTCGAGAGCGGCGGGACGAAAATCACCGCTGGCTACAAGGTAAACGGGATGTCTGGGCATAGAATAATCCGTGGAGAATCCAGTGAAGTAACGCCGCTCATTGTAGTCGAAATGTGATAAAAAAACAAGTGAGCGATGGGTGCACGCCGTTTTTTCTAGCACGTCGTTTGACTCTACAAATACCGATACATGCTAGTTTCTGTAAATTTTATGTTCTTTCCCTTTCATTTTTCTGTTCGCCTCTTCCGATTCTGGGTGGAATAAGTGGAGTATTGCTTCGTACTACTGCAACGCTTTGTCGGAAATATCCTTGCGACACCATGCGCCATTCCAATGGATACATTCAACCGCCGCGTATGCCGCCTGCTTGGCTTCGGTAACGCTGGCACCCACTCCCGTTACGCCCAAAACTCGACCGCCGCTGGTAACGATTTCGCCCGACTCGTTTAATGCTGTTCCCGCATGAAATACCTTGGTGTTCGGAACTTTTACCGCCTTGTTCAATCCCTGAATGACAAACCCCTTTTCGTATTCGCCGGGATAGCCTTTGCTTGCCATCACCACACATACAGCCGTTCGATCATCCCAGTCCAGTGGAGCGATTTGGTCTAACGTGCCGTCAATCGTTGCCTCGAAAACGTCCACCAAATCGGTTTTCAACCGTAACAGGAGCGGTTGGCACTCCGGGTCGCCGAACCGGACATTGTATTCCAGCACTTTGGGTCCATGTTTCGTCATCATCAACCCAGCATAGAGAATTCCCTTGAAGGGGTCCCCGTTACAATTCAAAGCGTGAACCGTTGGCACGAGAATATGCTCTTCGATCCAGTGCAACGCTGCATCGTCCACTAGGGGGGCGGGACAATACGCCCCCATGCCGCCGGTGTTCGGACCGGTATCGCCATCGTATGCCGCCTTGTGATCCTGTGCCGGTTGTAATGTTACAATCGTCTTACCGTCGGTAATTGCCAACACGCTCGCCTCTTGACCTTGCAGCCGTTCTTCGAGAACGAGACTGTCTCCGGCACTGCCGAACTCTCTGTTTTTGGTAATCCGTTGGATCGCATCAATGGCTTCAGCGCTACCATTGCAGACGAAAACCCCTTTCCCGGCGGCGAGACCATCCGCCTTGACGACAATCGGCATGTCCCTATCGCCATTCAAAAATTCAATCGCATCGTTTCCCCGCAAGAATGAGTGATAAACCGCAGTGGGTACATTGCCTTTGCGCAGAATTTCCTTGCAGAAAATCTTGCTTCCTTCAAGCCTCGCGGCGGCTTTGTTAGGACCGAAAATCCGTAATCCCTCTTTTTCAAAGGCATCCACAATGCCTGCACAGAGCGGTACTTCGGGACCGACGACCGTAAGACCTATGTTGTTTTCTTTGGCAAACTGGGCAAGTGCGGGAACATTGTGCTCCTTGATGGGAACATTCTCGATCTTTCCCTGTTCGGTTGCAGTCCCCGCATTGCCGGGAGCGACGAAAACGCGGTCGGCACGCGGACTCTGCGCCAATTTCCATGCCAGAGCGTGTTCACGTCCCCCGGCTCCCACTACGAGAATGTTCATATTCGGTATGATTGTTACAAAACGGACACCGGTACTATTATACCGTTCCGAGACTGGATGGAATAAGCCCCCCGGCAAGCCCGCCGCACTTGTGTCCAGTTATCGGGTTATGCCTGTTGTAGCAAGAATAACGTCCTCTTGACAGAATTTGAACCAAAAAATGGGGCGTTAGTTTGACTTTACCAATTTCTATACCATAATTCTGACGACGTAAGGCTATGTGTTGCCTGTTTTCGTTTTTTCCACGATTTAAGGAGTCCCCCAATGAAAAAGTTGTTAGTTTTAGTCCCATGTTTCGTAGTGGTACTTGCTTTGAGCAAAGCGAGTTTTGCCCAGGATGCCGCTCTCGTCCCAAGTGAGGCTCCGGTCGTTGCAGCAGAAGCAGTGGTTCCGCCGCCGGTGCCCTTTGCTTATCCGCCATATCCTGCTTATCCACCTTTTGCGGCTCGCTGTGCACCTTGCGGTCCGCATGTTCCACAAGCGATGCCCTGTATGGTACCGGCAGGTTGTCCCTACGGGTGTCATCCGGTTCCCGAGCAGAAGGGGCGCTTCGCCGCTCGTCGTGCTGCTCGGCTCGCTCAGCAACCGGCACCGTTCCAGTATCCACCACCCTACCAGTTCCCCACACCGTATCCGATCCCTGCGGCGGCTCCGATGCCAGGGGCATTTCCTGCTCCGGCGGCACCTGCGCCAATGTTTGCTGGGGGTTACTACCCACCACAACCTATAACGACCACGACCGCTGGTAAAAATGCGCTCCAGCGTTCAGGAGCACCGATTGTGATCAATTTCATGTCGCTGTTCCGCTCGCCGCGGACGACTCAGTATGATCCGTATGCGGGTTACTACCCCCCGTATCCTGCGTACCAGTATCCCTATGCTGCACCGGCGTTTATGCCAATGCCACAATAACGCAGTAGAATTGTTAGTTGATTTATTGTTGGTGATGAGTGCCGGAGTGGGAAACGCAAGTTTCTCATTTCGGCGTTTTTTTTGGTTCATCTGCTTGCCAAGTCGAAGAAAAGATGCAAACCGGCATGCTCCGATTCCCCTATCATGTACACTATCGCCCGGCGGTAGTAGTCCAGTAACCGAACCCTATCAAGCGGTAGAGAAATTCCCAGCCACTCCTTCTCGTCGACGATAATTTCGAGTTGCATCAATCCTCGATCCCTTGAGGCTTGTAATGCCTCCGCTAGGGACAAATCATCCAGTAACGGTGAACATCCGACCCAGGCGGCAAAGACCAGCGGCAAGCCGGTCTTCACCTTCCAGAGTTCGCCGATGTCGTAACGATACTGCCAGCATTCGGAGGGTTGGCATGTCAATGCCCGGTCGCCGATGATGACAAACGCGTCTGTTCGACAATCGTTGGGATTCTGATTTTGTTCCAATCGGTACTTTTCCGGTTGTATTTCGTAAAAGTGCCGAAGGAGCAACTCGCAAATCATAACACTGCTTCGTGAAGCAGTGTCCAGCGAGAGTGTCCGAATCTGCTCTATTGGTTTTCGGCTGAACAAAAACACGCTTTGAACGGCTCCATTGCAGGCGATACAACAATTACTGATGATTCTACCATGCGGCAAATGCAACAGTTCGGCGACGGGCATCAACGCCAAATCGAGTGACTGATTAGCAAGTTGTTTCCGCATATTCGAGGGCAACCACTCGGAGATGACCGCACCGGGCAAGTATTCCGGCAGATAATGAATGAGCGGAAAAGCGTTGCAATAGGGAACTGTACCGATTCGTAAGGTCATGGGGGTTTTGTCAAGTTTTTTTTGGGGGGCGTAATGGTAGCGATTCGGTCATGCAATTCCCTCAGTCTACAATCCCGGTCTTTATCGGTCAATAGAACGGATTGTTAAAAAAAAGACGATAGGGTATAGACAAACCGGCAAAATTATCCTACACTTCTGTCGGTTCTGATCCCGTTTTTCGATGACTCGTCCCTTCTCCAATGGTGTTTGAACAAAACAGACGGGCATTCACCCTTATCGAACTTCTTGTTATCATTGCAATCATCGCCATATTGATTGCCCTGCTTTTTCCGGCGGTTCAGGCGGCGAGGTCTGCCGCCCGACGGATTGCCTGCCAGAACAATATGCGGCAAGCCGGTTTGGCAATTCACTGTTACGTCGAAATCAATAACATGTTTCCGCCATCGAAATGCACCTACGCCTATACGAAAAACGGAACAACAATTTCGACGATTGGACACGGTCTCGTTCCCTTCCTTCTTCCCTTTATTGAACAGAACGCCTCTTTTTCGGAGTACCATTTCGAGAGAAATTGGCAAAACGCAGTCAACCGAACGGCAAGGGAAGTACGAATCCGCATGATTCTCTGTCCCGAGTCGGAGTCCAACCGGTTCTGCCGACCGAGCAATGCTGTCAGTGCCAGTAACCAAGCCCCTGTTGAGTTTTTCTGCTCCGACTATACCAGTTGCAACATGATTGATGGATGGAATACGCTTTGGAAAGACAGGGAATCGGGAGAGGGAGCCCGGACAAGACTGCGCAAATTGGGGGTAGATCGTGGAACGAACGACAAAAATTGGCGGAGTATTCTTGCCCGCGCTACTTTGGGTTCCACCGATCCCATCGTTCGCTATGATGATCCGACTGCCTCGGATGTGTTATCGGCGTTGTTTGTCGATCCGGTTGTTCCGAGTGCGATCACGGACGGACTCTCCTATTCGATGATGTTGTTTGAATGCACGAGCCGACCGTATAAATACGTTCCCGGCAAAGTGCGGGGCGATCCTAATGAAACGCCGAGAGAACCCATCGGCGGAGCACGCTGGGCGGACGATGCAACGCAAATTACGCTCGGCTTCATCTGCAATGGATCGCAGATGTTTAACTGTGCAAACAATGGGGAGATTTTCAGTTTACATCCCGGCGGTACCAATTTTTTGTATGGCGACGCAACGGTTCGATACCATGTGGAAACCATGGCTCCGAACGCATTCGTTTCATGCTTCACGGCTTACGCCGGAGATTCCGTAAGTTTACCGTGAACGGGTACAGTCAAACGATGCCGCCTGCTTGGGCAAGTCGGCGGGAGCAAGATTGATGACGGTGCGATGGATCGGATTGAAGTAGCCGGAGTTTTCAATGTGCCCCTTACAGTCAAATCTATGGGCGCGGACGTACTCCGCGTTCGACGGTAAAATCGTACGTCATGGATTTCTTGATCTCGAGTGTTTGCGGCTCTTTAGTGTAATAAATCTCACGTTCTTGCGTAGGGGTATTCGCCTGTATGGGGCTGCCGTCCATGCCCATCATGGCAATCTGCGGAGGGTCAGGGAGATAGGGAGAATCCGAAGAAATAGTGTATTTTCCGCGAGGAATACCATCTCCATCATTGATGAGTCCGACTGAATACTTGCCATCCTTGATTGCCCCGCGTCCAACCTCCTTCTCGCCGTTACAAATGACAGTGCCGAACTTGACTGGCTCACCTGTATCGGAGTACGTAACCGTCCCCTTCACTTTGACGTTTTGGCTACAACCAGTCGTGAAAAGGCACATCAAAAGCGATACACCCATGATGTATCGATAAACAGAATTGTCTAATGTCATAAAGTGATTCTCCAATAAAAAAGGTGGGAGGAGTATGAAGACAGCAATTTGAATCCCCTTCTAACTCCAAAACTTCCATTCTCCTAACTCCAATTATTACGGTAACGAGACGGGATTACCATCGCTTACATCGGAGAGATTCGCAATGATACTTGGCGGAACCGACACGCTGACACCGCGAACAGAACCATCGCCGAGAGCAAAATTGACTATTCCCGGATGAGAACTCCCAAAACCGTACTGCGAATAAAAAAATCTTGCATCGTTGACATGCGCGTCAGTCGGAATACCGGACTCATTGGGCGAACGTGCGATCACTTGAAAGTTTGCGGCGGGCCAATCGAGAGCCACTCGTGCAAAACCAGTGTTAAGCCAATCCCATCCACCGGATAAGTAGGAAATATCCCACGAATAGCCGGGAGAGGTACTCTGCTCCAAAGCCCAGGCAGGAATGTGTTTTTCACCGAAGATAATCTGGTTGCTTGTTCCATCCGCCCATAAGGCAATCGAGGTATTAAAACTCATGCTCGTACACCAGGGCCAATAACCACCGTTGGTACCATCGTAGGGAGCAGAAAACGTCAACGTTGCTCTGCGAAAAGGACCACGGAATGTATGCGGTTCGGCACCGCCGATTCCCGTTGTGTCATGAGCAAAGTAATGCCAACAATGCACCGGAAAATCGACAGGTTCTCGTTTGGCAACGACGGTTGTATAATCGCCGCGAGGTCCGGCATTCAAAAACGTGCCCGGTTCATTCACCTCACACATCTTGACTCCCGACCGTCGAGAAGGACACTTCATATAGGAGACGGAACTCAGGGCTGTCTGTTCCGCAGAGGTCAAGTAGGTTCCTGTTTCATTGATAAACCAATCACCATGCGCGAATTCCTTTTCCAGCGTGCTTCCCGCCCACATTGTTCCCACTTTTCGATTCTCGATGATGTCATACGCCCCCATTTGTTCGCAGTACGGGAACAGCAACGGGAAAATCGACTTGCAGTAAACGAAAACAGCGATTGGTGGGAGAGCCGTACGAGCGTCAGTGAAGGTGTGAACCGCCAGCCCGATCTGTTTCAGGTGGTTGGAACACTGCATCCTTCTTGCGGCTTCACGGGCGGCTTGCACAGCAGGCAAGAGCAAGGCGATCAACATGCCGATGATCGCAATAACGACGAGGAGTTCGACAAGGGTGAAACCGCATTTGCCCAATCCCTCCCCCCAATTTAACATTCTTTTTCGACAAACAGACATAAATACTCCGCGATAGATGATGGCTCCACAAGGCGGCGAACCACTTCGCCGCCACTGATACCACTATACTCCATGCCAAGTCGGTTGTCAAACGTATGTTTGCGATTTTTTTGGAAAGTTTTATCCCACTCCCGGATTAAAGAGTCCCTATTTCTTTTACCGCACATACAGATCGGCACCGAGCAGTTCCGCAGAATAGCCGGGTCCCAATTCCGAAATGTCGCGGACACGAATAACCTTTGCAGGTTTGTCGCCTTCCGATGCGTCCAGCCAAACCTCCATCCGGGAAGTCGGCGACCGTTCATCAAAACGTCCGACCACCGTTGCCTTGAAGACCGCCCCCTGTGTGCAAAAATAGGGTTCAAATTGTTTCATAACCGTCAAATCCGTTATTATCCCGTGCGTATAGATCCAGAAAGGATAGTTCATTTCCGGTAGATCAATCAAGGCAGGATCGCAGATTCGCTCTGCCAGTATTCCATCGATGATGTCCCAAACGTCCATTTGTGTCAACGTTGTACCTAGCAGTGCGTCCGCTCCCACCGCTAAGAGAGCGGCGGTTTCGGTCAACTCATCCTTTTGTGCCGCCCAAAGTTCTAATATTGTCTGCGGAGCCTGATTGATATTGATTCGCCCAACCATCGGCGTATCGCTGATCGTTAAATTGTCATACAAGATCGGTCCGTATTCATTCATTTCATTTGGGTCATCGGAAAAGGGCGAATCTGCACCGCCGACAAGATCGAGGAGCGAATTGATTTTTCCATCGGCATTTCCCATTGTGCCAGCACCGCCTGTCAACAAACTTCCGACGATGTTGCCGAGTCCCGCATTGTTCTGCCCCGTATTGTCTTGACTTTGTGTCGCCTGACTCGCTTGTTCACGAAAGGAAATGATGAAATCAGTCCAACTTGGGTCCCATCTCGGATCATCTTCGGCACGATCATCGAGGAGTTCCCGAAGTTCCGTCAAATCGACCATGTTGACGTTTATTTTGAGGTTGCCATCCGGCGTGAGCATCGACTCCCGGCTGTCCAATGTGAGATAGGAGATCAAGCCGAGATTGAGCGAACCGTCGTACACATCGAACTCATCCAACGAGTATTCGCCCGGCTCGCCGTGATCGATGATTCCATTGCGGTTCCAGTCGATTCCATAGAGGAGTTTTGGCGTTACCCCACGAACATTTAATAATTCGTCGAGGGAATCTATCATACCATTCCGGGTATAGTACGGCGGATCGAGCATGGTGTAATATTCATCTTTTGCGCCGAATTCTCTGGGTTCATCACTGCTGTCGTCGATCCAATCGAGAATAGAATCGGCAATAACTTCGTCAACGCCGGGCAAACGCATCAGTATCATGCGGCCATATCCCGGTTGCTGGATGTCTATTTGAAGAATCCACCGTAAGTTTATTTTGCTCGATTCATCTTCGAGACCATAGCGAATGTGCTTACCCGTCAGGAGTCCCTCCTCTGAAAGGGCAGGGGCAATAACGGAAAACCGACCGACATCACGGGGATCAACATTGCCCAACGTGATCTGGGTACCGGCAACATAACCAGTCATGCCGACGGTGCCATCGGTCACGATATGTCCGCAAAACTCTTCGGGATTGTCATACAGACCGCCAAGTTTGAGGATTGTGTATTGATCGTTGAAAAGCAGGACGCGAAGGTACTCGATTCCCGACTCGGTCAACAATCGGACTTGGGTTTGCCGAAGAGACGTGCTTGCCGCTCGACGTTGTGCCGTCATAAATTTGGAGAAGGTAAGAACGGAGAGCGTCAATAAAACAATGACGACCAAGACGACAACCAAAATGAAACCGTGACGAGTTTGCATAGGATGTATTGTACAGAATGCAAACATAAGTGACAACGCAAAAGGACGGGGCTCTTACATTTTCTACCAGTCCGTCGACAAGTTTTTTTTCTCATTTTTGGGAACTTGGCAAAAAAGTCCCCGACACGTTGGCTTTTTTCACGTAGTCACGGTGTCAGAGTCCATTTGTTC
>Ga0123353_10014721_pt1 | contig 11299 bp, 11 predicted proteins | sample TergutLab28metaG_3_FD_92763 | JGI IMG/M metagenome (GOLD analysis project Ga0123353, IMG submission 92763) | Labiotermes labralis P3 segment gut microbial communities from Petit-Saut dam, French Guiana - Lab288 P3 | ecosystem: Host-associated > Arthropoda: Insects > Digestive system > Gut ... | reverse complement strand
GATTTAAATCCTATTGAAAATGAATGGGCAAACCTCAAAGTTTTCTTGCGCAATCACGGCAGGAAGTTTGATATCGTCAGCGATGCCGTGTGCCACTATTATGATTCGGCGTGACTATAAAAGCCTGGATGAAAACGGGAAGTTGAAGCTTTGCGGCGCGTTCAAAGGCTATCCCGGCGTCGGAGGTATGCTTGTGTTAAAGGCGGAAAGCTACGAGGAAGCCGAGGAAGTATGCAAAACAGAACCTTTTGTGGCGGAGGGCTTCGCCACATACAGGCTTGTCACCTTACGTGTGGGAAATAAAGATAACAATTATTTATTATGAAGTGAATAGAGGAGCGAACTGTTATGCCAAGGCCTGAAAAAGAAAGCCAAAACGTCTGTGTGTTCAAGATCATATCGGTAGACTTTACAGGGGAGAAAAAGCCCCAGCCAAACGAGGGCGTGTAAAAATGTATTATTCAACCACTTATTCATCACCCATAGGAACGATGACTCTTGCGTGTCATGAGGATAACCTTGTCGGCTTATGGACCCAGGGGCAAAAATATCACGGGGACACTATACCGGAAGCTATGATAGAAAATAATGATATGCCTATATTTGGCACTGCGAAAAAATGGTTGGACAGATATTTTGCGGGTAAAAAACCCGGTATTGCCGAGTTGTCGTTAGCTCCTATTGGCGGAGAGTTTCGTCAGTCGGTTTGGAAAATCCTTTGTGAAATACCATACGGCAAAGTCATTACATACGGCGATATTGCAAAAAAAATAGCAGTGAAAATGGGCAGGGAAAGCATGTCGAGTCAAGCGGTTGGCGGGGCTGTTGGGCATAATCCCATATCAATTATTATCCCTTGCCATCGGGTTGTCGGTTCAAATGGCAGTTTGACGGGCTTTTCCGGCGGCGTTCAGATGAAAGTGAAATTACTTGAATTAGAGGGTGTAGATATGTCCCGATTGTTTATTCCCCAAAAAGGAACGGCGCTTTGAATAACAAGAACAGGAAGATGGTAGAGCGTAAAATGAAAGAAAATAAATATGATGACGACGTGTTTATCGAGAAATACAGCCGTTGCCGCCACTACTGGGTGCATTATGAAAGCAATTTTGCCTGTTTGTGTTACGCACCAGCCATGTAGGCCTGGGTAAACGATAAGGTCTTCTCGTCAAGGGGGCAAATACAAAAAAATAATTTTTTTAACATTTTTTCTTTTTCACACTTGCAGTATTCATTCAAAAGATGTATACTATAACTGTGTCTTTTCGGAAATTTTTCAACTAAAGCAACATTTTTATCGGAAAAATCGTAAATAAAAGATCAAATTGCTGTAAACGTAAGGTTTTAGAGCTTGCCTTAATTTAACTTTGGAGGAAAATCATATGCCATCTATTTTTGATGAGATTGTCGACCGCAGGAATACGGATTCCGTAAAATATATGTTCTGGAAAGAACAGGGCGACGCCATTCCCATGTGGGTTGCCGACATGGATTTTAAAGCGCCCAAGGAGGTTTCGCAGGCGCTTCTCCAGGTGGCGCAGCACGGTGTGTTTGGCTATACCGACCCGGATAAAAGCTATGAACGAGCCGTGTGCGGGTGGATGCTCCGCAATTTCGGCTGGACCGCGGAACCCGATTGGAATGTAAAAGTCCCCGGCGTGGTGTTTGCCCTTGCCGCCGCGGTGCGGGGCTTGACGGACAGAGGAGACGCCGTCTTGATCCAGCAGCCTGTCTATTATCCCTTTATGGACGTGGTATGCGTGAATGACCGCAAGCTTGTCATCAACGAGCTGCGGCTCCGCAACGGCCGCTATGAAATTGACTTTGCAGATTTTGAGGAAAAAATCAAAACAAACCAAGTGAAGCTTTTTCTTCTCTGCTCTCCCCACAACCCGGTCGGGCGGGTGTGGACGAAGGAAGAACTGATCCGCATGGGGGAAATTTGCCTCAAGTACAACGTAACGGTCGCCTCCGACGAAATTCACGCAGACTTTGTATACAGCAGGTTTCAGCACACTGTTTTTGCGGACGCCTTCCCGGCGCTCCAAGATAAAACCATTATCTGCACGGCTCCGAGCAAAACCTTTAACTTGGCGGGGCTGCAAACGGCGAACATTTTTATTCAAGACAGCAAGCTGCGCGACGTGTTTTCACGAGAAATTCAGAGAACGGGATACGCCCAGCTCAATGCCATGGGCTTGGCCGCGACCAAGGCCGCGTACACCTACGGGCAGGCCTGGCGGGACGAAATGGTAGCTTACTTAGAGGACAGCGTAACCTATGTGGAAAACACGTTGGCGCAAACAAACGGCGCCATCCAATTAATTAAGCCGGAGGGCACATACCTGCTGTGGATGGATTGCCGGGGCCTTGACCTGGACGACGACGATGATATCAATGATTTTTTTGCGAATGAAGCGAAGCTCTGGCTGCACGCGGGGCCTACCTTCGGTGAAAGCGGTTCTGGGTTTATGCGTATGAATATCGCCTGCCCCAGGCAGACGCTTCAACAAGCTATGGATAACATGACCGCCGCGCTTGCGGGGATATAGAGGAAATTCCCTACATAATAGAGCCGGCCAATGAAGTGCAGTGCACCGCATTGGCCGCCGTTTTTATTTTATTTTTCCTTTTACCGTTGGTTCGACAATCTTGGGAAGCTGCGATATCGCCATCCGGAGCAGCTTCAGAACCGGCGGAGACTTGATTAAAAACGTCGCGCCCTCAAACAGGAATTCGGCGATACTTTCCACGTACGGGGTACTGCGCATTTTCATTTTGACGCGTGACCCGTTAAATGTAAACGTAAAGCGCTGTGTCGCAATGGTTTCAATGGCGCGCAGCTGCACCAGCAGGGTATCGTCCTCATTCCACTTGGCAAAGCAGAGCATCTTATAATTTATCCCGCCGATTTGAATCAGATCTTTATAATAGCCGCCATTCATAGGACAAAACACATCATTTCTTTGCGGGCCTTCCCACCAGGAAAAACGCAGTCCGTTCTCCTCAAAATCAATCTGAATATCATTGATTTGATAAGACTTCACCGCTGTTTTGGCATTGACAATCGCCGGAATAGAGCCAAAAGAAAAGTTGACCGCATTGGTAAGCCAATAGTTGCGCAACCGAATGGTTTTTCCGTTGATTTGATTTTCCAGGGCGGAAACCCTGCGCGACGCGGCCGGAAGTTCCTCCACCTTTGAAGCGGCCAATGTCTCCTGAAATCCGGGCACGGTTTGCTCGCTTCCCGGCTCGATAAACGCAGTCGGAAAATATTTGAAAACAAGGTCCTGAAGAATTTCCTCTTCTGTAATCGAAGAGTTGCAGATAAAAAGCCCATCGTGGTTCACGAAATCCATGCCGAACTGCGAAAACATACCGTTGGCGCGGTAGCCTTCCCCCGGATTCATCCAGAACCCCAAGCCATAGCCATACTGACAAGCTTTATGCAGTCCAACACAGGGGGTTTGTTGAACGGTTGCCTGGCGTACCCAGTCGGCAGGGATAATTTGTTGGCCTTCCCATTGACCGCCAAGCTGATAACAGCGCAGCAACTTCGCCATCTCTTCTGTGCTGCAGTAGAGTCCCCAGCCCCCGGATTCCACGCCCTTGTTGTCCGTTTCCCAATAGGGGGAAACAATTCCAAGCGGTTCAAACAGCCTCGGCGTAAGATATTCGGTGATGGACATGCCCGTAATGCGTACAAGCGCGGCGCAAATGACGTAAAAATTCTCATTGATATAACGGAATTCCTCACCCGGCTCATTGTACCAGGACGCGTTCACATAGGTTTGCATCCAGTCCGCGTTTTCCCCTTTTGGTGAGAGATACGGCGGACTTTTCCCCGCGGTCATGGAAACCAAGTGACGGAAGGTCAGTTTTTCCAGTTTTTCATCTCTCTTTTGTGGACGATATTCCGGAAAAATATCCAGAATATAGGTATCAAGCGTAAGGCGATCTTCCCCAATTGCAATGCCAAGCGCCGTCGCGGCAAAGGATTTACTCACGGACCACATCTGATGCTTGTACCCCGGCTCAAAGGGTGCCCGGAAGCATTCGCAGGCAACTTTGCCATGGCGTAAAACCATAAAACTATGTAATTCTATCTTGCTTTCTTCCATTTCCTTCAAAAAGGCAAGGATTGCCTTTGAGGAAACACCCACATCTTCCGGGAAAAGCGCTCTTGGAAGCGTGTTTTCTAAAGATAAATCCATCATACATTTGACCTCTCTTTCCGCTTTATTTATTAAAAAGGGCATACTTGTCCCTTGGGTTACGTTGAAATAGGTTTCTTGGCCGTTAAAATCACCATCTGTTTGATGTTATACGCCAGATTCATACCGCAAATTTCTCTTCCGGCTCTTTTCATCGTCTTGACTTATTTTAATTATATCATATTTCGTCGCAGAGTGAAAGTGGTTTTTAGAGGTTGCCTTCGGCCAATTTCTTAGACCAAGTTTGATCTGCATACATCAACAAACTGCACAGTGTCTAGGGCAACAGCGTCTGAAACGCTTGCTCTGTTGATGCGGATGTGATATAATCCAGTTAAACTCAATTAAGCAATTCCGGCGTGTCGCCACGCAATATGACAAGATTACCGTTCAACGCTGGAAGCCCTTTGTTGTGCTGTATCACTCATGGACAGAAAAAACAACGATGCACACGCACCGCTTTTGGAGGCAAATAAAAAAAGCGGCGGTAATTCTCTCATGTAGGTAATTGCGAAACATAATATGCGGGACGTCGAGGACGCCGTCCCCTACAATTATATGGAGGTTGACATGAGAAAGTCCAAAAAAATCCTGCTGGGTGCCGGGGCTGCCCTCGGTGCCCTAACCGCAGCAAACGCGGCAAAGGCCGCGCGCTACAAACCGGAAAAAAGAAGCACGGAAGCCCTGCCTCCTGAAACCGTGGATGTGGAACGCTTCATCCAAAACCTTTCGGATTCCATCCAAATACCGGCGATTGCAACCGCCGACCCGGCGCTCACCGACTGGACGGTCTTTGAACAGCTCCATGCCTTCCTGTGGGAGCGGTACCCCCTTGTGCACGAAAAGCTGGAGCTGGAGGTGGTGAGCAAGGCAAGCCTGCTGTTCCGTTGGCCGGGCACAAAACCGGAGCTGGACCCCATGGCTATGATTGCCCACCTGGACGTGGTTACAGTCACCGAAGGCACGGAGGGCGACTGGACCCATCCGCCCTACAGCGGCCACTACGACGGAGAATTCATCTGGGGCCGCGGCTCCCTGGACATGAAAAATCACCTCATCGGCCTCATGGAGAGCGTAGAGACACTTCTTGCGGAGGGCTTTCGTCCCGAGCGCGACGTCTACCTCTGCCTTGGGCACAACGAGGAACCGGCCGTGACCAGTGCGTATTCAGGTGCGTCGGAAATGGCGCGGCTGCTTCAGAAGAGGGGCGTCCGGCTGGACAGCCTCAACGACGAGGGCGGTGCGCTGGCCAAACTCAACATCAAGGGCGTCATCAAGGAAAAGTGCATCGTCGCCGTGGGCATTGCCGAAAAGGGCTACGGTGATTTTTCGGTCTCGACCTTCGATAAGGGCGGGCACTCTTCCCAGCCGCCGAAGCACAGCGCCCTGGGCCGGCTTGCCTTAGTGATCCAGGACATTGAAAACAATCAGTTCAGCGGCACGATGCCGGACCTGACCTTCAATCTTCTGCAGGAGGCGGGCAAACATTTTTCTTTTCCGGTAAGGCTTATCACCTGCAATCTGCACCTGCTCAAGCCTTTTATTACAAAGCTCCTGGGCGAAATACCGGAGACGGCCTGCTTTGTCAAGACGACGACGGCCGTCACCATGGCCAGCGGCAGCCCGGCCCACAATATCCTGCCGCAAAAGGCAACGGTCAACGCCAATTTCCGAATCATGCCGGGCATGACCTTGGCCGACGTAGAGCAGCACATCAAAGATGTCTCTCGCAACAAAAACATAGAGGTGAAACTTTACAAGGGCCAGGAGCCTTCCAGTATCTCTGACCTCGATACGAAGAGCTACAAAAAGTTGGAAAAGCTGTTCTATGACATGTACGGCGGCGACATTCTGGTCGCACCCTATATCGTCATGGGCGCCACGGACGCCTATCGCTATCAGAACGTCACGAACAATATTTACCGCTTCTCGCCCTTCTTTGTGGATGTGAGCCTGTTGAATCTGGCGCACGGCACGAACGAACGGCTGCCGGCCACACGACTGGACGACGCTTTGGTTTTCTTTAAGAGATATATCCGGACGATGTCGGCGGAATAGCCAGATAGTCAGATTTTATCGGCAATTTTTTCATCACCACCTATCCGCGATATACAATGTCGCCAAGGAAGCCGTCAAAATTTCAAATAGCATCGGAATAGGCAGAGCCACTGCACGTACAGCATCTCCCGCGAGATGACGTCGCAGGACAGTTTCTCGCATTTCAATGCGGCAGAAATCTGTTTTTTGGTCAGCAGTTTGTGAAGCCCACCAGGATTGTTCCAGCATTCGGAGACAAAATGCCGGTATGCCTGCCGCTCGGAACCGGTAACGTCGGGCACGGCCTTTCTGCGCAGATGCAGCAATACCGCGTCCACCGAGGGCGCGGGGTGGAAGTCCTCCCTGCGAAAATAATAGCGGATTTCTGCCTGGAAAAATGGCTTGATCTGCAGAGAGGCCAGCGTCTCGTGGGGCTGGCCCAGGAAGCGCTTTGCCGCACCCTTCTCCACCACCAGCCAGGCCTCCTCCGGCGGATTGGGGGCCTTCGTGAGCTTGCGCAGGATTTCCGTAGTCCGGCAAAAGGGGATGTTGGCAAACACCTTGTAGGGCGTTTGGGGCAGCCGCCACTGTAAAAAGTCGCCGCAGAACAGACGCAGATTCGCCTGATTTTCAAATTTTAAAGAGAGCTTCTCAAACAACCCGCGGTCAAGTTCAACCGCGCTGACGCTTCCGCAACGCCGGAGCAGCTGCCTCGTAATATTTCCCTTTCCGGGACCGATTTCAATCACATGGTCGGACTGGTTTAGGCCGGAAAGCTTAAGAATCCGGCTGATGGTGGCCGGAGCGGTCAGGAAGTTCTGGGAGGCCCAGACGGGCGCCGGGCGAGCGCTTCTATGATTTTTAGGCAACAAAAATACACCTCTCATGATGAATTCGAATCACAAAAAGGCGCACAAAACCAAGGGGATCCCCTCAGGTCAGTGCGTCCTTATTTGCGGATGCGAATTACCGTACACATGAGGTGTATCATCAGCCCTCCCGAATGAGTTGCCTGTATTGTAGCACGCGGAGGAAAGAAAGTCAAATCCCGGCATAGATAAAAAACTGTGAAGCGGATGTAAAAAAATATCCGCTTTGCTGGACATATTCTCCGGCATAGTATACAATTAGTTTTACCTCCAAGCGGGAGGCCGTTCAGCGTCACTGCCGTTCGACGTCAGGTGAAAAAGTAATGACTTGAGATTAATTATAGAAGGAATTCACACTGGAAAAGGAGAACTACTTATGGAAAGCATCAAAACCTGTACCGTCATCTATAACCCGGTGGCCTCTCATTTTGACAATGCCATGCTGGCCCAGGTGCTGGAAAAGCTGCAGGAAAGGAACATCGAGGCCACGGTAATCAAAAGCAACAAGGCCGGGCACGTCGTCCCCCTTGTGAAGAAGTATAACCCCCTGTGCGACCTGATTTTGACCATAGGCGGGGACGGCACAATGGGAGAGAGCTTCCAAGGCTTCTTCCGGCAGGAACAACACGCCCTGTATACCCACCTGCCCGCCGGAACCCAGAACGATTCGGTGGCGAATTTCGGCCTGGTCCGCAACGACCTGCCCGCCTCCATGGATTTGATTTTGGATGGGGAAGTCCGGGCCGTGGATATCCTCACGATGAACGGTGACCCCTTCAGTTACGTCTCCGCCTTCGGCTACGTGGCCAATGTGCCCTTCGATACCCCCAGCGCGCTGAAACGCCGTATGGGCCGGAACAGTTATATCGTCTACGGCTTGAAAGAAGTGGCAAAAGGCGCGCCGAAAATACCGCTGACCTACACCAAAAACGGGGAAGTGATAGAGGACTCCATTATGATAGCCCTCGTCTCGAACTCAAAATGCTTCGCCGGGGTGGGCATTCACCCCAATGCCGATCTCTGCGACGGCGTCTTTGAAGTGATATTCATTCGCTACGCGACACCCCAGTTGATTGCGCAGCTTTTAAGCGACTATTTGAAAAACGGGATCGATTTCTCCCACTACGGCGACGCCGTTCAGGTTTTCACCACCGATGAATTGATTTTGACCTTCAACAACCGCAAGCGGAACATTGACCTCTGCAACGACGGGGACAAGTATAAGCTGGACAGGGACGAGAATTTGCGGCTGTGCTACAAGATTGAAGGGAAGCTGAATATGCTGCTGCCCAAACCTCTTGACTCCTGATTTCTGACTCCCGACCTCTGAAAAAACCGTCTCCGCTGTATTGGCGGGGACGGCTTTGTGTTTGTGTTACACGGTAATAAGCTCCTTGTTTACGCGATCCCAATTGACCGTAAGCATCCGGAACTCGCCCCGGTCCGAAAACGCGGTGCAGATGTCGTAATTGATGTAGCCACGGTCAATGAGCCCTCTCAGTATCTGCTCATAGCGGTACTGGTCGCCTCCATAATTTCGCACTGTATGTTCGACAGTTTTCAAAAACGTGCAGATGATCCCTTTGCTCTCCGCGCCTTTGATATTTTTCAGCAGGTTGGTTTGGTATTCAATCTCGTCTCCGTCGATGGCGTTCAGCTCTTTCGTCCAAGAGGAACAGTCCCGCAGTTGGCGGCTGATGGATCCGGCTATCCCGTATACGCCTACGGTCTTGTCCATGAAGTTTCTAAGAAACGTAGCGGAAGAGGAAAAGTGCCCGTCGCCGGTAAAGAATATGAATTGTTCTACCGAGGGGTTTTGAATCAATTCTTGATAGATATGATCCAGCATGATAAAGTCTGTGAAGTCTTTTTTTATGGTGCTGCTTTCGTTGCCGCAATCAATGATGTTGCTTGTAACGGTTCTGACGCGGTTTCTTTCCAGACTGAGGTCAGGTTTCGTAAAATCTCCGAACACATAAATTTTTGATACTTTGCCGTTTTGCTTGATTTCATTACATATTTCGTCCAGCATGGGCGGTTTTAAATATTGCCTGTTAAAGCTGATGTAAAGGTACTCATAGTCAATAAACACGATCGTATAGGGCTGGTTGCTGGGTTCGGGCGGGGCCTTCAAGGTTTTAAATTCTAATTTCAAATTTCAGATGCACCTCCTCTCTTTGTATATTTTTTTGCTTTTAAAATTACGGATTGCGCTGTCTTAGTATAGCATATCCCTGTCCGGATTTCTATAGTGCTTTCTTGTTTTTTTGGAATAAGACGGACAGGATACGAATATACATGACATGGATATTGGTATCAGTGATTTGAATCAAAGGAGCGAAAGCTATGGATTTTCAGGTGATTGAACAGTCCGTCGGTGTCAGCGAACTGCTGTATGAGGGCGCCGCGGAGCAGCCCGTTGACGCCGACATTACCCTGCCGGACTACTGCCCGGACGTGCAGCGCATTTTGAAATGTATGGTGTACCCCCGCGTGCAGAGCGTGCAGACGGCGGGGGACCGCGTCACCGCGGACGGTTCGGCCCTGGTGCGCGTCCTATATGTGAGCGAGGCCGGAAAAATTTACAGCCACGACCAGAGCTACCCCTTTTCCAAATACGTGGAGGGAAAGGGTCTGGACGGTGGAACCAGTACCACGGTGCGCGCCAGCGCCCCCTATGTCAACAGCCGCGCGGTCAGCCCCCGCAGGGTCGACGTGCACGGTATGCTGAGCTTTGGGTTCCGGGTGCAGCGCAGGAAAGAGGAGCGCATCATCTCCGGCGCGGAGGGTGGCGGCATCCAGATGAAAAAGAAGATCAAACGCGCGGTGAGCGCCGTGGGCGACACGGAACGTGCTTTCCCCTTAACGGAGGTCATCGAACTGGAGGAGGGCAAGCCCTCCGTCGGCCAAATGCTGCACACGACGGGCGCCGCGCTGCTGCAGGATGTCCGGGCCATCAGCAACAAGTTGCTGCTCAAGGGGGAGCTGGCGCTGAAAGCCTTCTACATCGCGGATTCCCCGGAGGGGGAGCTCTGCACGCTGGAGCACAGTATCCCCATCAGCCAAATCATCGAGCTGGAAGGCGTGGAGGAGGAGGGCTGCAACGATATCCGTATGGTCGTCAGCGCGCTGGAGCTGCTGCCGAAATCCGATGCCTCCGGGGAGCGGCGCCTCCTCGATATCAGCGCGCGGGTCTGCGCGGAAGTCAGCGCGAACCGGGAGGTGGAGATCCCCATCGTGATAGACGCCTATTCCACCCAGCATGAACTGCGCTCGGACATGAAAAACGTGGATTTCCTGTGCCGCGCGGAATCTTTCAGCGATACCTTTACCGCCAGGGGAGCGCTGGAGCTGGCGGGTACGGGCGCGGAACGTATCCTGGGCCTGTGGTGCGGCGAACTGCAGTCCAGCGTATCCGCCGCCGAGGGGGAGCTGCGCATCCAGGGCAGCGTGATGGCCTATGTGCTGTTCCGGGACGCGGAGGCGCAGGCCGGCTACGCGGAGCGGCCCGTGGATTTCACTTACAAGCGCGCCCTCACGGAGCCCATAGAGCGCCTGAAATGCAGCCCGGATATCCAGGTTCTGGCTAGCGGCTGGGTGATGGGTTCCGACGGGACTGTGGACTTAAAAGTAGAGATGAAGGTCACGGCGAGCGCCTACGCGGTGGAGACCGACCGGATTCTGACAGCCATCGAGCCGGATGAAACCCGGGAAAAGAAGCTGGACACGGCAGCGCTGACCATCTATTTTTCCGACGCCGGCGAGGCGGTTTGGGATATCGCGCGGAGATACAACACCACAGTGGAGGCCATTGTGCAGGAGAACAGGTTGAGCGCCGATACGGTGGAGGAAAAACGCATGCTGTTGATCCCGGGTGTGCGGTAGTCACCGGTATTGTATTGTAGGGGGCGCACACAGCCGCCCTCACGTAAGAAAACTTTATTGAGTGGGAACGGTGTAGTGTCATACTACGCCGTTTTCAGTTGTTCTTGGCTATCTTTGCGCTGTTCAATAGCCTGTGCGAAATTAAATGCTCCGATGAAGTTGTAGACGATATGGATTTTACGGTTCTTGTCCGGCTTGCGGCCTCGCCCGTTCTCATTCGCTGAAATTTCAATCCTGTCTACAAACTCGCGTAAAACGGTAGCGTCTAACGCTTGTATATCGGTGTACTTCTTT
>Ga0123353_10014718_pt1 | contig 11301 bp, 4 predicted proteins | sample TergutLab28metaG_3_FD_92763 | JGI IMG/M metagenome (GOLD analysis project Ga0123353, IMG submission 92763) | Labiotermes labralis P3 segment gut microbial communities from Petit-Saut dam, French Guiana - Lab288 P3 | ecosystem: Host-associated > Arthropoda: Insects > Digestive system > Gut ... | reverse complement strand
GTGTTTGTGCGTTGAGCTTGTTCATTGTTCTTGTATTGTGCTACCCTAACTGAGGTTTTTTCCGTGCTTTTCCCTCAGTTGTAAGGCAAATGTCAGGGTATAACTCGCAAAGACGGGGCACGGTCCGCACTTCCAGAATTGTACTCTCTATGTATTGTGTGTATTGTTTGTTGTAAATGTGTCGTGTGATGCTGCCACCGGGTGTCAAACCAATTGCGGTTAAATAAATATCATATCGTGTTTCAGGCACTTATATGGCCATCGTCAGGAGCTCGAGACTATACTTGTGTTATTACCGCATATGGTGTGCAATGCCTTGGTTGCTGGTGGTCGGCGGTCAGGTGCAGGGCACCAGGCTATGCGTCCGGGATGGTGGATGTTGTTCGAGTCGAACAACATCCATCATCCTGCTGCCCTGCATCTGCAGGCTATGCGTCGAACAACATCCCTCATCCTGCTGCCCTGCACCTGCAGGCTATGTGTCTGGGATGAGGGATGTTGTTCGAGTCGAACAACATACCTCATCCTGCTGCCCTGCACCTGACCGCAGACCAGCAGCAACCAAGGCATTACACACCATATGCGGTAATAACACAAGTATAGTCTGGAGCTCCTGATGATGGGCATATAAGTGCCCGAAACATGTTGAGCAGATTACAAGTGCAATAAACAATTCAATAGCATTTCGTTGGGCTTTCTTTTATACGCACGGTAATGGAAGTTGGGGATTCATAAACTGGGTAGAATTCTTGCCTAGCCAAGGGACTATTAGCCTTTCCAAAACTATGCTGCGTGAACTTCTTTCATTAATTCAAAATGTTGGATTATACAGAATTGATGAGGAACAGGTTGTCAGGATCGCACGTTAATTAATTGCTTTGTTTATTTTCAATGTTCTTTCCCCCATAGTTACAGTGTTGTCGGTCCCTAATTAAGATTAAGTTATGCGTCGGAACTTGGCAGGACTCGTAAGGAAACAGACACACACCGCCACCATGTGGCGTGTCCTCAGACGAGTGACGCCACCGTGTTACACAGTAAGACGGGTTCGATCTCGGAACGTATGCCGAGTGAGAGCCGTAACTTAAGTTACTGGCGCGAAATGGCATTCATGGCGCTTGCCCAGGCACTTCTGCGTAATTACCATTGTGTGGGTGGAAGACGGAGTATTCGCGTAAAGACCGTTGAATCTGTTCGCGGCGTATGTGGCCGATCTTACAGGTTTTCCATGTGATTGTACACTGAGGCTGCGAGTTAGTTTCTCGTCAACCGCCTACTTTCCTGGCCATTAATTTCCAGAAATACCATCGCTACGTTCTGACCTTTGGAGTGTCCGCTTGCCATGTGAACTTCTGTCCCCGCACGTACCGTACGATCAAGTCATTAGTGGTACTTGTTATTCCACAGAATAGCCTAAAGTTGCGCGTGGTAGAGGTGCAGCGACACTTGTTTCTTAAGTTTAATCTCCGAAACTGCTGGACGAATTTCGACTGAATTTGGTATGAGCGTACACGTGGAAGTTGTAGACCGAATCTGCTACTAGTGTGTGCTGCTTCGTACAGCCCGTACTTTGCGTAGGGCTTAAACTGGACCTTTTTTAAGTTTTTTGTAAAGGTGGTGTATCGTATAGCAGCTTGACAGATAGTGCAGAGAAGGCATTTTATTAAGATCTTCAAATCGTACACGTATTTGGAACATTCCATATTTTAACCAACAAAATGTATTAATTAAAATACAATACAACGGGTCCTAAAACACTTCATATTATGTTTCGGCACCAAGTTGCCATCTTCAGGGAGTTAATTAAAAGCAAAGCATCGTATGTACAACTCATACTTCAGATGCTAGTCGCCCACACTTCCGTCATAAAAATTAAAAATTCTTAAAGTGTTGAAATTCTAGACTACACATGCTAACAAACCCAGGTTCATATTGCTGTATTAACAGCACCATACAGTAATGAGCCCCTTCTGTTACACGTTCGTGGTTTGTATTTTCTGGGTTGTGTATACAAACATCGGTGACACTTTATGATCCAAAGGGATCTCGTCCGGCTGAAGCGTACGATGTATCTCGTGTTAGGGTATATATTGTACAAACTGTATATGTGTAGAGTGTATACCCCGTATGTGCACTTGAAATTACTGTATCTCCTTTTAATCAAGCGTGGTTAAAAATAAATTCAGTAAATTTACCGTAGAGAAAATAAGCGCCGCTGTATACTTTTCCAGCCTTTTGATATGGTTCGTGTATCTTTTGCAGGTCGCTACAGGTTTATGCACAGACCAGCCGCACGCACAGCGCCATCTTACGGGAGCAGCGGTCGGCAGACGGCGGTAGTGAGTTGGGTGGTCCGCTGCGTTACCCGCATTCGTGCATACTGTGGTTGCAGTGCAAACAGGTGAATATGCTCTTCGTTCCCGATGTTTAACACTTAATAGACGTTAATGGCAGCTAATGTGTTTTATAACATAGTACGTTACAAATAAGACTTCCCGGGTTTATCCTTTGGGGAAGAATCCATAGCAGCAATTGGATAGGAGACAGGATGGGTCCCAGAGCTGAAATGGACATTGAGGAGAAGAAAACTGTGCTTCCTCCGGGAGTCTAATGCCGATTCGTCTGTGTTCACCGCGTAACGTACTACATTCAGTGAGGCGTGGCGTGTAAGCAGACGACAGGTAAAGCCTCGTGCTGCGGTCTTACATGCACATATAAGTGAGCGTTATGTAATCAGTGCAAGAATGTTGGCGGGATGCGGATGGAACGGCGTTCTGAGAAATGATAGACGCGGGTTTTCCTGGTTTGCCTTCCAGGAAGCAGGCTGAGAATTAGGGAAGCCGGAAACTTGATGTTTTCGCGTGTTTGACACATGATCACCGAGAGCGTGGTCGCAGACAAATATTCGCTTGGGGGGGGGGGGGCGCTAGTTCGAATTACGGTTATTGGGGGGGTTAACTAAGGCGGTGACGCGTCTGAATGGCGTTATTGAGGTAACAGGATCAATCCTGGCATTGAATAGGCTGACTAGAGCAGTTTCGCGTCAGGCTAGAGTTAATGAGGTAAACGGTTCGAATTACATACCCTTAGTACCTTGACTCGAGTCATAAGGGTGTGGCTCGGATTTGGAAGGCTGTGGGTTAACTCGAATGGTAACGGATTGGTATGATCCCAGTTCTAATCCAGGCCGTTCAGCTGTGTAGCTAAACGGATCGCATGCGTGCCTAGTATTACCCTGTTCGAATCCAGTTCCTGCCGGCTAGACCCTTATGTATTTTTATGAAAGGAAGCTGCGGACGGCTTTCTCCTCTTAACTTTTGAGTTCGTTCTGTGTCGTATTGTTTCATTTTATTTGATTTAAAATAACCTCAAATGCTGGTATGTCGGCGTGAAATAATGTACGGTACGGAGAAAATAATAGTTGTGAATCTTAATTCAGTTTTAACCTCACGTCAGTGTGCTGAACCCCGATTTCGCGGACGAGAATCTGGGAATCGAATCATAGCTGTCCAGCCCGGTACTTCCCAACTTTTTTTTTGCTTTTGTATTGCAAGAACCCCTAAAATAATTTTTCATGTCCGGAGAAACCCCTACTTATAAGAAGAGGGAAACAAAAGATGAAGTTGGTAGGGCTCGGAGATTTTTCCACTTTCGCCCATGCCGGACAAAAATTTCCGCGTTATTTCAAGGGATATTCGGAATTTGTTTTGCGGTTTTTCAAAACTTTGTTCCTGTTTTCCACAATTTCTTGGGGAACCTCTAACGATATTCTGCGGAACCCTAGTTAACACCTGCATAATTAGTTGTACTATATTTGGTGTTAAGGACTTATTTTAAAATCAACATTAGTTCTTAGTTATACATTATAAGGGTTTCGGAGAAATTTAATTTTGGAGGGGTGAGGGTTGTGAGGTGAATTTAATTTCGGTGTGCTGGTGGATAATTATTTATAATAGTTGTAATGCATAGCGTAAGGCTGTGTGAAGCTCAAAAATAAATGTATCGATTTTTTAGAACAATTTATCGTACCTCAGATTTGTGCATATAAAATGCAGTTCGTATTAAGATGAAGCTTGTTTGAAACATGTTTCGACATGAAAAATGTTTTATGAAATATAATTTCTGGTTTGTGGTGTGGATGTCTTATCATCTTATCAATAATATATTTATTTCTGCAATAAATTAAAGAGACCAGTGAGACGTATGCGAAGTATGTAGTAAAGCAGCATATTTTCTCAGCGAACCACACCACATATATGCAGCCTTCCCCAGGGGTGTCGACATTGTCGTTTTTGCTGTAAGAAATAAGCATAATAATAAATAAAAGATCATATAATAAAACATTATGAGTTGCTTTCCCACACGCAGACAACTTGCTTTGCGTTACGTGACGTCATTCGGTAGCTGTCCTTACTGCAACTTGTAAAGGCTTCATGTTGACACTCTGTATATTTTGGATGTGAATTTATCAGGGTAATTGAACACATTGATTTATCAATGAAACAGAACCGGGTGTACGAACAGCGTGAGTTGATCACCAAAGTGTGTACTTGCACGCTTTTCTATCCTGCATGCTTAGTGGCAGATATTTCTGAATGGTCTGTGCGTTAATTTATGAATATGACCACAGCAATCTTCCAAGAACTCGGTTTCAGACGTGCAAAATTTTCTACGAACACAACCAACCGACATTCATGCACTGACAGCAGGCCGTTAATGGATTGCATTAGCGTCTGCTGGTAGCTAGGTACAGTCAGCGTGGTAACTGGTTGCTCGTGATCGTGATATAATTCGAGGCTTGGGTAGCGGCATGGGAATTTATTTCCGCCACTACCTTCATGGGGGGACCGCGTTGGCACAGTGGTTAAGGTGCTGTTCTACAAATCGGAAGGTCGCTGGTTCGAGCCCAGCTGGTGTCAGTGAATTTTTCATTGACATAAAATCCTCCCGATCGCACTATGGCCCTGGGGTCGACTCAGCCTCTAACAGAAATGAATACCAGGAGTATTTCCTGGGGGTTAAGGCGGCCGGTGCGTAAGGCTGACAACCTTACCATCCTATGCCGTTGTCACGAAATCTGGGCACCTTAACTTCCTAGAAACCTCTGGGCCCTTCCGGGCCTGTAATGGGATTGCTTTACCTTTTTACTACCTTCATGGCCTGTTCTAGGGGGAACTAGGTTCAGACCTGCTGTAGTGTCCAATATTTCGTCTGCTGAATGGGTCCTTTTCTTGGTGACAAAAACGTGAAGCTGACAGCTCGCGTAATATGCGTATCGTGCTGGCGTGGAGGTTTACCTTCACGCAAATTATACGCCCGAGTGGCGTTGTGGTTTCGCACATTGGCTGCTTTAAAGCCTGGCGTTCACGTGGCCCTGACCCGTCATCTGGGGAGTGATCGCCCTATATTCTGGGAGACATCGATTTTTTCGGCAGTTCTGCAGAGCAAAACACAGACTGGAAGTCGCAGGTTCCTGCTACGTGTGTCATATTTTTACAGGGGTGATGGCGTTATGTCCTAGAAGATAGAAGGTATAATGTTGTACGAAGTAAATGTGAGTGCCCTAGTACATGAAAATACCACGTTCATATCATGCGGATGGCTGTGTGGAGAGAGAAAAAAGCTCTTATGTCACGACATTGCTCTTTCCGTATACCAAGTCACACGTCAGCAGTGCGCTCTTGACACCTGGCCTAAATCTGTGCATTTCAAACCCAGGGCCTCGTAACTTGTCAGGTGCATTTATATTGAATTCAAACCAACATCGCGAGGATAAATGACGTAGCGATATCTGATACGAACGTTGAATGCTGTAGGGAGAACACGTGACAAACCTGGTCCCCGCACGTTCGAGGAAGCTCGCCACGTTAATTCAAAGCTGCGTTGAAGTCTGTCGAGGACACCCTGTTGGGAAGCTGCAAGTTTCTCAACTTGTCAAGAAATTCTCCGCATCGTATGGCACCCGAAGATTCACTACCGTTTTCACGTTTGTCTCTTTCCGGAGCCGGATCCCTCCCAACCGATTTCGTTAAATTTTAATACTGTCGCCCCATCGGCGTTTCCGTCCAGGTCTGGCAAGTGGTCTCCTTCGTCCAGGTTATTCTTCCAAAATGTTGAGTGAATGTCTTTTCTCTCATATGATTGTCGCATTATCCTTCAGACTAATTTTCTTTTATGTCATCCTCCTGAAAAATTTATCAAAAATAAAACCAGTAGTAAGTGATAAGTGCATCTGGCCCCGAGAATACACACCCATCTTTAAAAAAATTGAAATTGTTCATCCTGGAAATCAGAAACAACTACACACGTCAAACTACAGCACAGCCAACACGCACAACTACGCCTTGCTTCTCAACTCCACAACAGATCAACCACCTTTACGTAGAAAACCTTCAGTAACCACACCAGACATCCTTTTGTTGAACTCCATCTAAGCATAAGAGCTCCCGCAACCATCGTCTGACATATCAACATACACATGGATAGAAGGCTAATACACTCTAAGTTGCAATTTACATGCGTATGTGTACATCCAGATACTAGTACGCCAAATGTGTGACTAATAGATCCACAATCATAATTCAGTACATCTGTGTTCACATACAGCGACGTGAATACTGAAATCAAACTTATGTGCGTGATATACTACAACCTTGAACTTGAGTGCTAATGTGACTTCGGGATTCGACCACCTTCAAATGTGAATCACAGTACCTTCCCAACTTGCTCAAATTATTAAGATACCAATACGCTAATAATTTATATATGTATATATATAATATTTTCATCCTAACTAATATAAATTTTATACCATTACATACTTTTAACCATTGTGTGTGTATATATATAAATTGTATAATTTTAAACTATTTTTGTACACCCTGTAAGTAATATGGGATCCCACAGTACATGATATGCACTGATTGTACCTCATATCTCTGAATGTTGGCCTGAAGATGGTCTAATAAGACCCGAACATGTTGCCACAATAAAATTCTAATATTTATACACCGTTGTGTTTTGACGGTAACTTGAAAACTTCTGTTTTACTTCAGAAACAACAAGATTTTGACGAAAACTAATGTGCTGGAATATTTGTAATATAATTCGGTTTCGTAAAGTGCTGTTTATAATGTCAGAAGTGGCACAGATGGGAAGGAAATAGGCACAACCGATTACCGAATATGTGCAGCATGTATTAATGTGCCAAGGCTGAGCTGCGAATGTGTCCCTGCGCTCATTTATGTATCACTTCAAGATTTGTGGTGGAGGTAGACAGCCACGTGTTTAATGTCGGCAGTCGATGGAGGGAGTGGTCTGCTTCACGTCTTGGGCGATGTGTGTGTCGGGGGTGAGGAGAGAACCCGGGTACCCTTTGAGTAGGCGGCTTGGCGTGTTGTGGTGTGGAAGCCTTAAGTCAGGTACACACATATGTACCGCAGTTCACACGTTAGAAGGTTCAGGTTCGTTCCACAGAGCACAGCGTGCATCTTAGGGAACTGGCAGGTAATGTTGGATGTTCGATCGAAATCACGCTGTTGGTTGGATAGGCCTTGCCGTGAAATGCACGACAGCGAGTGACAACACACGCGTTCGCGTAGTCGCGAAGAGAGCCCTTTACCTTCGTCATGCGCGTCTGTCCCTCTGGCCACTTGCATCAATGCGGCTCACACGGGACGAATTTCCTTGAAATTTGATACTGGGGACTCTAATCAAAATCTGTCGAGAAAATTCGAATTTTCTTAAAATCTGACACTTTACGTGAAGACCTAAGTACGTTTTATTGTTACCGGCGACATCAAATCGCTATAAAAACACTCTCTTCGAGTGAATGGTGTAAGACTGTTAGGACAACTGAGGAGGTATAAACATTACGCGAACGCACCACATTGTTACTTGATACGTATATGCCTGTATCGTATAGAACTGTTACCAGTGGCTTTAACAACCTTTCGGGAAGGGGGGTGGGGGTGTTTGCTGCTGTTATTAGCGAAGTTATTTCCGTGTGTTGTTGACAGGGTTCCAAAACAGCGACATCTGACAGAAGAATGGAATCCAATCCGAAGGAAGCCGCAACATATTTTAGTATTTGTAAGTTTTGGGGCCCCCTTGATTCACGGGGCTGCCATGCCGCGGAGTCTGCGAGGTCCTTGTCTGTACCATTGACTGTTAGGTTACAGGAGAATTCACACTGTGTACCAGGCTGTACATGAACTCAATTACCGGTCTGGCATACAGTTCTGTCTGACAGCCCGCCATTTGCAATTTCGTAATATCACCAAATGCCGCGTCATGGCTCAGCTACAAGGTAAATGTGAAAATACAAGTCATTGCTTATTTCCATTACAATATAATACCCGTTTCCATTCATTAAAGTGCATATTTATGAAGTAGTTCTGAATAAAAGACAAGTGGTTTATGCGATAACGTTACGCTTACGACTCAACCTTGAGACCCCTAGTACCTTGTTCGAATCTCAGCCAAAACACACATCCTCTGACATGGTGCCCAGAATATACAGTGCATTGCTTAAGGCGACGACCGCTTGCTCTTGCGGTGCTAAGTAATCCCGGCAGCTCGTGCAGTATCAATACCAGTAAAGAAATCGCGAAATAGCATGGCCACACTGTTGAATGAGGTGTCTCGCGGTTTTTGGTGGCTCTCAAGTTGGCAATAAGTTAAGACCACTTTCGTTTTTTGCCCAATTATCACCAATTTACGACATGTTGCGGAATTGAAACAAAACAAAAATAAGTATATTTTGTATTAGTCTAGGCTTGGAAAGACGGTGTAGCCGTAACTCTTCAACCTTCGTCTTCTAGATGTAGCTGGTTCAAATCTGGACTGGATTTTATTGTACTGTTTCCAAGTCAAGTCACGTAAGCATCAGGTTACTACCCTAAATTGAATCACCACAGGCCCCTAAATCGTTAAAAAAAATTCTCCATTTATAATCACATTCCCACCGCATTCGCAGATGAAACGAGAGGGTTAAATAATTTTAAGCCGCGTTCCCAAGACTGGTGTGTTTCACGAACATTTGTCACTTGTGGATACTTGCCGCATCGTGGGAACGTGTACGTATATGAATATTTGGCCATTTGTCTGTTTCCCACCGACTGTCGGTAAATGTGACACAAGTCAACGGAATCGCCATTGCTTACAAGTCGAGAATTGTTGCGTTTTCACGATGTTTGACAAGCAGACACGTGACTTGTGTGTGGACAGTCACATATGCTGGTCAAGTACATGAGTTGTGGCAACGCGATGTAGTAATGACGAGAAGATGCGCATCAAAATGTATGTAAATAATATTTTAAACTTGTTTGTTGCAGGAGGTTCTTGATGAACGCTTAGATTTGCGCGTAGATGCCATGTTGGAACAGGGATTGTTGGAGGAGTTGCTAGACTTTCATCGGCTGTATAACCAGGAGCGCCTTGCCACAAGCACGTGAGTAGCCCAAACACCTGGTTCAGAAGTGCTTCGATGTGTTGTATCTGCAAAGTGTGACGTAAAAATAAATACGAATAACAGGCGGTCGTTTGTGATTGAAAGTATGCTGTTCGTTCTACTTGGGCGTATGTTACAAAAGACGTATTTACTTTCACTGTCTGACAGATGGCATTAATTGTCAGATGGCTTCGACGTGTTGATACTTTCACCTATAAGAAGCGCACTAAGTGTTTATCGAATGGCGCTAATCGTCAGGCATCCTTACAAATAAGTCCTACATACCTTTGTCTCTAACGTCATAATATGGAAGACTGCCTATTGTAAGGGCACCATAAACCGCAAGACTATGTGTTATGACGGCACCATAAACCGGAAGGCTGGGTGATGTGACGGCACCACAAACCGGAAGAATATACGATGTGACTTTACCAGAAACCGGAAAACAACACACTTTGATTCGTAATGCGGAGACAAGCGACAAGACTGAAGAACGATGGCAGCATTTTTTATTGGTGCTACAGCCCGATTCGAGCCCTGTTCTTCTAAAATCCAAGTGAGAAAAGCGCTGGGGCTCCTGCCATGGATGGTGAAACGATTGCAAGCGTCTGCCACCAGTTCGGCATTTCTTTTTTTTTTTTTTTGCATTACAGCGCCATTAAGCCTCGCTTGTCTTGTCTGTAGCAGAGGCTTTCCAAGACAAGCGACAGTGACCCTTGGATAGGCGACCCACTCGATGTGAGACATCTTCAGTGAGTTCAGCTACAGGCAGCCTCATTCAGGCCTTGGTCATCCCTATCGCTCATGTTGTCGAAATCCTACTTTAGATGAGCGGTAGACTCTTTGGGTTGCGGGCGAGACAATTGCAAGGAAAGGATAGGGAAGGCAAAGCAAGGCAATCGCAGAATAAAATACAGGGCAACAGACAAACGTTCATGCCCAAAGCGGGATTCATACCTGTACTAGCATTTTTATGCGCGCGTGGAGTGCCCAGCCTGAGACTCGGTGAATGTAGGTGTTGTAGATAGTGAAACTAGGCAGATTATGTGGCGTGTGTCACTAGCATACTGTTTCTGATGACGTATGAGGAAGCCCACCCATTTTGACAGCCAATTTTTTCCACCACTCCTAGGTCATATTATCAGAAATCCGTTTGTTTGGGGGCCACGAACGGTTTTTTAATACACGGTGACGAAATATAGCATGTTGCGTATTCAAGAGTACGGATTAATTTTACCAATAATACAGATTTTAATTGGACCCCTGGCGGCAGTCCTACTACTAGATCATATAACGTTGTATGTGCTACCTAATTAGGTAAAAAAATGTCAGGCGGGCCCCATGTTGGATGCCGCGGCCATAAACTCTTGTTTTGCGATTTATGGAATGTTTACCGCCCGTAGAAATAATTAACCGATCGGCGTGGTGTAGAGATAAACTCCTAAACGTGGATTCATGGAAGACCAGATTCGAATCTCGGTAACATTACAGGTGTTGGACGAGGATTTTTGTGGGTTTCTGCATCCTATACAAATGACGGTCGGCATAGTAGCTTCAAATATACCACTGCCCTGTCCTTTTAAAAATGTCCGCTGCTTGCCATCACTAAAGATACTCATTTCAGCTTTATGACCACAGCAGTTGAATCAGCATAATTGAATCCCTGACTTATCGTATTAAAGTAAAAGTTCACCATAGAACAGGCCAGGAAGGTCCAGAGAGGAAGTAGATGTATAGCTCTACTCCACCGTTAACCTCGGCGCTAGATGGGGGGGGGGGGGGCTGGTAACCCCCCGCCCCGGCCCCTTTACGCCCGGGAGAGTGCCGGACCCCTTTGAGTCGGGGGGGGG
>Ga0123353_10014717_pt1 | contig 11301 bp, 10 predicted proteins | sample TergutLab28metaG_3_FD_92763 | JGI IMG/M metagenome (GOLD analysis project Ga0123353, IMG submission 92763) | Labiotermes labralis P3 segment gut microbial communities from Petit-Saut dam, French Guiana - Lab288 P3 | ecosystem: Host-associated > Arthropoda: Insects > Digestive system > Gut ... | reverse complement strand
GGGGGACGGAACACAGGGGGACGGTTCTGTTGTGTTCGCGAGCGAACACAACAGAACCGTCCCCCTGTGTTCCGTCCCCCTGTGTTCCCTGTATTGCTAATGTGTCCAGAAACCGTGCGAAGCTGATTTCACCTTCCCCCTGCAGCACATGATCCGCTCCGCAGCTCAGCCAGTACGCCGCGTTGAACGAGGCTTCGGGGCCGCCAAGCACTATTACGGCTTCAGGCAGCTTCTCCCGCAGCAGAGCAAGTATTACAGGCAGGACGCCAGCGTTCCAGATATACGTCGATACTCCTATCACGTCGGGCGAGTATGCCGCGACAACATCGGCTATTTCGGTTGCACGCCGGTTGATCGTAGATTCAACAACGTGAACATCATGAGGCAGGCGCGCATGCTTTGATATGCCGCCTGCCAGTACCCAAACCGCAAGTGAGGAATGGACATATTTTGCGTTGATCGCAAGAAGTACAACTTTACTCATAAGGTATCAGAGGCATACGGGGCTAAGGCCGGGGTTTTGCCGCGTTATGACCACTCCTTCCAGACCTCGGGACAATATCCGACTGTCGCCTTTTTTCCGTTTCTGACTATCGGCGTTTTCAGAAACGCCGGGTTTTCGAGAAGCTTCTCCTCCTTGTCCACTTCATACGCCAGATAAGTCAGGATTTCGACTCCCGGGGCTGTGCCGTCTATCATGGCTTGCAGGCCTGCCGCGGCTTTGACGCTGTTAAACTCACCGCGGCTCATGCCAATGCTCAACAGATCGATACGCTGATATTTGATGCGGCGTTCCTTGAAGTAACGTTCCGCTTTTTTAGTATCAAAGCACTTGGACTTTCCGAAAATCTGTATGTTTGACATTATATCTCCGTAAGGACGGGCAGGATCATCGGGTTGCGCTTTGTTTTCTTATACAAGTACGCTGACAAGTCTCCCCTTATCGAGCGCTTAAGCGCGGTCCAGTCGGTCACTTTGTTTGTTACGCAGTGCTCGAGCGTCTCTATTACAACGTCCCTGAGCTCGCGCATCATTTCCTCGGATTCCTTGACATAGATGAATCCGCGTGTGAGGATATCCGGACCCGTCACAAGGCTGCCATCCTCGCTGGACAGATTCACAATAACCACTATCATGCCGTCCTGAGCAAGATGTTTTCTGTCGCGCAGGACCACCGTTCCGACGTCGCCTACGCCGGTCCCGTCGACCAGTATCCGGCCGGATTGGACGGAACCGTTTTTCGCAATGCTCCTGCCCGTCAGTTCGATCACCTGACCGATATCGGCTATCATTATATTCTTTTGCATAACGCCCATCTGCGCGGCGATCCTGGCGTGAGTGCATAAATGTCTGTGCTCACCGTGCATAGGAATAAAGAACCTTGGTCTCGTTAGCGCCAGCATCATTTTCAGCTCTTCCTGGTATGCGTGGCCCGAGACGTGCAGATCCGAGACTTTGTCGTATATGACTTCCGCGCCCCGCCGGAACAGTTCGTCAATAACGCGGCTGACCATTCTCTCGTTGCCGGGCACTGCGGAGGACGATATCATGACCCTGTCGCCCGACTTGATCTCGATTTGGCGATGCCCGGAAAAAGCCATGCGATAAAGCGCGCTCATCGGTTCTCCCTGGCTTCCGGTCGTTATGACGACTATCTTCTCGGGCGGCAGGCTTTTGATCTGATGCAGGTCTATCAGCAGCCCGTCCGGCACTGTCACACAACCGAGTTCCGTTGAGACGCGCATGGCGTTTTCCATGCTACGCCCCGTGACAGCGACCCGCCTGCCGTGTTTTGCCGCGCAGTCGATCACTTGCTGGACCCGGTGTACATTTGAAGCAAATGTAGTAACAATGATGCGCTGTGTGCAACCCTGGAACAGCTCATCGAGCCGCTCGCCGACCTTGCTCTCGGAAACCGAGTGGCCCTGCCTTTCGATATTGGTGGAGTCTGAGAGCAGTGCGAGGACTCCCTTTTTCCCATACTCCCCGAACCGGGCGATATCTATCATACCGCCCGACACCGGTGTAGTGTCGATTTTGAAATCGCCTGTGTGTATCAAAGTCCCGATCGGTGTTTTGATCGCGAGAGACACTGTGTCCGGTATGCTGTGGTTAACGTGGATAAACTCTACCTTGAAGCAACCGAGCGAGAAAGCTTCTCCAGGGTTTTTTATCTCAATTACAGTTTCTTCGGTAAGATCATGCTCTGCCAGTTTGATTTGCGTAAGTCCCGCAGTCAGCGGCGTGGCATATATCGGTGCGTTCACTTCCTGCATGAGATACGGAAGCGCGCCGATATGGTCCTCATGCCCGTGTGTCAGTACGATCCCGCGTATTCTGGACTTGTTGTTGATCAGGTAGGTCATGTCCGGTATGACGATGTCAACGCCGTACATATCGTCGTCGGGGAATCCCAGCCCGCAGTCCACAACCAGGATATCCGCTCCGTATTCGTACACGTAAAGATTCTTGCCAACCTCATTGAGGCCGCCAAGCGCGATGATTTTTAGTTTTTCTGCCATGGGGTATATATAGCTCCTTAGATTTTATTTGTTTGCGTTTTGAAGGACACGCAAACTGGTCCTACATTTCCATTCTTCCTTCAATGGCGCGCATCAGCGTTGCGTCGTCCGCAAACTCCAGGCTCCCGCCCACCGGGATACCATAAGCGAGGCGCGTGACTTTGACCTCGAAAGGACGCAACAGGCGTGAGATATATCTCGCCGTCGTTTCGCCCTCGGTATCGGGATTCGTTGCCATTATCACTTCATCGACGTCCCCGTCCGAGATCCGCTCGACAAGTTCCTTTATTCTGATATCGTCGGGTCCGATATTATTCATCGGTGATATCACACCGTGCAGCACATGATACCTTCCGTTAAACTCATGCGAACGTTCAATGGCAAGCACACCCTTTGGATCGGACACGACGCAGATCACACCGGCTTCTCTGCGTGTGTTGCGGCAAATCAGACACAGCTCGCCGTCGGTAAGGTTTTGGCACACGGCGCAGCATCGCACGTTTTGCCTGGCTTCCATTATCGCGTCGGCAAATGACTCGGCCTCTCCGTCCGGCAGTGACAGCACATAAAAAGCCAGCCTTTGCGCGGTTTTACGCCCGATCCCCGGCAGTGAAGCAAATTTGTCTATCAGATTTTCCAGAGCGGACGGGAAAAAATCCATGGTCCCTGTCTCCTGATCCCGCGTGAGTTCGTTTAGTTACGCGCTTGTGCATTATCTCAAAGTATCTACACTTTTACATAAATTTAATACAAATTAAAGACGACATAGAATATAATATACCAAAGGAGAGTAATGTCAACACTTTCCGACATTGACATAAGCCCAAAGATTTAATAAAATGGCTTGAGCGCAATAAAATAAGTAGTTCGCGGGGTCAAAATGATCGAGATCAAAAGAAAATCAATAATACCAGTCTACGGCGTTGCGGCGGCGTGGGTCTTGTATTGTCTGATTTTCCCGCTGTTCAAGACATGGCACTTCATCGTTCTCGCGTGTCTGGCCGCTCTTGTATATATCGTGTTGTCCGCGATATTTCCAGGGAAAACAGAGCAGATAGAGGTCCCCGGGGAACCCATAAGCACCGGCGATGAAAAAGTAGACGCGCTGCTTGCAGAGGGCGATAACGCAGTCGGCGAAATGCGAAGGCTGCGCGGGTCGATACCGGGCGAGGACGTCGGCGTGAAACTCGACGACATTATCACCGTAACGGATAAGATATTTAAAAATCTGCTCGAGCATCCGGGCGAATACAAGCAGATCAAGAGATTTGCCGATTTCTATTTACCGACGACAATAAAGCTTCTGCATACATATGACAGGTTCGGCCAAAGCGGAGCGCAAGGTGAAAATATTTCAGGCACTATGGAGCGTATCGACACTGCGCTTGATACGATACTGGACAGTTACAGAAAGTTTTTTGATTCCTTGTTTCAGCATCAGGCGCTGGATATAGAGACTGATATCCGCGTACTGGAGAGCATGCTGAAAAAAGAGGGGCTTTTGAGCCCGGACTTCGAGGTTCGGAGCGCGGATTGAACCCCGTCATTTTACATTCCACATTTTACATTTTACATTTTACATTAATTATATGAAGAGGAGTAGGAAAGATGCAGGAAATGGAAGCGATGGAATACGTACCCAGCCTGACGCTCGATCCCGACGGCGAAGGCGGCACAGTATCTGTCCCGGCAGCCAACGCACTGGAGCTGAGAAAAGACGAAGCGGTGGCAAGGCTGGACATCAGCCAGCTCTCCGAGGCGGAGCAGAAAACAGTTCGCGATTTTGCCGATAAAATCGACATCACCAACACAAACTCGATTTTGACTTACGGCGCAGCATCACAGAAAAATATAGCGAGTTTTTCGGAAAGCACACTGAAAAGCGTCCGGACAAAGGACATGGGCGAGGTCGGGGATATGCTGTCCGCTCTCGTTCTTGAACTCAAGGGCTTTGGAAGTTCTGAAGAAGACAAAAAAGGCTTCCTGGGGCTGAAAAAGAAGATCAAGGACCGGATCGCCACTATGAAGACCGAATACGACAAGGTGTCCGTCAATGTCGATAAGATCGCAGATATGCTCGAAAAGCATCAATACGTTTTGCTCAAGGACGCCGCAATGCTTGACAAGATGTACGAGGTCAACCAGGCATACTTCAAGGAGCTGACTATGTACATCCTCGCAGGCAAGCAGAAGCTGGAGGAATGTACAAATAATGTCCTGCCGGTGCTTCGTGCAAAAGCCGCAGAATCAGGCTTGCCAGAGGATGCTCAGGCCGCCAACGATTACGCGAACATGATAAACCGGTTTGAAAAGAAACTGCATGATCTCGAACTGACTCGTATGATATCGATCCAAATGGCGCCGCAGATACGGCTTGTCCAGAACAATGATACATTGATGGTTGAGAAGATCCAAACCTCCATCGTCAATACGATCCCACTGTGGAAAAGCCAGATGGTGCTGGCGCTCGGCATGCACCACTCGCAGCAGGCGATGGAAGCGCAGCGGCAGGTGACCAATATGACAAACGAGCTTCTCATCAAAAACGCCGAGAAGCTGAAGATGGGCACGATCGAGATCGCCAAGGAGTCCGAACGCGGCATCGTCGACGTCGAAACACTGGTCGCGACGAACCAGCGCCTTATTGAGACACTTGAAGAGGTCCGCACGATACAGACGGAGGGCTCGCAGCGCCGTCGCGCCGCCGAAGTCGAACTCGGACGCATCGAAGGCGAGCTGAAGCAAAAGCTGCTTGAAATAAGAGATAAGTAGGCGGCTGACGCCGCAGGGAGCAGGGAGCAGGAGACGAGGTTTGAGAAGAGACAAGAAACTGTTATCAGACCGAAAGGTTGCTATACTCATTACCGTCGTTATTGCAATTCTGGCGACGATGCTCGGGGTATACAGGACTTCAGTCCGCTATACCCGGAACATCGAGGCCTTGTTCTACGACGGCGTCTACCTCGAAGATGAAGGCTACAGGGAACAGAGTATAAACGCGCATCTAGATAACAGTGCAGGTATCGTACTCAGACTGGCAACACTCCTCGAGAGTTATCCGGAGCTAACGGAAAAAACAGAGGATCTGCTGTCAGCAAGACGTGAACTCATAGCGGCAAAGGACATCAAAGGCAAGAGCCTTTCTTATGATAAGATGAGGTTACTGTTTGTTGAGCTCACAAGCGCGGCGACCCGTGTCGACCTATCTGACCGCGACAGAGAGGCGATTTCACAGGATGTCGCGGTATTCAACGGCGCTTCGATAGCTATGATCAGATCCAGTTACAATGATAAAGTGACTGAATACTTCACCGGCAGAAGCGCTCTCGCGCGAATGCTCGGCGCGTTTACACCAAACAGGGAGCCCTCTTTTTTCCTGACTACACATTGAGCGTCATTTAGCGCGGTTCCGATCCACTTCCCATTTTAAACGCACGGCGCATGAAGAAACGGAGAGATATATTGAGAAAGACTTTGATTGCCATTATTACATTAGTGCTGCTCACGTCCGTCGTTTTACCGGGCGCGCTTGCGCTTGTCTCACCCAGTGAGGAGTTTTTCGTGACCGACGCCGCCGGCGTTCTTACCGATGTGACGCGGCAGGATATAATCGACGCGAATATCGACTTGATGGACAAATGCCAGGGTGCGCAGATCGTAATCGTGACTGTCGAGTATCTGGACGGTATTGCTTCCGACGAGTACGCGTCGCGGTTGTTCAACAGTTGGGGCGTCGGAGACGCGCAAGCAAACAACGGCATGTTGCTTCTGCTTGCTACCGCGGAAAAAAAGGGTTGGCTTACAGTAGGCCTGGGGATTTCCGGCAGTTTTACCGACAGGATGGTCGAGGATTATCTCGACAAGCTCTTCTGGCCGCAAGTCGACGCCGGCAACTTTGATACAGCGGTTCGGAATATATGCGAGGCGCTTTTTTCCTGGTATGCCGGGTACTATGGGGTCAATCAGCAGAATAACCAGGGCGGCGGTAACACATACGCTCCTCCAGTGCAACCCGGAGGAGGGGAATATCGTCCGGAAATAGTGTATACCTCACAAGGCTCCGGTCTTTTTGCTGTGGTTTGGATAGCTATCTTCGTTATCGTGATTTTTTCCCTCATCGCATCAGGTATCAGAAGTGACAGGCGCAGATACGGAGCATATTATACGCACATGGGAATGCCGATGCCCCGGTACCACTGGTGGTATATGTGGGGCCCGCGCCGTCCGTACAGGGTTTGGTATCACAATCACTGGCGAGGCCCGCGCGGACCTGGAGGATTCGGCGGCCCCGGCGGGTTTGGCGGCCCGCCGCGCTCCGGCGGAAGCAATCGCGGAAGCGGCGGAAGCAGCGGCGGCGGAGGTTTCGGAGGTTTTGGCGGTGGCGGAGGCCGCTCAGGTGGCGGAGGTTTCGGCGGATTCGGCGGAGGAGGCCGTTCCGGCGGTGGTTTTGGCGGAGGGGGTTTCGGCGGGGGCGGTGGCCGCTCCGGCGGAGGCGGCGGCAGGCGTTGAAAATGTTTTGGATACAACAAATTATTAATGGAGGCGTCGGGATTTGAAAAACTATTTCGGGAAACCAATAAAGAAACTGGGCTTCGGATTTATGAGGCTGCCCACATATCCGGGCATGCCGGAAAGCGAAATCGATATTGAGCAGGTAAAAGAAATGGTGGATCTCTACATGGAACGCGGATTCACCTATTATGACACGGCATACAGATATCACGGCGGAAAATCGGAAGAGGCTATACGTCTTGCTGTAACCGAGCGGTATGACCGCGATAAATTCCAGGTTACCACCAAGCTTCCCGTATCCGGCAATACGACCCTTGACGAGATGAAAACGATCACCCAGACTTCCCTGGAAAGGGCGGGGCTTGACTTTTTTGATCTGTACTTCATTCACGGTATCGGGCACGGGCCGATAGAAACGCTTGACAAGATCAAGGTCTGGGATTACCTGAAGGGCGTAAAGGAATCCGGAAAAACAAAAAATATCGGCTTCAGTTACCACGGTAACGCCGATACATTAAACCGGATACTTGATATCCATGGTAAAGACATAGACATTGTCCAGCTTCAGATGAACTACATAGACTGGGACGATGAGCATGTGCAGTCAAGGAAATGCTACGAAGCGTGTGTCTCTCACGGGACGGGCGTCATAGTAATGGAACCGGTAAGGGGAGGTACGCTCTCAAACTTCACGCCGGAGATCGCCGATATCTTCAAGCGGGCAAATCCCGAAATGAGCCTTGCGTCATGGGCGCTGCGTTATGTGATGGGGCTTGAAGGCGTCGTCACCGTGCTTTCCGGCATGTCCGAGCTGGGGCATGTCGACGATAACACCAGGACCGCCGATTCGTTTGTTCCGCTGAATGATACGGAACTTGGCGTTTTAGCGCAAGTCATGGACGAGCTGAAGAAGATCCCGACCATCCCCTGCACCGAATGCCGTTACTGCGTTGAAGGCTGCCCGCAGAAAATAGGCATTCCGCGAGTTCTCGATCTATTGAATGAGTATACCCTGTACCAGAATCTGCCGGGTTCAAGGCGCCTTTACGGGTTTATAACCGGAGGTTTCGGTCCTTTCGGCGGCGTTCCGGCCAAAGCGAGCGATTGCATCGAGTGCGGCGCCTGCGAGAAGGAGTGCCCGCAGAGTATAAAGATCATCGACGCCATGAAAGATGCCGTCAGGTTGTTTGAGTAGAGCCGGGCTGCTTTCAAACGGACATGCAAACCGATCCCGTTATATCTCATAACCACTATAGAGAACGCTTGCGTCGCAGGCGTTCTTTTTTCGCCGCAGGAAAAAAACGAGCATGGCTGACGAGAGAATCGTCACTGCGATGATCGCCCTGGCAGGTTTTTGCCGCTGCCGGGCGTTTCCAATGTTACTTATCGCGAAGGATAACTCAGCGGCGGTCGCAAAACGTTCCGCGGGGTTTCGCCGCATAGAACGCTCTATGATACGCATTATGTCATCCCCGCCTCGCCCGGTATGAAATACAGAGGCAAGCTCTTCCGCCTTTTGGGGCGGGCGTTTCCCTGTCAGAAGGTGATACATGGTCGCTCCGAGGCTGTATATGTCGGAGCGTTTCCAGTCAATGCTGCGCTGCGATTCCGTCATGTTAAGCATCTCGGACGCCGGGTTTTGCATTCCAGCCACCGGATCACAGGAGAAGAAACACTCACGGGCGTCAGTCAGCTCGGTAACACTGTCACCCTCGAGAAGCATCGTATCCGGGTTTTCTCCGGTATCTGCAGCAGCATTCGAAACCGCTTCCCGTGCCCGCTCCCGAACGCGCTCTGTCTGTTCGAATATCTCGTATTGCTCCGGAGATGCGTAACCCAGGCTTCTGCTGACAAGCCGCAAGCCATTTCCCCCTACCAGTGCGGCATTGAAATCGATAAGGCAGACGTCGCCTCCCGGCGTCAGCATAATATTCGCGGGCTTTATATCCCGGTGGCAGACGTTTTGTCTGTGAATGGCTTGCAGAGCGGACGAGAGCTGCCCGTACCATTTGACTACCTGAGCCCCTGTGAATCCATGTCCGCGCGTTTGTATCTTATCAAAACTCTCTCCTTCGATAAAATCCATGACTGTGAATGTACGGTCTTCTTCGGTCAGGAAATCAAATACACGAGGTAAGTATTCGCTTTTTACGTTTTTCAGAGCTTCCGCCTCGTTGCGCCGCGCTTCCATATCGCTAAAAGAGCTGTGCTTGAGTTCTTTTATCACTACATGCTTGCGCAGGCGCGGATGCCACGCTTTATATACAGCGCCGCTTCCGCCCGACCCGAGCCCGGATTCAACTTTAAATGTCCGGCTTATGCTTTCCGGAAGCTCCGTCTTGTCCATAGGATTACCGCGTCATCCTTCCCATACATAGTCCGCACCGGCGTTGCCGAATGAAACACGGCTGCCGTTTTTCAGCTGAAACGGCGTGTTTGGCGGGAGTTTTTGCCCGTTTACAAATGTACCGGCACTGGAGGCTAAATCGACAATACTGTAGCCATCTGAGTCGCGCTCGATCACGGCATGCCGCCGGCTGACTGCCTTGGTCTTTTTATCAAACTCGAAGCTTGATTGCTGTTTACCCGTCGCGGCATCAAACCTCCCGACGGTGAATACTTCCCCCTCTCCAGTCGACACATCGATTATCGGAGGAAGCAGTACGCTGCCGACAAGCCGGAATCTGGCTCCGCCGGCGGCTTCCGAAAAGCTTTGCGTATCGTCGCTGATATCAGCTGCCACTGCATATGGCGCAGGTGCGGGGACAAATTGGTCTTGAGCTGGTACGACCGGTTCGCGGACCGGATGCGGCTGCGACAAAACCGCGGGTTTTTCTTCCCCCTGACCTGCTTTTTTTCTGCTGAACAGGCCCCCCGGGTTTTTTGGTTTACCGGCTTCCTTTTCTTTTTTAACGCCTGAGGATTCCTTGTTTTTTGGTGGTATGATAATCTTTTTTTCTGAGACTCTTTCAGTCGGCATGCTGATAACAATATCTCCCGGCATACTTTGCGCGGGCTTTTGTGTTCCGCTTTCAACCTGGGTCAACGCAGCACATCCAAAGGGCTGTGGATGTGCGCTTTGTTCCGGAACGGTCACATGGGGTATTGGCGCACGGGCCTGGCTTTCCGCCCCTGCGGCCGTCTGCCACGGTTCCGGTGGACAGTGTGGCTTTACCACAGGTGCGCTTGTTTCCATGTATGACTTAAGCATCTGCAGAAAACCTTTCGGGCTAAATTCTTTCATGATAGCGCGCAGCACTTTATTCTCCAGTTCCGCGTCAGCGACCGTTATTGTTTTTGAGATTTCGGCGGCCATCTCTTTCAGAGCGTCGTAGTTCGAGCAATCCCGGACAGACGGGATATATACGTAACTGACGATTTTTTTGTTCTTATCGCAGTAGAGATATGCAGCGCTCAACACAAATGAGTACGGCTTCATGAACCAGTCGCCGCAATCCAGTAACGGGCGAAGAACTCCAGACCACAACTCAGCGTATTCTTTTGGCGAACGTCCGCCGGAGAGATATTGCAGCTTACTGTTTGGTCCGATTTGGTAGACAAATTCAACTTGTCCGTCGATGCGTCTGTGCCGGAACGGCAGGATGAAGTCCGGCTTATCAGCGGCGATCGTATGCAGCGCTTTTGCGTCCAGCTCATATTCTGGTATTCTCACAGACAATGAGGCTCCCGTCAGAAAGTCGCTCTTACTTTGGATCTCGTAAATCATAAACTTGCTCCCTTCTTGTACTCGAGAAGTGATATAAACTGCCAGCCGCGCTCCGTCAGTACGGGAGCGCTTCCGCTCGAGAAGCTTTTTGCTTCCAGAAACACCGGCTCGATCACGATCTGTCCGGAGATGCTCACATATCCCCAGAAATCACCAAGCCTGACCGCGGCAAGATGCTGTCCGAATGACAGCGCGTCGTCGAATCTGAACCCGATCGTCACGATCCCGCTCAAATCGATGAATCCCCATTTCCCGTTTTTCTTTACCGCAGCATACCCCTCCTGGGAAAAAGGCCGGGCGTCGTCATATGCGTCTCCCACCCATACTCCATCCACAAGCAGATAAACCAAGTCACCGCTTTGAACAAACACCGCCCCCCGCGCGAAGCATTTTCCCAGCTCGTCTTGTATTATCCCGTCGTACTCCGCAGGGATGAGCCAGTCCGCCAACAGGTCTATGACGCCCCAAGCGCCGCCGGTTTTCGCAGCCGCGTATCCTCCGGAGTACATCCCCATACGTTCAAACTCCATGGTTCCGAGC
>Ga0123353_10014714_pt1 | contig 11302 bp, 5 predicted proteins | sample TergutLab28metaG_3_FD_92763 | JGI IMG/M metagenome (GOLD analysis project Ga0123353, IMG submission 92763) | Labiotermes labralis P3 segment gut microbial communities from Petit-Saut dam, French Guiana - Lab288 P3 | ecosystem: Host-associated > Arthropoda: Insects > Digestive system > Gut ... | reverse complement strand
GTTCACCTTGCTGACGTGAGATTGCATGACGTTACGCACGTAAAATTTGTGTGTAATAGACAGCGCTGTTGTCACGTGTTGCGCGAAGCAGGGCAAAATGGACCTAAAGGTGTTCTGTTCTTGAGTGATTATTCGCATTAACGTAGCATTTTTCTTTTTTTTTTATAAAGATATAGTTCTGTGTCATGTCTGGCGTGGTGATACACCATTTGCTGTTTTTTTTTATTTCCCTTGTGTGTGAAGTCAGAGACGGGTTTTGTATGTTGGTTTGTGGAAATGCGGGAACAAGCGGCGTTAGAAGAAACAGGTTCGCCCGTTTGCTTTGCTTCGCAGGTTTGTTGGTTTACTGCAGAATGGCAGCTGGGCGTATCTCCTGCGCCGTCATTAAAATCCTGCATTTTCTCCAGATCATGAGGTTTTGCATGATTTTGAGAAGTAACAGCGAATTATTATGTGCAATGACCAACAAATGCACAATGATTTCACAAATTTACACACTCCTAAATGTTTCGACAATATCATGCAATCCTCAGGGAGCTTGTAGTCAGTACCTTGCCAAGTTCCACAAGTATTTCAAATGCAGCTGTTGGTAATACAATTTACAATTAAGATGTTTCACATAGTTTTTATGCAAGTTCTCATATTATAGTCGTTGAAATCTCATTATTATAGAATTTTAAAACACGAAAATTTCCCTATATTACAATAAAATGGGCAAAAATCATTTTGTCGCTACATTTCTCATGAAGTCAGTCATTGTGGTGACCGATATACAGTCTTCATATTGATACTACTGTCGTGCTGTCCCGGTGTGTACATGCACGCAACATGTAGTACAGTACAATAGTAACAGCGAACTGTTCTTTAATATCGTTAAGCGTTTCATCTTTGTAGTGTGTTTTCTTTGAGGTAGGAATTGTATTTTAAACCTATAATATAATTTAAGCATGTAAGGGGTAATGGTAGACGTGTGTGTGTGGTGTGTGTGTGCGTGCGCCTGTGACCGTGTGTGTGTGTGTCTTTGTGTATCTGTGACTACGTGTGTGTGTGTGTGATATTTACAAGATTCACGAATTTTACAGCAGTCAAGGGGTCAGCGCCGAGAATTCCAAGCGACAGTCGTTAGAGTGTTACCCAAGCATACATTTCTGTTTGCTGTGTGTGTGTGTGTGTGTGTGTGTGTGTGTGTGTGTGTGTGTGTGTGCGCGCGCGCGCGCGCATAACGGCTGTTCAGCAGGTAACAGATTTTGCGTAAGGTGAAGAGACTTCTTTCTCCGTGAATTCAATTGGCAGCACTGCCGCCGTTCCACTTAGGCCGCGCTACACTCTAATGGTCATGACCTACACCAAGTCTGGCGCAAAGTACGCACGAGTCGTGGCAGAGCGAACTGGCAGATGGTGTGCAGTACGGGAAACGACGTTAAGGTTTTTGATTATCCTGTATCAACCACCGAGATACCGTGCCGTCTATATATAGTGCACATACACACACACAATGCAGGCAACATTTTGAATTTTGGAATTGTTTTAAACATTTGACGTGTTTAAAATTCAGACCTCACAGAAAACAGTCCATTACGTATCGAAGACGCCCGTAAATACTCTGTACGGAAGTAGGAATTACGCAACTACGCCATCTTATGGTACAGTAGAGTTCCGAATGGTAAAGAGCATGTGGCACATTCTTTCAAATTGCGAATTTTTTTCTTCGTTATTTGTAATTAAATGTGGATGGTGGATATATTTGCTGAGTGTTAGTGTCCTGCAGTACGCGGGTGGCCCTGAATCCAGATTCGTATTTTGAATACAGGCAGTGCGATAGGATATTCCCAAATAACTGCTTTCGTCTGTAGGCGGTTATTTTAGGCGAATATCGGATTGGATCGTATCCGGTGGCAGGTTTCTTTTGCTGGGTCAATCGTAGGCGTAACTTCGCTAAGGAATTTGACGTTCAGGTAACCGTGCTTCGTGATAAATTGTTATAATTAAACCAACTAGATGCACTAATTTCTCAAATTTATTCTTGGAATAAAACTATACATGTTTCGAACATTTCCTCTGTCCATCATCAGGAGTTTTTCACTGTACACACAGCAATGGTGTATGTCACACAGGTTTGCTGACAGCTCTCAGCAAACGTGTGTGAATTTGGATAATAAACTTGGGGCGGGGGGGGGGGGGGTTGACAAAGTTTGCAGTTCCTCTCTTCACTTGAAAAGGGCGATTCATGTGCCCCCATTCAGCGTCCCACAAAAAGCAGATTTATTTTTTTTTGTCTTTACGCCAATCATATAATTATTTATATTTTTTCTTTGCCCCCTCTTCAACTTAGTAGCCAAAAAAACTATTCTTAGGTAAAAAAATATTGGAGGGCATTTAACTATCCTCCTTGCGACCCGAAGTTACGTCTATAGGGGCAGCCATCGGTATTTAAAATCTGCCCCACATTCTTCTGGACAGAATCGGTTATGTACAGTACGAAGGTCGCGCTGCCCTTGTTTCCTAAAACGTGTTTTGGAAGCGATAAGGTCGTTTTGAAATGGATTAGAACCCACTTACATGTCGTGTATGTATGTGCGGTATTACTGTATTGTGTAGTGTATGTGTAGAGACAGGGTGGTGACGGTCCATGTGTAGTGGTGGCGGCCAGTGCGTGAAATTCCAATGATACTGAACTTAAACCTTACAGATTATTTTCTTCTTCCATTGGCACTACGGCCCACTGTGGGCTTTGGCCTGTCGAACAATGTCCTTCCATTGTTTCCTATCTGCCACCACCTCTCTCCATCTTCTCACTCCCCAGCACTTGGTCTCTTTCTACTTCCTCTTTCCATCTTTTCGTGGGTCTTCCCCTTCTTCTCGTCCCTTCCAGTTCTTGAGTGAAGATATTTTTGGGCATCCTATCCTTCTCCATTCTCTCTAGGTGACTTAACCAGCTTATCAGTTGCCCTTTTATCCATTTTACTGTATATACAGGGCGCTCCCGGCCGTCCAAAAGGTATTGTTGTGAGGATTTTAAGGTTCACTTTGGTGGACACTGTCCTTCTTTTTCTTCTTCTTCTTCCATTGGCACTACAGCCCACTGTGGGCTTTGGCTTGTCGAACAATATCCTTCCATTTTTTCCTATTTGCCACCAACTCTCTCCATCTTCTCACTCCCAGCACTTGAAGATCCCTTTCTACTTCTTCTTTCCATCTTTTCCTGGGTCTTCCCCTTCTTCTCGTCCCTTCCAGTTCTTGAGTGAAGATCTTTTTGGGCATCCTATCCTCCATTCTCTGTAGGTGACCTAACCAGCTTATCCTTTGCCCTTTTATCCATTTCACCATATTTCCTCCTTTGCTCATCTCTTCTAGTTCTCGATTCGTTCGACTTTTCCATTCCCCGTTTTCATATTTAGGACCATATATTACTAATTATCTAATTATGACAATAAACATGTATGAACCCTGTTATAATAAAAATACGTTTGTGAGAAATCCTCTGCCTTTCGTCCACATAGCGTATTTATGCGTTCGCTTTGATTCTGAGAGGAAACTGCGATTATTTGTCTATGCTGCCTTAACAAATTGGTTTCAGTGTTGGTGATTCGAGCGGTCGTAGATAAACTGGCGTTAAAAGTGCGTAATTTAGATGAATGTCGTGCTTCAGGCAGCTTAACAGAAATGACGGGATCCTTTTCGTCAGAAACTTCGCGTTGTGAAGGATAAACGGGATCCCCTGCTGCAGTTTGTTTAGTCTGCTTGCAGTTCACACTTGCTAGACAAGTTGCCAACTTTACAGTATGCTTTAATATAGGTTCAAACTGAACGGTCTCTCTCTCCCTCTCATAGACACACAACACATACTGGGTCAACTTCTTACACAGTTCAGCAAGAGTTTGATGTGAAATAAATAATTTGTCTCGTGTGTATTGTTGCTAGTTTTAAGTTGTCTTGTGTGTAATTAATTGTTGGTTAGGTTTTAGCCTTGTGTGTTGTTGTTTGGCCTTGTGTATTGTTGTAGTTGTCTTGTGTGTATTATTGTCATTTTATGTGTGTTTTTTGTACTGTGTGTGCATTGCTGTTTTTACTTTAGATGCCGGACTGCTGGCTAGAAGTCAGTATTCGGAAGGTCCTGCGACCGGCCACCTCGACACAGGTTTTTCTTGGTTTCCCTTTTTCTTATAAGCAAATGCTGAGATGGTTCCGAACATTCCAAGTTGCCACTACATGCTTCTCATGTAGCCCTCCCGACTTAAATTTATTAGTAACCAATTTCATATTTTGTATGCATGTAAATAACCACTGTCATCGAGTGGCAACCCAATTGCAGTTAATGAATATTATTATTATTATTATTATTATTAAATAAAAGGGAAAACATTCCCATTACAGGCCTGGACAGGCTCTGAGGGTTCAAGGAGGCTGAGGCTCCCAGATTTCAAGGCAATAGGCACATGAAGGTGGTAAAGTTGTCATACTAACGCACCGGCCGTCTTTACCCCAGGAAATATTCCTAGTACTCATTTCTGTTAAAGGCTGAGTCGAGACCCCAGGGCAATAAATAGTGCGACCGGAAGGATTATGTCAATAATAAATTCTAATGACACCATCTGGAATCGGACCCGCGACCTTCCGGCTTGTGGCCTCAACCAACTGCGCAACCGCGTGATGTTAAACAAATAAATAAATTGACGTATTTCTCATTCTGACCTCTCTCTCTGCCTACTCACTGTATGTGTAGAGGGTTACCGTTGCATCTGATCACACTCAGTGACACACACGTTACACTCGGTAGGATTCCTCTGGACGAGTGATAGGCCTGCTGCAGAGACCTCTGCCTGGCAACACACAACACTCAGAAGAGACAGACATCCACGCCTGTGGTGGGATTCGAACCCGCAATCCCAGAAATCGAGCGGCCCCATACCCACGCCTTAGACCGCGCCTCCACCGGGATCGGCTACAGCAGTTTTCGTTCTGGCTTGCTGGATGCTTGAAGTTTGACGCCTTTGATATCTTTGTGACGAAATGCGTTGTCTCAGCGGTTGTTGGTACAGACCGGTACAAACGGAGGCCCACTGGGCTGCGGATAAAATGGCTGATACTTAATACTGCTGCAGGAGAGCGGTCCGTTGTTCGAATCCTGGAGGGAGAAATTTTTTAATCTTCAAAACATCCAGACAGGCTGTAGATCTCGCCCAGCTTCCTGCTTAGTTGGTACCGGCATTCTTCGTAAGGAATAAAGCGGCCGGAGTGTGGTCTGTAACTTCCATCTGATGCCGACGGTAAGGATGGGTTGCACTCTCTCCTCTTCCACTTTATGCGTTCACGGCTTGGACAGGGACACATTCTCTATACTAATTCTAAAAATGACATCTCCAACATGGCACCAAGTCCCGATTTATACCATGCGCATGCGTGTTAGTCATGGCCGGTGTAGTCCGTCTTGCGACAGTCCCGCAGCCTATCCCACCGAGAGCCCTCCTGATAGTGCGATATAATGTTTCCAGCTTCTTATTCCAGTACCTTATGTTGTCGCTGGTCATACCGTAGCTGCTTACGTCTTCTTCCTCGTCTTTTCAATATTTTAACAACGTGATTTAGAAGGCAGTTCTGGGGCAATGATAAGGTAAACATACAGCGTATTACGTCACATTTAGGGGTGAACGGGGTAGGAGACGAGGCGCGGTAGCAGGAAGCAGGACTGAGAAACACCTGCGCTGCCATAAAGTGTTACGGCTGGTGACCAGTCTATCGCGGCTGATGGGCGGACCTCATCTAGGTACGTGAGTTGGCAAGGGCAGCGTCTTGAGTCCTTACCGGCAGTCAGCTGCAGTACTCATTTTAGTCTAGTGTCCAGTCAGGCAGCGGACTTGTGTGATGTGTTACTTCACGCCACACGCAGTGATCTCAAACTGGGTCCCGGGGAGACATAAATGAGTAATGGCGGAAGAGTTGTATTGGCTATTCAAAAGTTGTACATACAAAAACGTAAAGTGATCCCGTTACAGGCCCGGTGTGGCCCAGAGGGTCGGTAGAGGTATAGCTCTACTCTTCTATGACCGTGGCACTAGAAGGCGGTGAGTGGTCAGCAGCACGCCCCAGCCGCATTTTACCCCCGGGATAGACCCGGTACCCATTGTACAGGAGGCTGGGTGGGCCCCAGGGCCGGTCTGGACGGGCGGAAAATCTCGTCCCCACCGGGATTCAATCCCGGACCATCCAACCCGTAGTCAGTCGCTCTACCGACTGAGCTACTCGGCCCACAAAGTTGTATGTAGGAATTGAAATCTGTGTGGCAACCATTCCGTCACTGATTGCACGCAATAAGTCCACACTTCATTCCAGAAGCTTCCTGATTCTGTAGTCAGATCAGTCAACAGCGCTGGACATGGACAAAGTGGATGTGTCAGGCTAGTTTGAAGTCAGCCGTTGACTTCATACATGTAATGTACAAGATAAAGAAATGCTGGTGTTTAATTTCATATGTGACTTATTGTGGAACGTAGGGGTTCCTCAGTGCTACTCCGTTTTATGGTTCCTTGAGGTAAAATAGACTGAGTAGCCAGTTGTGTTGTTATACGTATTGTTTGTGTGTAAATGTGTACTGTACTACTGCCACCGGGTGGCAACCCAATTGCAGTTAACAAATATATCGTGTCATACATATATATATATATATATATATGTAATAAAAAGGTAAATCAGTTCCATTACAGGCCCGAGGTGCCCAGAGGATTCCAGGGTGTTAAGGTTCCCAGATTACGTGGCAATGGCCCAGAATTGTGGTAAGGTTGTCAGCCTTACGCACCGACCATTTTTACCCCAAAAATGCACCTGGTACTGATTTCTGTTAGAGGCTGAGAGTCCACCCAATACTTACATGTATCATATATAATAGGGCAGTCGCAAGGAGACGGTTCCGATTGTGTATAGGTTTGTGGAGAGAGACGCAAGAGGCGAGTGTACGAAAGGTTTTCGGGGTTGGGCAGTGTAGAGGAATGATTTCCTAACGTTTCGGTAAGAGTTGAAGGTGCCATCTTCAGGGTAAATTAAATGTGTGAGTCTCGGTTTACCGTTATGTAGATGAGGCGGAGGGTGCAGTGTGGAAAGGTGGGCTGATTGGTTACCCTCTCACACGTCGCCCGCTGCCAGATCTGTATCACCCCGAAGGTGGTAACTGCAACGTTTGCCGAAGCGTCGGGAAGTCGTCTGTACGCAGCTGAACCCTGTAAGGGGGTTTGCGCGCGTTGGTTCATCAACAAGGAAAGCGTAAAATTAGAAGTATAAAAAGTTGCCATTGTAGTTAGACTGCGTTTGAAATGTGATGGCACACTCGCAGAAACCAAATTTCGTCTTTCGCGCGAAACGGACGAGTCCATTTAAATAGGCGGAGGACGTCAATTCAGTCGACTACTGGGAGCCTAGGTGTGCGCATCAGCGGTAGTAATGCTTTGTCCCGTTTCGCTATGAGCATTAGTCATCGAGCTACATCTGCTGAACTGAGCACGCGCATAAGCTGTTCGTCGGATTAGTGACAAAGTGACAATGAAAGAGCTTGAAGAAGAACGTGTGTGTGTGAAATTTTGCTGCGAACTTGGTAAAACGTTGTGTCGCCAGTAGAGGGGACTTTGAAGGGGACATTGCTTAAAATGCTGTAAAATGAGCAATAAAGCCTTTATAGCAAAAGTTAGGTCATTTTTTGAATGCGCCTTGTATTGTATCTGACCGTGAGCGTATCAGTGATAGTTGTCGGGCCCATCAAGGCGGCGAGCAGCGGTGGCAACTGCACGTAGGTTCATATACGTGAGAGATCTGCGAGTCGTACGACTGTAAGAAACAATGTTACGAACTTCTGAGGTGTGACGCCCAGTAGTCGGTAGAAAGATGGCAAAGTAATCTAAGAACCAGCTGCCTCCGTTTTCTAACTAACTACATCTAGTACTTGAGAAGCTGACAGTTCCTTAGCTAGTTAAGAAATTCCCGGCAGTGTATGGGAACGCGGAAGTTCATTACCGTCTTCACAACAGTACATCACTGGTAGGTACCTGTGGTGAGACTGATTAATGAAGTCCACGTCCCACCGTCTTGTTTCTTGAAGATCATTTTAATATTATCTCGCCCATGTACGCCTAGGTCTTCCAAGTGAACTCTTTCCCTCATGTTTGCCCACCGACACGTTTTATGCACCTCTCCAATCTATTATTATTATTATTATTGTATCAGTTCCGTGGATCAAAGCCCGTCCTAAGCAGTTAACAGTTCCTCAGCTAATCAAGAAATTCCCCGCATTTTGTGGAACCCGAAGGTTCATTACCGCACTTACAAGTGCTCGCTACCTGTCAGTATTCTGAGCCACATCATTCCAGTCCATGCCTCGCATCCGACTTCTTGAAGATCCTTTTTAATATTATCCCATCTATTCTTGGGTCTTCCAAGTGGTCTATTTGCCTAGGGTTTCCCCACCAAAACCCCGTATGCGCCTCTCCACTCCCCTATACGTGCTACTTGCCCCGCCCATCACATTCTTCTTGATTTCGTCACCCGAATAATGTGTGGGGAGTGACGACAAGCTGGAGTTACGTCACCAGACGGTGAAAGTCCGCACAGGGTGACTAAGAAGGCGCCGTCTGTTTCTGGATACGGAAAGCCGGTCGTGTAAGCCCGGCCTCTCACTTTACGGTTGTTAAGATGTGTCACGCGGCATTGTGTTGCTGTCACAATACGAGCTGACCGCTGTCAGTATTGACGAGGGTAGCTTTTAACACCTTCTGCTTGTTTGTTGTGTGCCGACAAGTGGCCTGGCGGTCCGCGGCCACATTGTACAGGCAGGGTTTCGTTGCAGACGGCAGAGTTCTTTATTGTGCTGGGTCGTAGGCCAGGCACGAGCCACGTGTATGTTGGCTGGTTGGCGCCACCAAGACACGTGAGGGACAGTTGTGGATGCAAGTTAGTAGGGCAAAATCTAAGAACTGGGAGAAAATCATGTCTCATGCCCACTCTCCCACACGGGCGGCTCTTGGATTAAACGCCGCGTCACTTCCAGACTTAAGTCACGGTAGACACGACGTATATAACGGATATGATTAACTGCATCGGTTGAGTGTCAATGACTGGCAGTCTGTAGTTTATCTGGTACGTTATTGCAAAGGTAATCTAACCCTGTAAAACACAGGTATTTTTACTATGTATATGTAAAGATGGGACCGGATTAGCTCAGTCGGTATAGCGCCTGCCCTACGGGCTGGAAGGTCCGGTGATCGAATCCCGTTGGGGGGGGGGGAGATTTTCCGCACCCGTCCAGGCCGGCCTTGGGGCCCACCCAGCCTTGTATAAAATGGGTACCGGGTCTCTTTCACGGTGGTAATTGGGTAGGATAGGCTATAGTATTACGCATCACTACCCCTCATACCCCGTGTCGTAACGTTTTCGCGTCAGATACATACACGCGCGTCACTCCTGTCCCCTACGTACCATGTACTTTGCCTCAACTCATTCTTCCCTATATTTGTTTCTTTTTGTATTTGGTTAGGGGTTCGAATCACGAAGGGTCAACATCCAGATATATCGATAGTGCCATAAAGAAATCACCCAAAATATATAAAATTTTTGTATCCCAATCTCTCACTCTAACCCCCCACCCCCACAGGGTCTTCGCATATACTGTTCTCAGAATGAGCAGGGATTGTTCTGCTGAACAGCATTAACTCGTTTATCTCTGTAATGAGAATAAAATGATTTCTGTGAGCTAGGAAGTGCATGTTTTTTAACACGTAGATGAAGTAGAAAAGGCCTGATTACTGCAGTATTTGACAATAAGAAATCTTCTTTCGTTGCCGCCATCAGCAAACAGCATCAGATTCCGCTTTCGCAACGAAAGCACGTAGCTTAGCGTGGCAGTGGTCATGGCCTTCACTGCGCATGCGCCGACATTTGAAGACCAGACACAACAGTTCTTTGGCCATGTCAAGGACCCTGGGATTATCAACATTTCGTGGCGCGGCGTGCGGACTGTAGTACTAACCACTGCCACTATGTAGCACTGCGATCGATTCTGTAACTTAAACAGTCCGGTGGTGTAATGGAAGGCAAATAAATATACGGCCACGAAGAATTGGAGTGATCACGGCGATGATTGTATAGTCTTCTGGAATATGACGCCGTGTAGGTTTGGGAATTAGGACCCAACATCGTGAAGGGACGTGCTGTCTCCAACTTGGCAGGATGACATACTTAAGAAGGAGGCAGCACGTGCCTCCGAACTGTTGGTTCCTGTCGTCCAAACTACACGACGTCATATCCCAGAGGGCCGTAGTTCGGTTAATATAGAACGAAATTTATGAAGGTTCCATTTTATTACTTTAACGGAAAATTTTTTTGACGGACTATACGGCGTCACGTGTTCGAAAAACTGTTTCTGGTTACATCTCGGAGTACCTCAGTTCACATTTTTATGTGGGTACAGAGACGTGTGCGGGGCCGGGATAGCTCAGTCGGTATAAGTGACTCGCTACGGGCTAGGCGGTGCGAGGATCGAATCCCGATGTAAGCGAGATTTTCTGCAACCCTCCAGGCCGGCCCTGTAGCATACCCAGCCTCATGTATATAAGCAACCGCGTCTGTTTTCTGGGAGTAAAGCGGCCGGGGCGTGGTGTTGACCACCCACCCCATCCAGTGCCGAGGTTAAAGAAAGAGTAGAACTATACCTCTACTCCCCCCTCTGGGCCTTCATAGCCTGTTCTTAGGGGTGAACTTCCATTTTAATACGGCGCAGACCTTCTGTCACGGTCTTCCATTTGCCTCATGAAATTTCCTCGCAAGATTCTGAATGTGTTTCTTGTTTTGCACGGTTTCCCGTTTTACGTCATCACGTGAAATTACTATATAGTGCGGTGTTTTAAGTGAAGTTGGCTCAGCAGCTGGCGAGCATGAGTTGCATGTAGCAACAGGCTGCAAACCCTTCCCAGTATTTACATAGACATTCTGTTCATAATTCGTAGAAAACACCGTGACTGTCCAGTACGAAGGCTCGAACTGCCCCCGCTTTTCGATACATAGAACTGTCACAGTAAACAGCGATTCAATAGCATCAGTCAGATGATCTTGGCAATGGAGTCGGCATGTTTTCTGTGAGGTAGGAACTGTATTATTAAATATTATTTAGAGGTACTTCAAGTTACGGGTGGGCCGGGTAGCTCAGTCGGTATAGCGACTGACTACGGGCTGGACGGTTCGGGATCGAATCTCGGTGGGGACGAGATTTTCCGCCCGTCCAGACCGGCCCTGGGCCCACCCAGCCTCCTGTAAAATGGGTATCGGG
>Ga0123353_10014713_pt1 | contig 11302 bp, 5 predicted proteins | sample TergutLab28metaG_3_FD_92763 | JGI IMG/M metagenome (GOLD analysis project Ga0123353, IMG submission 92763) | Labiotermes labralis P3 segment gut microbial communities from Petit-Saut dam, French Guiana - Lab288 P3 | ecosystem: Host-associated > Arthropoda: Insects > Digestive system > Gut ... | reverse complement strand
ATCTCAAAAAATGGAAACAAGATTTCAGGAGTTAGAACCTCACTCTGCCCATTAAAAAATGTTTTTAATGTGAATGTTCTTTTGTTAACTATGAATGAATTTTCTGTAAAATAAGTTTGAGTCCTTATTTTGTTTTGCATATATTAATGTATAATTATTAAAAATAGGCAATACTCCCTTATTTGCTTGTTGCCCGAACCTAACCCCAAAGAAACCATTAGTTTTGTTCTTTGGGGGGAGGGTGGGGAGTTTGGCAGAATTTCTTTAATCACTTTAGAAGGCAGTGTCGCAGATTTTGATAACTCTTAATTTAATGGATTTGAGGACTGGACACGCTTGGCCCTGAACAATATGGGCTAATTTGTAGAGCCTAGAACCCAATAAGAATGCGCATACACCCACATTTTTTACGGCCTGTTAGCCATAATTTTAGATTATACATTATGCAACTCGTAGCAAGGTGTTGTACTTCCATAAGTGTAATACTTTGGCAAATATAGAGACAAGTTGTAGGAATCTGTGGACAAAACTGTTCCAAGCATAAAAATATAAAAGCGGAGTAAGGTGGAACAATTATCAGAGCAGCTGGCGCACTCTGTGGAGAAGTCGTGAGACTATTGACATAACCTACAGTGATGTTTCTGTTTTTGTTATAAATGTTGAGGTAAATAAGTCACATGGATATCACTGGCGTGAAGGACAACTTCTGCGTGAAGCTATGATGCTTCTTGTGTCGAGTATTGATGAAACTGAAGTCTTTATGATACAGAAAGTTCACTGAACCCGTGGCGGGTATATTTTGCGTCATGACTACCTCTGATAAGTGGTTTTGTGATTAGCTCTGCTATGATGGATGGTTTTCAACAAGCTTATCTACTGTGTATTAATCTGGCTGGTTAAATTGATTTGATATGGGAGCTGCGTTGGTGGAACAATTACTGGCTTTTATGCGGCGTGTGATTGAAAAGTTCCCTTGCTAGTCGCGTGGAACGCCAACTGATATAATGCGGCTACATGCCGCTAGGTATCGCTGAGTTAATTTATTGTACATTAGTGTGGTGAGTGTTGCTGTAACAGAACGTCGTACAGGCGTCGTACGATTAAGCATATTTGTAACATTCTAGGTCTATCGTGGTGCTGGAACAATGTTTACCTCCGCGGGAAAACATCACTTCACTACCTCCTTAAATTACATCTCGTTCCACAATTTGCAAATAGAATTAAAAGAAGAATTTATTACAAGAATACGTTACATGAGATCATGCCCCACCAATTAAAATGACACCAAATCGTAGATGAATTTTGATAGAACCTCTTACTATAACACACAAGGACCAAAATCTAATAGACGTCTTTATACATACAATTTTAAAATTATTGGTTATACTTGTGTATTTTCATATTATAATTTGTGTTATGTTTTAACATGATAAAAATAGTGAATGTAAAAAAAGACCACTTAAACGTTGTGGTTTCTCCCTTTGTAAGGTGTTTATATTGACGTGTCTGAGGATGGTCTCAGTACAAGCTGAAACATGTAGCACACATATAAACATAAATTGAATTTAAGTACCTGTGTTGTGTTAGACCGAATAAGTGTAGTTTATTTACTAACAAACACAACGGGATGGCTTTCATAAAGATACAGAGTATTAAAATTAAAACCTGACCAGATAAATTATTATGAAAATATCAAGACATTAATCGTTTAAGAAAGAAGCAGCAGAAGAGGAAATATCGCAGAGCAGAGCTCAACAAAATGTTGTTTTTGTTCACACTATTATATAACAACTGTGGAATCCATACGAATGCGCATGTGTTCCAAATATCTTGGCAAAATGCATTGTTTCAGGCTTGCGCTGCGGTACAATCGAAGTCTTCGCTGTTTTGTGTTTCTGCTTAGGGTAGGTTGATTGTTGCCGACGTGACAGGAAACTTATTTGCCAAATATCCATTGGCAAGCAGTCCTGAAACGTCAGTAACACACTACCAGCCTACACCTCGCAACATGCCAGAAGAACGAAGACCTCTTTCTGGTACACGACTTGAAGATATTTAAGGAGGTAATTCTGCACTCACACTCATTATCCTGTTGTACTGGCAGAACCATCTGCGGTTCCATCAATGCTGAAGCGCCTTTGACACTGCCATTCTGCTGTTGCTGCTGTGTTGTCATGTCTTCACTAGTTTGCTGTTGTAGTGGCACTTGAACCTCACCAGCCTCTGGCGACAACCCAACCAGATAAACAGACATATATCACCAAATCATTCCGTTACATTCGATGACAAATCTGAGTCTCATGCACTTTCTGACTTTAAAATGTAAGCGTGTCAGAATTTGGCTAGGCCAAGAGAACCTCGGTCGTGTTTATTCAACAGCAATGCCTATTACTTTCCTGCCATTTAATACAGAACAATGCAGCATAATAACAAATTTTCTGCTATGCTTAACATACTTAACATAAGTGATAAAGGCGTTAAATTAAAAGCTCTGATAGGCCGACATTACATTAAATGCTTGTAGTGCAAAAGCTGTTAAAGTAAATGTTAAATTATTGTTTTCTTATTATATTGCTATGTTTTACATGATATATTTTAAGTTTAAAAAATACTGTTTTTTTACATGTGTTGCCGTTGGTCTTATCTTTACTAAGTTACATATTTTGTCTAGAACGTTAATCGGAAACTTATATAAACCCACGAAGAATTTAGAGAAGTATTGGGAGACCAAAGAAACGATAGAGAGAACAACTGTAACTCTGGAGAGGGAACGGGCCAAATGGCCCAACCCTGGATGTTTATGATGATGATGATGATGATTGTCCTAAATATATTTACCTACATCTACATGTAAAATGCCTGCTGGTTTGTTCGATTTTAACAAATCTTAATTGGTCAACAAATCTTGGTAAGAATTCCTTGTATAAAATATAATCAAAAACCCTTTGTTGGGTGCCGAACTCTTCCTTGCGGATGGTCCGTTGTTCTTACAGACGGGCGGATATAACGAATCTAATAGTCGATTTTCGCAGTTGTTTGGCGAAATGGTCTAAAATTTAATGTTGCCATGTCTGTATTCCACCATACGTCTTGATAGCGGGCATGTCACAAAGTCTGCCTCACTTCAAGATGCCAAAATTTGAAGACGCCAAGAATAAAATATTTTAGTTACAACAAGAGCATTTACAAATTACTTTTAACTTTATTACTTTGGAAGTGAATAAGTTATTGCTTGTCTCTTGATGTTATACAGGCTCTTGGATAATAGTTGAAAGATAGTTTGAACACATCACTTGTTTATGAACGTTTCCGTTTCAAGAACTTGAACACAAATTCTACATAAATGACTGGGAGTAAGACCTACACCAATCACCACAATGTTCTTTAATACAACATAAATAAATTCTCGCTGTTGGTATGTGACATTATTCATGAAGAGAAATGTACTAATATCCCATTCGTAATGTCATTTAGAAGGCATCTTTCTTTCATGCATGTTACCTGTCTGCTGAAAACCACTCACTTTAAGTCGAATGATCTCTTAAGGTATTGCAATAGAGAGAAGAGTGTTTCGAATGATAAACCACACATAATGGATAACGTAGTTTTCTTAGCAGTGAAATATGCTGCAATACGTATTTAGAACCTACGGCGAAGTGGCATTTAATGTAAATCAAAATTAATGAACCTTGTAACTTTTAATGTAATGGAACTCATTCATAATACTGTATTCTGTCTTACGACAGGTCCATAACCTCTTCTTTCTAAGCGATTGCTCCCTTTCAATGTCCAAGGCCATCCATTATCTGCTTACGCCTTCTTCCTCGTCTTCCTGTCACTACTTCCTTCTATCTTACCTTCAATAACATGTTTAGATGGCAGTACCGACGCAAGATGTGAAGAATAAATTTAGCATTCCTACTCTTTATTGTTTGTAGGATATTCCTTTCACGCTTAACTCATCGTAATACTTCTTCATCTCTCACACGATCGGTCCAGCTTATATTCTCCATCCCTTTCTAGCACCACATGTAAAAAATTTCCAGGTACTTCTGTTCTGCTTTCAGAAGTCTCCAAGTTATGTTCCAAATGCAGAATTTTACTAGTTTCTTCCTCAAATATAAGTCTAATTTGCTAGTGAAAAGAGCTGTCTTCTTTTGATTGCTGCTACTGCAGTGGCAATCCTGAATTTAATTTCACGTGTACATCTTTTATCATTTCTTATCATGCTACCAAAATAGTTCTCCGGTTCTTTTTGATCAATTATGACCTGTATTGGGGATGGGTACCTTCATATTCTCATTATTTTAATTTTTTCCACATTCATTTCCATCTCATAGCATTTTCCAATTTCTATTAGTCTATCAATCATGCGCAGTAGCACCGGTTTTTCCTTAGCCAGTAGCACGAGGTCATCTGCATATTTAACAGGACATATTACTTTTCCTTCCATTCTGAAGTCTCCAAGATTTTCAAGAGCTTCCTTGGTCAGATAATCGCTGTATAATTTGAATAAAATTGGTAGCAAACAGCATCCTCTTCTAACACCTATTTCAGTCCTCTGTCTTCTTTTCTCCCCTTAGTCGAGTCTTAATTTAATACACTGAACCATGTACAGTTTGCTGATAAATGTTCTTGCACGCCAGTTAGTACCATTTCCCTTTAGGATCGATATCAATTTGTTCCAGTTTTCATGCCCAAATGTCTGCCCGTCTATGAAAAAAGCACATAATTCTCCCTTGTCCAAATTTCGTTCTGATATTATTCTCAGCATCACAATTGCATCCTTATTTCCTTTCCCTCTTATAAATCCAAACTGATCTTTTCAAAGTACATCATCAAGATTATTTTCAAACTTTCTTCTATGAATTCTCACTACTCTCTTCGCTCTATGGGCGATGAAGTTGATTGCGGGATGTTCCCTGCATTTTATAGCTTTTGGCTTCTTCTTAAAGTCAATTATAACTTCAATGAAATCTTTGGTCATCTCGAGGTTCATATTTGTTGTGGACCAGTTGTGCCATTATCTTTCACAAAATCCTTTTTCGACAATCTGAGCCCATTCCCAGGCTTCTTTTGGCCTTCTTACTCCTCGTCTTCTTGATAGCTTTTCCCATGTAACTGCGCAAAATATAACGGCCTTTCTCGTTTGCATCTACTTCCCCTTCATATTCGATTTCTAATTTTTCTGTTCAGTTAGTTGGATCATAGATATCTGCAATATAACTCTCCCAAATATTCAGTAATTTTCTCCGATTTACTATTATATTCCCTTGAGATTCTGCAATACCAGTGTTTTGACTTATTTTATATACATCCAGTTCCTTTGTCTCCATGTACATTAAGTCATAACATCCTATTCCTTGAAATTCTATGTTGGCCTTGTACGTGACTGTTTTCAATTCTTCCCTCAGTCTTCCGTAGTTCTTTCCTTCTTCATTGTCAACATTCTTCCACTTCCTTCGTTTATTCATTTTGCTGGTCATTTCCTATGTATTCCATGGCTTTCTTGCTGTCTTCTCGATTTACCCAACCAAGTCGCTTATAGTATCTAAGACTTTTTTTCTTCTATTTTCCCTCTGAACTTGCACATTCCCACTTTCACATGCGAGTACACCGAGTTTTTCTTTTACAGTATTTTGTACGACTTGTCGCTCAGCATATACTTTTCAAAATTCCATCTTGGGTTTTCCTGTTGGAACCCAATTATTTTCTTGCATTCATTGTAGAATTTTACAACCAATCAGAGGTGGGCAGAGTCAAAATATTCTGCAGACAGTGTCTGCAAGTCCTTCATAATTCCTGAATCGATGCTTCACAAGTAAATAGTCCAGCGGGACCATTGTGTATAAATTCTATCTAACTCAAGAAACATGTATCATATATTATTCGAACCCATAATGAAGTGGAATGAAAAGTGATACAAACAAGGGAAAATAAAAAAGATTAAAAAATATAAAAACCCCTTCTCTTATTTAGGAGTCATTTTGGCCCGAACAACAAAATGAGGCAGCTACAACTGCCTTTACTTACCAACAGAACGTAGATCTGTTGAGGGCTTTCTGTTAGTTTCGTTTCTTACTTGACGCCTTGCACATCGCTGGATGGCCTTATCCCAGTACATTACTGTAAAAAAATCACCACTTATGAAAGTATAGTTTTGTTAATTTATAAAGTAATATTTCCAAACATAAGCATTATAATCATTACATATTCTTTCTGAGAGGGAGATGCCATTTACTGCATTGGCAAAAGCAGTATAAATTGCATAAAAATGAAGAAGTTACCACTTTAAAATATCACAAAATTTCTCTTGACTTTTCAATAAACTGTTTCAGTATGGGTGCTCCAAAGTGTACAACAAACCTAAAACCAAGCTTCAATAATGGTATACGTAATAATATTTACCATACTCTGTTTATTTGGATTACTGGAATGGGAGGGGAAAGGAAAGAGGAAAAATGAAGAATTATAGAAGAATCCAAATTTGTAAATGATGGCATAGAAAATGTTAGCAATTAAAATGTACATTTTGAATTTTTTCTCTGTTCGTATGAGCTACATTTAAGAATCTATTAGGTCCTGTGACCTGCGATCTGAGTTATTTCTAGGGGAGGAAATCTTATACATTTATTATACCTTAAATGGGAAGTGAGCCATTACTAGGCCCCATTCCATTACAACAACTAAACCCACGTTCTTGTGTAGAATAAGCATGGTTCCTCATGCATTCTTGAATATTTCCACTAATCGTAGGAGTAAAAGCAAAAAATTATCACTGTTATGCCAGTAAAAATTAAATGGCAATACAGTCTGAAACCTTGGGTTGTCCGACATGCTTCAGGCAACTGAAGACCTTAATTGTAATTGCTAAGTAGGAGTTATGTCATCCGTAATTCGTTGATTCATCGTCAAAACTCAACAGTTTAAATTCGCAACGTCGTGCACTTGTGAGAAAAAAAAAACATGGCACTCGCACAAGAGCGTAAGTTACCAACAGCAAAGTCGAGTACATAGAGCACAATTTTCAGTACTGAGAAAAAAGAGTACGTTGCCAGCAACTAAGCATGTGGTACTGGCAGCAAAGCGTAGGGGACCGAAAGAATACGGTACAGTACCGCCATCTTAGAGTACAGTACTGACAGTAAATAATACATTACCAGCAGCAGAGACTGTACTACTGACAGGCAATCGTACAGTACCGACTGGAAATGAACAGTACCAAACGGAAAAAGTATAGTACCGACAGCAAAGACATATATTAGAGACAGCAAAGATTAGAGTGCCGAAATAAAGCGCGTACTAGTAATAAAAAAATATGATAGAGTTCGGGCGGAAAAACAGCTTACGGTACGGACAACAAAGAATAGAACACCGTACCAACAACAAACCGTGCTATGCTGACAACAAACTATAGATTACTGACAGCAAAGCGTAATGTGTCTACAGCAAACAGTGCAAAACTGTCTACGAAGCATACGGTACCGACAGCAAAAAGGGCAGCAACTAATCAACGCTTACAGTACTAGCAGCGAAACATTGACTTTAGCGAGAAGTACAGTACTGACACTGGAGTGTAAAGTATTGACAGCTAAGCGTAAAATACTAACAGCTGGTCGTACAGTAATGATAACGAAACGGGTAGTAGCAACAGAAAACAAAAACAGTACGAAACGGAAGACCAACATCAAGGCATTTAGTACCAACGGCAAATAGTACAATATCAAGAAAAAGCGTAAAGCATCCATGGAAAGGCCTAGGGTACCGAAAGGCCTAGGGTACCGAAAGCAAAGAGTACGTAACGAAAGAAAACATACAACAGTAAAGCGTAAGGTAGGCCGGCCTACTGACAGTACAGTAACAAACTAAGCACACAGTGTCGACTTCAAAGCACATGACACCTACACTAAAGAATACAGTACCAAAAATAAATGCGTACATTACTGACAGCAAATATTATTTTACCCCCCCCCCAAAAAGCAAGAAGCATACATACATATATACATACATACATTCATACATATATACATACATACATTCATACATACATACTTACGTACATACATACACGCATACATACATACATACATACACTCATACATACATACATGCATACATACATACATTCATACATACATACACTCATACATACATACATGCATACATACATACATTCATACATACACACATACATACAAACATACATGCATACATACATGCATACATACATACATACATTCATACATACATACATACATACATGCATACATACATTCATACATACATACATACATACAGTATATACATACATACGTACATACATACATATATATATATATATACATACGTACGTACATACAGGAGAGCGTGCAGTGCCGACAGAGACGTATAAAATTCTGAGAGACAATCTTGTAGTTTCCTTAGTAAAGAGTCCTGTACCAGGAAGATAGCTTAGAGTACTGACAGCAGTGAGTGCAGTACCAACTTCAGAGTGTACAATTCTGATAGTAAAGCATGAACTGGCGACAACAAAAGTGCAGTTCTAACAGTAAATTCTACATTGCATGATTCTTCTTGGACAGCTTGACCCTTGAAAGGGCATCTACACTTTGTCCCGAGACTTCGGTAACAATCTACCAATCTACACTGCATAAAATCCCAGCAGAACGAAAATCTCAAAGATTACAATATTTATTCTCAATCGTATCAGTAACGACAGTAAAAAAAATTAACAACAGCGAAATATACAGCTCTGACAGCAAAACATATGTTAACAGCAGCAAAGTTACAGACGTGACAGTACAGCGAACAGTGCCGGCACCAAAATACTGGCAGCACATCCTTTAGTAATGCCAGAAAATAAGAGAGTACCATTAACAAATCTTACGGTAATGACAGTAAAATATACGGTACCGACAGCAAAGTTTACAGCACCGTCGGCAAAGCGTATGTTACTATCAGCAAACTGACATAGACGTACTGAAAGCAAAGCGTACAGTACTAATATTAAAGCGAAAACATTGATAGTAATGAACAAATAGGAAAAGCAAGGTTTACTTGAATACTCAGAATTTTATAAAATTACATCAAAATAATTAGCAAAAAGGAAAATTATTTAACTTTCTTTTGATAACTACCAGCAAAATCACATGTTGCATCTTTGCAGGAAACATGATGTCAGATCTTAAAATTGAACGCCTTAAACTCTAATAAGTAATATTATATTCCGCTTAAATATGAAAATATAAATGAATATAGGCTGAATTAACAGGTTAAGCTGAAATGGTTTGCTGTTGTGGCAAACCACTTGATGCTGAAATTCTAGCCAACTTCATTTACCTGCGGTGTACACAATGTAGAGCAACACTAGGGTCAGGGCTTCGTACCACTCTACCCTCTCATCATGAATGATGCAGATCATGAGTGAGACTGTGACTCCGTAAGCCAAACAGTCCCTTGTTAGAGGCCACCAGTCTAAAGGCACCACCTGTAGGCGACACACACAGTTTATGTTATTTGACTAATAAAGCAGTTTCATATTCTTATCAGTTGGGCCGGGTAGCGTAGTCGGTATAGCGACTGGCTACGGGCTGGACGGTCCGGGGATCGAATCCTGGTGGGGTCGAGATTTTCCGCACCTGTCCAGACCGGTCCTGGGTCCCACCCAACCTCCTGTGCAATGGGTAAGGGGTCTTCCCCGGGGGTAGAGTTGGCTGGGGCGTGGGGCTGACCCCCTACCCCCATCTAGTGCCGAGGTCCTAGAAAGAGTAGGGCTATACCTCTACTCACCCTAAGGGCCTTCGTGGCCTCTAAAAAGGGTGAAACCTACCATATTCTTATCAGTTCATACAATTGAATTGCAAGCATACTTTATTTGTGACACTGGTTTTTGTTACGTGTGAACGTGTGCGTACTTGTTGAAGAGGAGAGCCATGTACGTTATTTCAAATGATCCTACTTCGCCATTAATTAACATTAAGAAGGAAAATTATAAACGATAATGTACCTGTGGGTTTATTTAAAGTCAGGGAACTAATGATGCCACGATCCTGATGATGGACATGGAGTGAGTTCTGAACATTTCTTTTATCAAACTTCCTAAATCGGCTGTCAACCCCAGAAGATTGTGTTCAATTTACTTACTGTGACAACTTCAAAATAGTGTACTGAAATTATCGAGAACAAAACGTTGCGGAAAATTTTTGAAGATTATAGAGGAAGGACCTAACAGAATAGAGGACCGAAATAAAGAGAACATTATAATTTGTAGCGTCTACACATCAGTTAAAATTAAGGTGATCAAGTAAACGAAAAACAGAAGGCTGAAACATAGAGTAATCCTATCAAATACTGTCAGATTACCTCCAAGAAGATAATATTTGGGAGACTTAGATAAGGTAAGAAAGGTAATATTAAATTAGGATATGTTTGTATTGTGGGAGTGTTCGATTCAACTTGTATAATATTGTATATTTGGGGGGGGGGGGGGGGGTGTATTTGTGAACACAAAATTGCATATTGGAATTTTTGAAAGCAAGGAATACCGTAACAGCGGGCATTGGCTTCTATCAAGCAGAACTTCACTTCACGAAACTAAGTGGTTATGTCACGACCAAAAGTAATAAAAAGTTAAAAATTCGGACTTACAAACACTTCTCAAAATTCTTTCTTTCTCCCATAAAAAAAGACAGGTGGACTATTAATTGCGAGCATACAAGGGAAAACAGTAATTGTTAGCAATTTGATACATGTCCTGTAAATGAGACAAATATTTTTAAGTTTAAGCTGTGTTATTCTGAGTGTACAGCTGCAAGCGAAACCCCCACACAAGCTACAACCCCTATCATAAAACTAAACTAACAATGAATATTATATAATTCACCGCATGTTTGATGAGGCTCTGGAGATCACCTCCTTTAAATCTTAGTCATGATTCACACCTGGTACATATAATACCGAAAACTGTTTGAAATTGCTCTGTGACAAATGGTTCTTTATCATCATTACTCGGCGCGTTCTCAAGTTGCGGACGTAACAGACGGCCTCCAGATACGAAAAACAACAGCGACTATATTGCATAAGCAGTGACACGCAGCCAGCAAGAAATGTTCCTCCAGCCAGGGGGTTGTATAAAGTTAATGTTATCAGCAGACAGACTTCGGAACATTGATGAGTGGTATTTGAATAAAGGTTGACCAACTAGATGACACTTGCTTTATTATTTACTGCTCAACATGTTTCAGATGTTAATACATCCATCTTCAGGAGCTTGCGACTACTTGTTGCGTTGTGTAGGCTGACT
>Ga0123353_10014711_pt1 | contig 11303 bp, 6 predicted proteins | sample TergutLab28metaG_3_FD_92763 | JGI IMG/M metagenome (GOLD analysis project Ga0123353, IMG submission 92763) | Labiotermes labralis P3 segment gut microbial communities from Petit-Saut dam, French Guiana - Lab288 P3 | ecosystem: Host-associated > Arthropoda: Insects > Digestive system > Gut ... | reverse complement strand
CGGGCTGGAAAGAAATCGAGTTTGAAGCGATGCGCGACAAAGCGGGCAATTCCATAGCGGTATGCTCGATGGAAAACCTCGACCCCGTGGGGATACACACGGGCGACAGCATCGTGGTCGCTCCGGCGGTCACGTTGGCGCAAAAAGAATTTTCCATGCTCCGCGGCGCGGCGCTCGCGATTATCGAGGCGATTGGAGTGGAGGGCGGATGCAACATCCAGTTCGCGCTCGAACCCAATTCGTTCGAATACGCTGTCATTGAAGTGAACCCGCGAGTGTCGCGTTCGTCCGCGCTCGCGTCAAAAGCGACGGGCTACCCCATTGCTAAAGTTTCTGTCAAGACGGCGATAGGCTACACGCTCGACGAAATAAAAAACGAAGTGACGGGCTGCACCTACGCCGCTTACGAACCCGCGCTCGATTACATCGCGGTCAAGTTTCCCAAGTGGCCGTTCGACAAGTTTGTGTACGCGAAACGAGATCTTGGCACGCAAATGAAAGCCACGGGCGAGGTCATGGCGATAGCTGACACGTTCGAGGCGGCTCTTTTAAAAGCTGTGAGAGGTGCGGAGCTCGGCACGGATTCGCTCAACCTGCGCTCGGTGCAAAAAATGAGCGACGGCGAGTTGAGAGCGTCGCTGCGGCGGGCAACCGACGAGCGGCTGTTCGTTCTGTACGAGTACATGAAGCGCGGCGGCGCAACGGAAGAAATTTTCGAGCTGACAAAAATTGACAAATGGTTTTTATATAAAATTGAAAATATTTTGGCGGCGGAAAAAGAATTGGCAGAAGCCGCGCAGTTTGACGCCTTGGCGTACGGCCGCGCAAAACGAACGGGATTTACGGACAGGTTCATAAAAGAAAAACGGAACGGCGAGCTCAATTTTTTTGCCGGGCCGGTTTATAAAACGGTGGACACATGCGCGGGAAGCTACAGCGCGGCGACGCCGTATTTTTATGCCGTTTACGGCGAAGACGGCGCGGAATGGGAAAACGAAGCCGAGCCGTTTGTCGAAAAAACAGAAAAGGTAATGGTTCTTGGGTCGGGGCCCATACGGATCGGACAGGGGATCGAGTTCGACTACGCTTGCGTCCACTGTGTTTGGGCGTTGAAGCGCATGGGATACTCCGTGATTATTGTAAACAACAACCCGGAGACGGTATCAACAGATTTTGACACGGCGGATCGTCTGTATTTTGAGCCGCTCACGATAGAAGACGTGATGCACATCCACAATTTAGAAAAACCGATCGGTGTGGTTGTAGCGTTCGGTGGCGGAACCGCGATAAAACTCACGCAGTCGCTGCACGAGCACGGAGTAAAAATACTCGGCACGTCTGCCGACAGCATCGACATATGCGAAGATCGCGAGCGTTTCGACCGCTTGCTTGCGGATTTAAATGTGAAACGGCCGCGCGGCTTCGCGGTCAACACGGCAGCCGAAGCGTTAAGCGCGGCGTCCGAGCTCGGTTATCCGGTACTGCTGCGGCCAAGCTACGTCTTGGGCGGACAGAACATGATAATCGCTTATTCCGAAGAGGACGTTACCGAATACATGGGCATCATCCTGCGCCAAAAGCACGACAATCCGGTGCTGATCGACATGTATATACAAGGCATCGAAGTCGAGGTGGACAGCATATGCGACGGTGAAAATATTTTTATACCCGGGATCATGGAACACATTGAACGCACGGGCGTGCATTCCGGCGACAGCATCGCCATGTACCCCGCAAACCGGATAGACGATGCGATTACCGAACGGCTCATAGAGGTGACTAAAAAACTTTGCATAGCGCTGCAGGTCAAGGGGCTCGTCAATATACAGTTCGTAGTGGCAAAGGATCGCGACGGTGCAAAAAATAATATCGACGGAGAAATTTACGTTATAGAAGTGAACCCGCGCGCGTCCCGAACCGTTCCGTACATAAGCAAGATAACGGGCGTGCCCATGTGCGACGTTGCGACCCGCGTTTCGCTCGGCGCGAAATTGCCGCAGCTGGGATATACGTCGGTCATTGCGAAGACGCCGCCTTACACCGCGGTTAAAGCGCCCGTGTTTTCATTCGAAAAGCTGATCGACCTCGACACGCAGCTCGGCCCCGAAATGAAATCCACCGGCGAAGTGCTCGGTATCGGAAAAAATTTGGCAGAAGCGCTGTACAAGGCGCTGCTCGGCGCGGGCTATGCGATGCGTAAAGCGGGCGGAGTATTTTTAACCGTCCGCAACGACGACCGGCACGAAGTGGCGGACATCGCAAAAAAATTCGCGTCGATAGGTTTCGAGCTGTACGCGACCGACGGCACCGCCGAGGCGATACGCAAAGCCGGGCTCAAGGCGACCGTCGTAAATAAAATCCACGAATGCGCAGACGACAATTCCATGACGCTGCTTGCGAGCGGCAAGGTGCAGTACATTGTCTCCACGTCGGCAAAAGGGCGCGACCCCGCGCGCGACAGCGTAAAAATCAGGCGAAAGGCGTGCGCGCTCGGTATACCGTGCCTCACAAGCCTCGACACCGCGCATGCCGTCGCGGACAGCCTGCTCTCGCGCTACAGCGAGATAAACACGGAGCTCGTCGATATAAACAGCCTTCGGTCCGAAAGGATGGAGCTCGGCTTTATAAAAATGCAAACTTCAGGCAACGATTATATTTATATTGACTGCATAGGAAAAAATGTTTCGATCAATTCTCCTGAGTCGCTTTCGGTATTTCTTTCGGACAGGCACTACGGCGTCGGCGGCGACGGAGTCGTGCTGGTCGGAAAGCCGAAAGGGAAAAACGCCGACGCGGGCATGCGCATATTCAACCGCGACGGAAGCGAGGGCAGCATGGGCGGCAACCCGATACGCTGCGTCGCAAAGCTGCTTTACGACAAAGGGTACGTCAGAAAAAAAATCATGAGGATAGAAACGCCGAGCGGCGTAAAAACCGTCGAAGTCTTTACGCAGAACGGGACGGTCTACAAGGCGCGGGTTGACATGGGCCGCGCCGAGTTTGAAGCGGGAAAAGTTCCCGTCGTACTGCCGAACGTAAAGCCGGAGCAAAAAGTGATAGACATGCCGGCGGACATAGACGGCGCGGAGTACCGCATCACCTGCTGTACGGTGGGCAACCCTCACTGCGTAATTTTTTGCGGCGGCACGGACAATACCGACGTAAAAACAATAGGGCCGATGCTTGAAACGCATCCGATGTTTCCGAACCGCGCCAACATCGAATTCGTGCAGGTGTTAAACCGCCGCGCACTTAAAGTCCGCGTTTGGGAGCGGGGCAGCGGCGAGACGCTCGCGTGCGGCACCGGCGCATGCGCGGCGGCCGCGGCCGCGGTCATATGCGGTTATTGCGACGAGGGCGATGACATACGGGTGATTGTGCCGGGAGGCGAGCTCGTCGTGAGATACACGGGCGGCAACGTGCAAATGACCGGCGACTGCAGGCATGTATTCGAAGGGAACGTAACGTTTTAATGCGCGGGCTTATTTTTTCATTGAGGCGTTTTTCCGTCCACGACGGAGACGGCATACGGACCGCGGTTTTTATGATGGGCTGCCCTCTGCGCTGCGTGTGGTGCCACAATCCGGAGGGGACGTCCTTTGAACCGCTTTTATCTTTTAACCGCGACAAATGCGACGCTTGCGGAAAATGTTTTTCCGCTTGTGGAAAGTATCTTTCCGCTTGCGAAAAGTGCCTTTCCGTTTGCGAAAAAATAATTGACGGGCAAAAAAAAATCCCCGCGGTTTATTCAATCGGCAGGGACAATTGCGTCAGGTGTTTTAAATGCGCGGACGCATGCGCGAAAGGCGCGCTCAGCCGCGTCGGTTATTGGGCGGACACGGAAGAAATAATAGAAATCGTGCTGCGCGACAGACGCTATTATAAAAACGGCGGCGGCGTTACGCTTACCGGCGGCGAGCCGATGAGCCAGTTCGAATTTACTCGCTCGATTCTTGCTTCATGCCGGCGCGAGGGCATCAACACCGCGATAGAAACCTGCGGCCACGCGCCGAGGGCCGGCTACGAAAAAATTTTGCCGCTGGTCGATACGTTTTTATACGACGTAAAAGAATCCGATCCCGAGCGACACAAACGCTTTACAGGCGAAGACGGCTCGCTCATTACGGACAACCTTAAATTTTTATGCGAAAGCGGAGCCCGTGTCATTCTTCGCTGCCCGATTATCCCGGGTTTGAACGACCGCGAAAGCCACAGAGAATATATCGCGCAGCTGCAAAAAAAATTCCGCGTCGTGCGCGCGGATTTTTTGCCGTATCATGCGATGGGAGCCGTAAAAGCGGAGCGATTGGGTCTTGCGCCGCAAAAAGTTTTTTCTTTTTAGTATTGCTTTTTAACATCATTTACTTATATAAATAAATAGTTTGTACTGATATTATTAATGTGCTATTGTTTTAGCGCATTTAACGAAGCGAAAGGGATTGGTCAGATGAAAAGGTTTTTCGCGCTGATGATTTGCCTCGCGGCGGGGCTTATGCTGCTTGCCGCTTGTTCGGGCAAAGATAAGCTCATCAAGGTCGGCATTATAAATAATCCCGCGGCCGAATCCGGTTACCGCGAGGCGAACGTTAAAGATTTCGAAACTGTCTTTTCAACAGAAAACGGTTACGAGGCGCAGACGTTCTACAGCGACGTCCACAACGAGCAGCTTAACGCCGCGCGGCAGTTTATAGCGGACGGCGTGGATTATATCCTTCTGTCTGCGGCAAGCACGGACGGATGGGACAGTGTGTTCCGTTCGGCGGCGGACGCGGGCATCAAGATTTTTTTATTCGACCGCATGGTTAACGTGCCGCAAAATCTATACGAAGCGGCGGTTGTATCGGACATGGCAAAGCAGGGCGAAGCCGCCGTCGCGTGGCTGCGCAGCCAAAGCCTGCCGGTTTACAATGTTGTTCATATCCAGGGGGTCATGGGCAACGATGCGCAGGTGGGGCGCACGGCCGCACTCGATAGGGAGTTCGCCGCGGGAACCATGAGGCGCGTCGTTCAGCAGTCCGCCGCATGGGATCCAGACGCGGCGCGTCGCATAGTGGAAGACGTGATCGCATCGGGCGCGGAATTTAACGTGATATACGCAGAAAACGACGGCATGGCAGCCGGCGCGGTGGCCGCGCTCAATGCCGCGGGTATTTCGCACGGCGTAGGCAAAGACGTTATCATAATGGGTTTCGACTGCAACAAATGGGCGCTTCGCGAGCTGCTGGCAGGCAATTGGAATTACAACGGCCAATGCAGCCCGTTCCAGGCGTCCGTTATCCACGACATGATTCAAATTCTCGAATCGGGCGGGACGCTGACTGAAAAGAAAGTGATTTCGGACGAAAAGGGTTTTGACGCCAGGACAATCACGCAAGAAGACATAGACGCCATCGGACTTGGGGACTGACCGCTCCCGTTTTTGTTAAAATATTTTGATCGGCGGTGCGGTCTTCGATGGTTAAAAATTTCATTAAGCGTCTTTTTACAATCATAATTTGCGCCGCCATGCTGCCGGTATGTTTGACAGGCTGCGACGGGCTTTCTTCGGAGAGCCCGCCGCAGTCTGTTTTTACTTCTTACAAAGACATACCCGGCGTCACGCAGCAAGAGATTGACGCGATAACCGAGCTGCAAAAGACGCGGAACAATTTCCGGTTCTCTACCGTGTACAGCACCGAAATGTTCGTTGGCGCAGACGGGGTCAGGGGCGGATTTTTCGCGCTGTTTTGCGGCTGGCTCACCGAGCTGTTTGACATACCGTTCGTGCCGAGCATTGTCGAGTGGGACGAAATTGTCGCGGGGCTCGAAAGCGGATCAATAGATTTTACGGGCGAGTTTACCGCGAACGACGAACGCCGCCAAAAATATTTTATGACCGGCGACATCGCGCAGCGTTTAATAATTACGATAAGAATGAAAGACGCGCCGCCCTTGCAAGAAATTGCGGAGACTCAGACGCTGCGCTACGCTTTTTTGCGCGGCAGCGACATAATCGACACGGTTTCAAGACGCGAGCGCAGCGAATTTGAAACCGTCATAGCAACGGACAACCTCCACGCTTACGAACTGCTCGCTTCGGGGCAGGCCGACGTTTTTTTCAACGATAAGTCTGCCGAGGCCGCGTTCGGTTTTTTCGACGACATCACGAGCGGGATTTATTATCCGATCAGTTACAGCTCGGTTTCGCTCGCGACGCAAAACCCGCAGCTCAAACCGATAATCGACATAGTGGACAGGGCGCTGGAGCTCGGCGCTTTCGAGCACCTGATACGCCTTTACAACCAAGGCCACCACGAATATTTAAAATATAGATTCATGATGACGCTTACCGACGAAGAGCATGATTTTATTAAAGAGCGGCGCGTCATACCGTTTGCGGCGGAGCTGACCAATTATCCGCTGAGTTTTTACGAACCGCGCTCGGACGGCTGGTCGGGCATTTCGCTCGACATACTCGGCGAAATCGAAAAGCTGACCGGGATCACATTCGAGAGGGTCAACAACCAAACGCACACATGGTCGCAGCTTCTTGCGATGCTGGAGTCGGGCGAGGTAAAGATGCTCAGCTCGCTGATACCGACAGACGAACGGCAAAGCAAATATATTTGGCCATCAGAATATTTTTTCCGCAACCATTTGATCCTCGTATCAAAATCCGAATTCCGCGACGTGAGCATAAACGAAATACCTTACGTAAACGTGGGCGTCATAAAGGACACTGCGTACGGCGCGCTGTTCCGCGAGTGGTTCCCAAACCACAGGCACGTAACGGAATTTACGGACTCGTACGAGGCGTTTGACGCGCTCGAAGCGGGCGGAATCGATTTGGTGATGATAACCGAGCACCAGATTCTTACCCTGACCAACTACCGCGAAGAAATCGGATACAAGGCCAACTACGTGTTCGACTATTATTTTTATACGTCGTTCGGCATAAACAGGGACGAAAAGATTTTGGCTTCGGTCGTGAGCAAAGCGATGAAGGTTATCGACGTCGAAAATATTACCGACCGCTGGCTGCGCAGGACATACGACTACAGACTGCAGATGGCGCAGGAACGCATTCCGCTTTTTATAGGGCTTGGCATGCTTTCGGTCGGGTTCATATTTGCGATAATAATGATCATAAGGAAACGGCGCGAAGGTTTAAAACTTGAAATGCTTGTTGAAATTAGAACTAAGGAACTTTCTGAAGCGGTCGCGGTGGCGCAGGAAGCTAACCGCGCAAAAAGCGATTTTCTTTCGAGCATGTCGCACGAAATCCGTACGCCCATGAACGCGATCATCGGAATGACCGAGCTGCTCGGCCACGAGACGCTTAACGACAGACAGGCGAGCTTCGTCAGCGACATCGCCGTTTCGTCGAAGTCGCTGCTCGGCATTATCAACGACATATTGGACTTTTCAAAAATCGAATCGGGCAAGCTTGAGCTCAACCCCGTCGACTACGACCTGATGGCGATGCTTAACAACGTCGATTCGATGTTCAGCTATGTCGCGTCAAAAAAAGGGATCGAGTTCCGCGTCGAAACTACGGACGGCCTACCGCAGTGCCTGCTGGGCGACGACGTTCGCCTGCGCCAGGTGCTTACCAATATCTGCGGGAACGCGGTCAAGTTTACGGAGCAGGGCTATGTGCTGCTCGCTGTTAAGGCGAAGGGCGACAGGATCGTTTTTAGAATTGAAGACACGGGCATAGGCATCCGCATGGAGGACGTTCCTAAACTGTTCAAAGCGTTTGAGCAGCTTGACAAGGTCAAGAACAGAAGCGTGGTTGGAACCGGGCTCGGGCTTTCGATCACGAAGGCGTTCGTTGAAATGATGGGCGGCGGCATCAGCGTCGAAAGCGAATACGGCCGCGGAAGCGCGTTTATCGTCGAGCTGCCCGCGGTAAAGGGCAACCCCGCGAACATCAGGAAGACCGAAGCGGAAAAAAAGAACCGCGCAATAAGCGCGCCCGGCGCGAAGGTGCTTGTCACGGACGACAACGGATTTAACCTCAAGGTTGCAAGCGGGCTCTTGGGATTTATGGACATCGAGGCGGAAACGGCGGATTCGGGAGCAAGAGCGATCGAGCTCGTGCAAAAAAACGATTATCACATCGTGTTTATGGATCATATGATGCCGGAGATGGACGGCGTAGAAACCGTGCAGCGCATACGCGCCGCCGAAGGCGATAAGTATAAAAATCTTACGATAATCGCGCTTACCGCAAACGCGGTTTCGGGCGCGCGCGAAATGTTTTTGGAAAACGGATTTGACGGTTTCATTTCGAAGCCGATAGACGCGGACGAACTGCAGGATGTGGTGCAAAAATTTTTGCCGCCGGAGCTTATAGGCCAGGCCGAAGACAGCGGCGAAAGGCAGCAGGCGCAGTCAGAAAAAGAAATGGAGCTTAAAAAGAAATCGATAGTAACATTCGTCAAAGAAAATTTAAATACGTTCGAAAAAATAAACGAGTACCTTGCCGCAGGCGATTTAAAAACGGTCCACCGCATGGCGCATACGTTAAAGAGCAGCGCAGGCTACCTCGGCAGGAAAGCGCTGCAGGAAGCGGCGTATTCGCTCGAACATTCGCTGCAGGCTTCGCCCCCTAAGTATACGCCGGTGCAGATTGCGGAGATTGGCCGCGAGCTCGAAAAGGCGCTTGCCGAGTTCAAACCGTATCTTGTCGAGGCGGAAAGCGACAGGCCCGAAGCCGTGGAGATAAGCGCCGAGCAATTCGCCGCGCTGCTTGCGGAAATACGTCCGCTGCTCGAAAAAGGAGACTTCGCGGCAAGCGGTTATGTGGAGCGCCTGCAAGCGATCGCGGGCATGCAGGAGCTTGCCATCCTTATCGACGAATATGACTTTGAAGCCGCGCTCGCAGAATTGGGAAAGGCCGAGAGCGCAGGCTGACAAATCATTTTAATTTAGAAGCTATGCCGAAAAAAACGCGGTAGACCTCGTCCGCTTCGGCGGACAGCAGCGCGAGTGCGCGGCCCGTTTCTTCGCGCCACTTCCGAAGCTCCGCGCTAACAGGGACGATTCCGCATGAGATGTCGTCGCAAATGACGACCTTGCCCTTTAACAGGGGCATATTTTTTTGCAGATAGTTTCGGGTTTCGGTTCCGTTTTTTACCTGCGCTAAAATCAATTTATGAAGCGAGTCGATGATGTCCGCGCTTAAGTCGGCGTCGGGTATGTCTTCCGTGCAGCGGAATATTTTGCCGCCGTAATTTTTTTTTGCGTAATCAAGCTTGCCGGCGTACGCCCCGCCGAAAATTAAAACCATGGGAACAAGCCAACCGCGCCGCGTTGTGCAGCGGACGCGCCTTTCCGTATAAATTTATATAAGCGCCGCGCATACAAGCGCCGCGAGTTCCGAAAGAGTTATCGCGCAGCCGCACAGGTCGCCCGACATTCCATTGAAATGCTTGATTAAAAACGCCGACACAGCCGCGCCCGCAATTGCCGCGGCAAGAAGCGGCCATAAATTTAAGCACGGGACAAATTGCGCCGCCGCGAGGCAGGCCGCGAGCGCCGCGCAAATAAAAAAAGTGTGGCGCGGTTTCGTGCCCGTCTTGAATGTGACGTGATAACCCGTTTCGAAAATCGGTTTTGAATTGAGCATAAAAATGCCCGCTATGCAGCGGGACACGGCCGGAACCAAAATAAATTGCAGTAAATTTTTTTCGCCTTCAAAAACCGAAAAAACTGCCGCGAACGTAAACAGCGCAAGCCCGACGACTGCTATCACGGCGAACGCGCCGGTGTGCGGATCCTTTAGGATCCTTTTTTTTTCGTCGATGCCGCGCCTTGAAAAAAAAGCGTCTGCTGTATCCATATAACCGTCCAAATGAATAAAGCCTGTCAGTATAAACGGCACGAACATAACGGCGGCAGCGCTCAGCATATGCGGCGCGGCAAACAGCCGGAGCGCGTAAGCGGCCGCAAACCACAGCGCGCCTATTATAAGTCCGGCAAGCGGAAGGCTCGGCATGACCTTGGCCAAATGCCTGTCGTCCCAATGATTTTTTGGAACGGGTATTATCGTGAACATCCCGAGCGCCATAATAAAACCTTTGATTGTTCCCACAATGCCTCCGAAAAAAAACTCTCCGGGCAAAACTACGCGCAGCTCTCGATTATGTCAATAAGCTTTTTTTGCGGAGCAAATGATTTTCGTTTGACGCAGACGACGATAAAACATGGACTATTGGGACTGGTGCAAAACTTATAAATATAAATAAACGCCCCTATATCACGGGCGTTTCAAATCAAATTTTTGCAAAGGCTTGTTTAGCATGGAAGCAAACAGCAAATAATTTTTTTTCCAAGCCGCGATGTCGAGCGTTTCGTTCTGATCGTGTTCATTTTTATAAGCCACGCTGAGGTTAACGCCGCAGCAGCCTTCGGTGCAGAGAGTGCAGATGTCGGAAAAGGCACGTTTATCGGGTTCGGTAAATCCGGTTTCTTTTTCAATATAAGCGACGAACTCTTCAGTGACCGGCAGGTCGTATATTTTATACTCATTTTCGTTTCGTCTGTCGAACTCGACCATAAAAGACGAAGCCTGGATGATTTTTTTTATTTCAAAGAAATTTTTCATGAGATAGGACGCGCCAACCCTGCCGAGCTCTTCGCCGTCCAATATAAGCAGGTGGTGGCCGCTGTCTTTTAACAGCCAAGCAATCGCGCAGCCTGCGCGGTCGTCCGCGCCTATGCCCGCGTCCGGTTCCGCCGACGAAACGGTTCCGTTGCTTAATACCATTTTGTGCTCGCCCGCGGCGGTCAAAAAATATGTGTCGGCGTGAGCGACCAGCACCGCCGCGTCGGGCCGCGCGCCGGGAACAAAAACGAACCCTTCGCCGGTTGCGGATCCCGCGCGGCGTATCGCTCCGCGCAAAGAAGCGAACCGATTAAGAATCGGTTCGCCTGTGTTTAAAGGGTACGATAAAAATTCCATAAGCGTATGCTCGGGCGTGCCGGGTGTAAAAATTAATTCCATGTTATTCGACCTCTGTTTCCGAGCCGAAATTTTCTGCGGACGCGTTGTTTAAGATAGCGGTGGCTTTGGCCTTGTCGACAAAAATTCCGTATTCGGACCGCAGCATCGCCATAAAACTTTCGGTATCGCTTATCCGGTTATTTTCGAACAAATGATGGAAAAAATCGTTGGTGGTAATGCGTCCCGCGCCCCGGTAAAAAACTTTGGTGCCGCCGATGCGCTGAAAACGGAACCGATCCTTGTTTTCGGATATTATCGATGCGTAAAACCAATCGTTAAACCCGTGCTTGTACAGCTCGTGGTTAAAACCGCT
>Ga0123353_10014710_pt1 | contig 11303 bp, 10 predicted proteins | sample TergutLab28metaG_3_FD_92763 | JGI IMG/M metagenome (GOLD analysis project Ga0123353, IMG submission 92763) | Labiotermes labralis P3 segment gut microbial communities from Petit-Saut dam, French Guiana - Lab288 P3 | ecosystem: Host-associated > Arthropoda: Insects > Digestive system > Gut ... | reverse complement strand
TCGAGAATTATCAGGAGCAAATCGGCTTCGAGATTGCGATTCCCGCGTTTATGATAAGTGAGCTTCCGAGGGCGTTCACGATGGGGTTCATTATCTTCATACCGTTCCTTATTATAGATATAGTCGTGGCGAGTACGCTTATGTCGATGGGTATGATGATGTTACCGCCCGCGATGATTTCCATGCCGTTTAAGCTTATGCTGTTCGTGTTAGTTGACGGCTGGCAGCTCATGGTGCAAAGTATAGCGAGTACGTTTTTCGTTTAATCTCTGATAAAGGTGTTGATTTTAATGACACAAGACCAGGTAATGGGTATATTCATACAGGCGGTAATGTTAGCCTTTCGGCTCGCCATGCCCATGCTTTTAATCGCGATGATGGTAGGTCTGACTATAGCCATATTACAGGCGGCGACACAGGTACACGAGCAGACGTTAACCTTCGCGCCCAAAGCCGTGGCGATTGCCCTCGCGCTTCTTGCGGCGGGGCCGTGGATGACTAACGAAATCATAGACTTCATGCACTTCATATTCGATACGATGGCGGGAATGGAAATAAGATAATATGCTCGAACAGTTATGGGATTTAATACTTTATAACTTCGTAGGCTGTCTGCTTGTCTTTGTGCGTATAACGGGAATCTTTACGTTTAACCCCATCTTCGGGCGGCAGAATGTACCTATGAGAGTCCGTGTGGCTATGTCGATGGCTCTCGCGGTCTGCGTGCTGGCGGGCATGGGGGACACCACGGGCTTCATCCCGCAGGGCGTAATCAGCTTCGCGTTCGTGCTTATAATGGAAGCTCTGCTTGGGTTGGTGTTCGGCTTCTTCGTTAACCTGATGATAACGGTGCTGTTGTACGCGGGTGAAGCCACGGACAAGCAAATCGGGCTCGCGATGGCGAACGTCATGGACCCGGGCACGGGCATACAGATGCCGGTATTCGCGACCTTTTATTACAACCTTTTCATACTCTACTTCTTCGTGACGGGCTCGCATTTGGAATACATACGGCTCTTCGTGCTGTCTTACGATATAATCCCCATCGGGTTCCGGGTCACGGGCGTGACGGTTAATTTAACCTACACCATAGCCATGTTCATCGGGACGGTGCTTCATTTAGCCATGAAGTTGGCGTTGCCGGTTATCGCGGCGGGGCTGATTGTGGAAACCTGCGTGGGCGTAATAATGAAAGCCGTACCGTCGATTCAAGTTTTCGTCATCAACATACAGTTAAAGATTCTTTTGGGGCTTTTTGTGCTTTTTGCGATTGCGATTCCCGTATCCGACTACATAAATTACCTGTTCGGCATAATGTGGGGGAACTTGGACGCAATTCTGCATGGGTTTATTTAAAATTAAAGGTGTGAGATAATTGGGACAAGAAAAAACCGAAAAAGCCACGCCGAAAAAGCGGCGCGACGCACGCATGAAAGAAGGCAACGTACTGCAAAGCAAGGAAGTCAACACCGCCGCGTCCCTCTTGGCTGTCTTCTTAGCGATGTCGATTGTCGCGCCTTTTATGTATACACAGCTTAAAAATGCGGTTCGGTTCTTCTTTGAGAACATCGGCTCATGGCATAACGTGAGCACGGAAGTTATAACCGAAATCGGGCTGCATATCGTGACGTTCTGCACGCTTATCATCGGGCCGATTCTTCTTGTGGCGGTGGTCTTCGGGACTATACCCACGGTCATACAAACCAAAGGGCTCTTCACTATGCAGCCGCTCAAACCCAAGTTCTCGAAGCTCAACCCCATAACCGGCATGAAACGGCTCTTCTCACTGCAATCCTTGGTCAACATCGTAAAAGGCTTAATTATTATCGCTGTTATCTGCTTAATAGTGTTCAACCGTATAAACTCGCTCCTGCCCGACATTCGGCGGTTGCCGCAGATGGAACCTCAGCAGGGCGTGGCGTTCATAGCGTCGAACATTTTCTCCGTCGTAATCCTCATCGTGATGCTTTTCGCGTTCATCTCCGCGGGGGACTACGTGTTCCAGTGGTGGCAGTTCGAGAAGAAACTCAAAATGAGCAAGCAGGAAGTCAAGGACGAATATAAACAAATCGAGGGTGACCCGAAAATCAAGAGCAGAATCAGGCAGAAACAGCGCGAAATTGCACAAAACCGCATGATGCAGGAAGTGCCGGACTCTGACGTGGTGGTCAGGAACCCCACGCACTACGCCGTCGCCCTGCGTTACGAGCCGGGTTACCCCGCACCGAGAGTAGTCGCGAAAGGGCAGGACGTCTTAGCGCAGAAGATTATAGATATAGCTATTCAAAACAACGTCACCGTCATCGAGGACAGGCAGTTGGCCCGCGCCCTGCACGGCGACCCGAAAGACAGACAGCCCGGCGTAAAGGTCGGGGGGGATATTCCGCAGGCGTTATTTACTGCGGTGGCGGCGATTTTCGCGGAACTTGAATCCATAAAACAAAAATTAGATGTGGGGGCGGACGACCCTGTCCGCCTGTAAACGCGCACGGTGCGCCCCGTGTAGGGAACGGATTTATCCGTTCCGGCGCGGAACGTAACATAATCGGAACGCATTTATGCGTTCCGGCGCGGAACGTAACATAATCGGAACGCATAAATGCGTTCCGGCGCGGAACGTAACATATCGGAACGCATAAATGCGTTCCCTACGATACCAAAAAGAAAGGACGTTATAAATGCTTAAACGCATACTTGACAATGTGTTCGCGGTTTTTGTCATAATTATCGTGCTTTCTTTAGTTATACCGCTCAGTGAAATCGGCGGCGGGTTCTTAATCGACTTCCTCATCGCCCTGAACATCTCGTTCTCCCTGATTATACTGATGATGACGCTGTACATGAAAGAGACGTTAGAGTTCTCGATTTTCCCGTCGGTGCTGCTTGTTACGACGGTGTTTCGGCTCTCACTCAGCGTTTCGACCACACGCGGCATACTCATGCGCGGTGAAGCGGGTGAAATCATCAGAACCTTCGGAACTTTCGTCATGGGCGGCAACGCCGGAGTAGGTTTTGTTATATTCATTATCCTTGTTTTAGTTAACTTCCTCGTTATCACAAAGGGTGCCGAGCGTGTGTCGGAAGTTGCGGCGAGATTTACATTAGACGCAATGCCCGGTAAGCAGATGGCAATCGACGCGGACTTGGCGGCAGGCGCAATCGACGACGACGAAGCCAAAGTCAGACGTGTTAAAATCCAGCGCGAAGCCGACTTCTTCGGCTCTATGGACGGTGCGGTGAAGTTCGTAAAAGGCGACGCGATTATGTCTATAATCACGACGCTGATTAACCTGATTGCCGGCGGCGTATTCGGAATGGTTCAGCGCGGTATGTCCTTCGGCGAGGTTTGGGACACATATTCGCTCGCGACAGTCGGCGACGGGCTTTCTTCGCAAATCCCCGCGCTGTTGATTTCAGTCGGCACGGGTATGGTTGTAACCAGAGCCGCCAGTGAGGGTGACTTCAGTTCGGAACTGCGTACACAGTTCGGGCGGAACCCGACAACCATGCTCATAGCGGGCATGGTAATCATCGCGCTTATGGCTATCCCCGGTTTCCCGAGACCGATTTTATTCATGATAGGTACGGGGCTGATTGTACTCAGCGTTGTGTTAAGGCGTCAGCTCAGGGCCTTAGCGGCCGTAGCGGAGCAGGAAGCACAAATGCAGGAACAGCTCGAGCAGGAGCAGGCGGCAATCGAAGCGGGCGGCGGCGAAGAATACTACCGCGATATAGATAACGTGTTTAAGCTTCTGTCCGTAGACCAAATCGAGATGGAGTTCGGTTACAGCCTTTTGCACCTTGTTGACGAGAAGAGCGGCGGGAACTTTATAGAACGCCTTGTTATATTCCGCAAAGAATTTGCGATGACTATGGGTATGGTTTTCCCGTCGGTACGAATGAGGAACAACCCCGAAATCAACCCCAACCAGTACGTAATTAAGATAAAAGGCGAGGAAGTAGCAAGGGGCGAAATCCTTTCCGACCACTACCTCGCGTTGGATAACGGCGACGTGACCGCGCCCGTGGACGGTATAGACACGATTGAGCCGGCGTTCGGCATACCTGCGCGGTGGATAAGCGAGGACAAGAAGGTCATGGCGGACGTGGCGGGTTATACGCTCATCGACCCCGTTTCGGTCATGATTACGCACCTGTCCGAGGTTATAAAGCAATACTGCCACGAAATACTGTCGCGGCAGGACGTGAAGACGATGGTCGAGAACATGAAAGCGACCAACCCGAGCGTCATCGAGGATTTAATCCCGCAGATTATCAGCGTAGGCTATTTACAAAGAGTGCTGTCTATGTTGCTTAAAGAGGGTATTCCAATCAGGGATATGGAAACCATACTCGAAACGCTGTCCGAGAACATCTCCGCACTTAAAGACATGGACATCATCGTGGAATACGTGCGGCAGGCACTCAAGCGTACTGTCACACGGCGTTTCGCCGAGGCTAACGCGCTGAGGGTAATCACGCTCGACCCGAGAATAGAGGACGCGATTATCGCCAACGTGAAGAAAACCGAACGCGGAAGCGTATATGTCCCCGACCCGGACGCGGCGCAGAGCATAATCGCCAAGACAACGGAAGAAGTCGAAAAAGTCAAGGACGTGTTGCCCAGCGTGATTGTTCTCACGTCGCCCATAGTGCGCGTATACTTTAAGAGGCTCATTGACCAGTACATACCGGGGCTGACCGTGCTTTCATATAACGAAATAGACAACACGACGCAAATCCAGGCAGTCGGAAATATAGCGATATAGTGCGAGGTGCTTATGGCGGCTGAAAGTTTGGTTTTATTTCAAAAATTCAAAATAACCCGCGACGTGGAAATGAGGAACGAGCTGGTTCTTATTTACATGCCGATTGTTAAATATGTCGCGCTGTCTTTACGCAACATCTACGCGAAGTACGGCGACTTGGACGACGTCGTAAACGAGGGCGTAATCGCGCTCATCAACGCGGTGGAGACCTTTGACCTTGAGCGCGGCGTAAAGTTCGAGACCTACGCAAACTTAAAAATAAAAGGCGCGATTATCGACTACGTGAGGAAGCAGGACTGGGTTCCGCGGCAGGTACGGAAGTTCGGCAGAGAGCTTGACGAGACCTATAACGAGCTTTATAACGAGCTGGGGCGTTCCCCGAGCAATAACGAAATCGCGGATAAAATGGGGCTGACTAAAGAAAAATTCGCCAAGAGCATGGCTGACGCGGCAAGCACCGTGACGCTCTCGTTTGAAGAACTGCTCTACGAGGATAACTTCAACGACCGCCGCCAAATGGGGAACGAAGCGGACAGAGGCATCTACGACAAGGAACTGAAAAGCATTATGGCGCAGGCTATAGACGGTCTGAACCCGAAAGAGAAGCAGGTCATTTCACTGCACTATTACGAGCGGCTGAAATTCAACGAAATCGCGAAGGTCTTAGGCGTGACCGAATCAAGGGTGTGTCAGATTCATTCCAAGTCAATGCTGCAGTTAAAGAGAAAATTAGAAGATTATATAAAAATGTAGGGGCGGACGACCCTGTCCGCCCGCGATACGAAACGGGACGACAGAGTCGTCGTCCCCTACAGAAAACCGAAAGGAAAAGAAAAAATGCTACGAGGATTCTACAATGCGTCGCAAGCCATGCTGATTCAACAGCGTGAGTTGGATTCCATTACCAACAACGTCATAAACATCAACACCGCAGGCTTCCGCAAAGACCAAATCGTCACCAACACCTTCATGGAAGAGCTGATTTTGGTGCGCGGGCGTACACGACTGAGCGGTACGTTCAGACAGGCGTATGTCGAGAACAACAAGGTGCAGTTGGAGCAGTCCAATTTTGAGTTTTCCGAGAGCCGCTTCGATATGGCGATTTGGGGTAACGTCTACTTCAACGTCCGCACCATGACCGAGAACGAAAACATTTATCAGACCCGTAACGGGCAGTTCGAGCTTGACCGTGAGGGGTATCTCGTGCTGGGCAGAGCGGGGCGGGTTCAGGGGCAGGACGGCGATATTTATATAGGTCACGACGACTTCGTGGTTGACCCGGACGGAACAATCAGAAACGACGGCGGCGTAATTGACACGCTTTTGCTGACTTACATTCCGCCCGACGCCGACGTGCGTAAAATCTCTAACAACCTGTTCAGCTACGAGGGCGACGAGGGGATGCCCGAGGGTGAGCGGTTCGATATAATTCAAGGCGCGTTCGAGAAAGCCAACGTAGACGCAAATAAAGAAATGGCGCGCGCAATCGAGGTTCAGCGGCTGTTCGAGGCGAACAGCAAAATACTGCAATATCTCGACGCGATGAACGCACGCTCTGTTTCAATAGCCAAATCGGGCGGCTGATAACAGTTGACCGCAGAAAGGAAAACATATGAACATTTCTTTTTATACCGCCAAGTCAGGCATGATTGCCCAGCAGGAAGGCTTGAACATCTACGCCAATAACATAGCCAACATCAACACCGTAGGTTTTAAAGCCATGCGCCCGTCCTTCGCGGAGTGCCTTTACGTGAGCTACCGCGAGAACGAGCGGAGCGGGTTGATGAGAGACTGGGAGACCGGGCACGGGCAGTACGTCATGAAGACCGACCTCATGTGGCAGGAAGGGCAGTTCGTGATGACCGAACAGCCGCTTGATTTCGCGTTGCCTAACGACGGCTTCTTTATGGTGATAGACAGATACGGTGAGACGTATCTGACCCGCGACGGTGCGTTTGCGATGACGTTTAACCAAGACAGCGAGGCGTGGGAGCTAATCAGCGCGGCAGGCGAGTACGTTTTAGACTACGACGGACAGCGCATAGAAATACCCTTCGAGGTGATAGTTGACGAAGAGGGCAACGAAACCGTCACGACTTTAGTGGATTATAACACGCTGGAAGCGATGATAGGCGTGTTCACCGTGCCCAACAACTGGGGGCTTGATAACATGGACAAGAACCGCTTCGCCGTGACCGAGAGGTCGGGGGAGGCTGTCCCCGCGCCCGAATACGATAAAGTTCGCATGGCTTTAGAAATGTCAACGGTGGATTTAGCCGGGGACATGGTGCGGATTATAGAAACCCAGAGAGCCTATCAGTTAGCGGCGAAACTCATACAAACCTCCGACGAGTTCATGAGAATAGCAAACAATTTAAGAAATTAAACGAAAGGATAACCGCCAATGATTAAGAAATTTGAAGACCTCAGTGCCATGCACTTAGACGTACTGACCGAAATCGGCAACATCGGCTCCGGGAACGCTTCCACAGCACTGTCTACAATGATAGGCAAGGAAACCAACATTAAACTGCCCCAGGTCATGACCTTAGACTTCCAGGACGCAATAGAACACTGCGGCTCACCCGAGGAACTGCGCGCAACGGTACTCATCAGGCTCAAGGACGAAATCGAGGGTATGATTCTGCTGATGATTACGCAGGAGTTAGCTGAGGTTATACTCAACATCTTCTTCCAGAAAACGAACGTAGACCTCCTCGCGCTCGACGAGGGCGACATTTCCGCGCTGACCGAAATCGGCAACATCATGGGCAGCTCTTACATCAGCGCAATCGCCACATTGTCCGGCTTAAAGGTAGGTGTACAGACGCCCGCTTTCACGGTGGATATGCTCGGCGCAATCATGAGCGTGCCTGTTATTGAGTTCGGCGAAGTCGGCGATAAACTGCTCTGCATAGACAAGTCCATCGAAATCGACGGCGTGTGCCTTAAATCCAACATGATGCTTATTCCGACCGTGGATTCACTTTCTGTCTTATTTTCAAGGTTAGGTATAGTATGAAACCATTAAATGTCGGAATTTCCGACTGGAAAACAAATAAAGGCGAGGGCATTATCGTCACTTACGCCCTCGGCTCCTGCGTGGGCATTTGTCTTTTTGACCCCCTTGCAAAAATCGGCGGCTTATCGCACATCATGCTGCCCGACAGTGAGGGTGTTACGGCGGCGGCGGCGGCGAACCGCATGAAGTTCGCGGATACGGCGATTCCCGATATGCTGTCGGCTATGCTGAAGATGGGCGCGGTTAAGGCGCGCATCACCGCGAAAATCGCCGGCGGAGCGACGATGTTCCAAACAGCCAACGAGAAGTTCAACATAGGCGAGCGCAACGTAGTCTCGGTAAAAGCCGCTTTGCAAAAACTCAGCATACCCGTCAGAGCGCAGGACACGGGGCTCAACTACGGACGTACGGTGTTTTTCAACACCGAGGACGGCAAGGTTGAGGTTAAGTCTTCTATGAAGGGTGTTAAGTTCCTGTAACATTTATACAAGGGAAACGAATGATGAAGCTTTTATCTTTGATTGAAAACACAGCCGCAAGCGATAAGCTTTATACCGAGCACGGGCTTTCGTTTTACATAGAGCACAAAGGGAAAAAGATTCTGTTCGATGCGGGCGCGTCCGGGCATTTCGCGAAGAACGCGGCGAGAATGTTAATCGACTTGAAAAAGCTTGACGCGGCGGTGCTTTCTCACAACCACGACGACCACGCGGGCGGGTTAGACACCCTGCTCGGCTTCAACCCCGGCATAAAAATATACGCGAAGAAGGCGGTTTTAGGCAGCTTTTTCACGAAGGCGGGTTTTTTCCGCATACCGATTGGCTACAGCAAGGACTATTTCGAGAAAAGGGCAGATAATTTTATACTTTTTAACAGCTTCCAGCAAATCGCCGACGGCATGTATCTCATGTCGAACGAAATCAGCGGCGAGCACTGCAAAGACAGAAGCCTGCTGATGAAAAAAGATAAAAAGGCTGTCCCTGATGACTTCGCGCATGAACTGTTTTTGGTGGTTTTCCCGACGGGCGACGAGGAGGACGGCTACGTGGTTATTTCGAGCTGTTCGCATACGGGCGTCGTGAACATACTCAACACCGCCCGGAACACCTGGCGGGACGCGCCGGTGCTCGGTTTTGTCGGCGGGATTCATTTAATGGCGAACTCGGGGAAAAAACTGCTGTGTTCATATGAAGAAATAGAGACGCTCGCCCGGGAACTCGAAGAAATGCACATCGGGCCGATTTACGTCTGCCACTGTACGGGGCAAAAGGGCTACGAACGCCTCAAAATCGTACTCGGCGACCAAATACAGTATCTCAAGGCAGGCGAGGAATTGGAATTTTAAATTGCAGTTTTACGCGGGAACGCTGACGTTTCCGCGTTTTTTGTAAAAAAGCTATAATTTCCACTTGAAAGCAATAAAAATTTATGGTATAATTGTAGAAAGCGATTCTAAAACAACACGAAAGGACAACCGAGATGAAATCACCAATTACGAAAAACGAGCTGAAAAAACAGCTTTACGGAATCCTTGAGTTTGACCTGCGGGTCTCCCCCGACGGGGCGAGCATGAGTCAGATTTATAAGGCTTTGTCGATTATCGTGGTCAATCATTTAAAGGAAAAGCGGCACAAATTCCTCACCGAGAGCAACTCATCAGGGGATAAGCAGGTATATTACATATCTATGGAGTTCCTGATGGGGCGTTCGCTTAAAACCAACCTGTTTAACTTAGGGTTAGATAAGACAATCGGTGATTTACTCAAAGATGAGTTCGGCATAAATATAGAAAAATTATTCGAGATAGAGCCCGACGCGGGGCTCGGCAACGGCGGCTTGGGCAGATTAGCGGCGTGTTATTTGGACGCGCTGGCTACCTGCGCTTTCCCTGCGACGGGGTATTCACTGCTGTATGAATACGGCATTTTTAAGCAGAAGTTAGAAGACGGCTGGCAGACCGAGCTTCCCGATGAATGGCTGATGCACGGCGGCGACGTCTGGCTCAACGCGGTTCCGGAGCAGACTATCGAAGTCCGCTTCGACGGGGAAATCAAGGAATACTGGGAGGACGAGTATCACCACTTAGCCCACGTGAACTACAACGCGGTTCAGGCTGTGCCTTTCGATATGTTCGTCTCCGGCTTTGACAGCAAGGGTGTTTCAAAACTGCGCTTGTGGAAGGCGCAGGCGATGTCTTTTAACATGAACGAGTTCAACAAGGGCAACTATGACTTGGCTTTAGGCGCGAACAACATAGCCAACTCGATTACGAAGGTTCTCTACCCCAACGAGAATCACTTGGAGGGTAAGGCGTTGCGGTTAAGACAGCAGTACTTCATGTGTGCGGCTTCAATCGGCGATATAGTCATGCGCCATATGAACATCTACGGCACGCTCGATAACCTGCACGAAAAAGCCGCGATACATATTAACGACACCCACCCGACCCTCGCGATTCCCGAGCTTATGAGAATATTGCTTGACGATTGCGGGTATAGCTGGGCTAAGGCGTGGCATATAATACAGAACACCTTCGCCTACACCAATCACACGGTCTTAGCCGAAGCACTTGAGACGTGGGATAAGGAATTAGTGCAGAGGATTCTGCCGAGAATCTTCACAATTATATGTGAAATCAACCGCCGTTACTGCGAGGGGCTGATGAACCGCCTCGGCGACCAGGCGAAGGTAGACAGGCTGTCGATTATTAACCAAAATAAGGTCAAGATGGCGAACCTGTGCGTGGACGCTTCTCACTCGGTCAACGGCGTATCGCGCCTGCACTCCGAAATAATAAAGGAATCGGTCTTCAGAGACCAGTACGAGGATAAACCGGTCAACTTCAAGAACGTCACCAACGGTATCGCTTACCGCCGCTGGCTCTTGCAGTCGAATAAGGGGCTTACGTCGCTTATTTCCGAGCTCATCGGCGAAGGCTTCAAGAAACACGGGCAGGAATTGCAAAAACTGCGGGTCTTTGAAAAAGACGAGCAAGTGCTTATGAAGCTCGCCAAAATCAAGCGCAAATGCAAGGACGACTTCGCGAACTGGGTCAAGAAGCGTTACGGCTTAGTGCTTAACCCCGACAGTATTTTCGACGTACAGGCGAAGCGTCTGCACGAGTATAAACGCCAGCACTTGAACTTACTTAACATCATCGCGGATTATAACTATCTGCTTGAGAATCCGGGCGCGGACTTCCTGCCTAAGACCTACATCTTCGCGGCTAAGGCGGCACCGGGTTACTACATAGCCAAGCAGATTATAAAGCTGATTTGGTGCCTCGGTGAAGAACTTAAAAAGCACCCCGAAATAAATGAAAAGCTCTCGGTGGTTTTCCTTGAAGACTACAGCGTGTCGCTGTCCGAGATGATGATGCCCGCGAGCGAGGTCAGCGAGCAGATTTCCCTCGCAGGGACGGAAGCGAGCGGAACAGGCAACATGAAGTTCATGCTCAACGGCGCAATCACGCTGGGTACTTTTGACGGCGCGAACGTGGAAATCCATGAGCT
>Ga0123353_10014708_pt1 | contig 11303 bp, 7 predicted proteins | sample TergutLab28metaG_3_FD_92763 | JGI IMG/M metagenome (GOLD analysis project Ga0123353, IMG submission 92763) | Labiotermes labralis P3 segment gut microbial communities from Petit-Saut dam, French Guiana - Lab288 P3 | ecosystem: Host-associated > Arthropoda: Insects > Digestive system > Gut ... | reverse complement strand
GTATGTATGTGTGTATGTATGTGTGTATTTTTGTATGTATGTGTGTATATATGTGTTTATGTATGTATGTGTGTATGTAGGTGTGTATGTATGTATGTATGTATGTATGTATGCATTTTTTAAACAAATTCTGCGACAAATATTTACTACATAGTACGTCAGGATATTTACTACGTGCGTGCAGAATGAATGTCAGTGGCTTATTCGTACAAATATTTACTTAGCAGCTGTCAGTTTTGCCGCACGCTCTCACTCAGTTTCCTGTGACATCCCACATCGGGAAAATAAAGTGTCTTGCTGCATCTTATTTTCTATGTACAGTTTATTTAATAATAATGGCTTGCGGCCTCCATATTCTTTTGCATAACCCATATGACGTAACTGGGAACACGAAATGCATCTTGGAGGACTTATCAGCTTCTTCTTAATAGGGATAAGCAATAACGTTTGATGAAGCTTATAGTCTCACTTCTAGCGTGCGTCCGGATTAAATAATTGCCTGCTTAATTCAGTTTTGGATACGTTCGATCGTGTTACCTACTGCGGAAGGTGCAGAGCAAGTCTACGTCAAAAGAAAAGCACAACTTTTTTCTCTACACGCCATGTTGATATATCTTGGTTCTTCCGTACACCTTCCAGTCATTCTTAACTATTGCACCAGATGGAAGTACATGACCAAGCTCGCAAATTTGCCGCGTGACCGCCAGAGGAAGAGGCTCCGATATTTTTAATGGAGGGCCGGTTAGGCCACCCAGGAGATTCCGAAGAAGAGGAAAGTTTCTGAGAATGGCTGGCTTCGAATTTCTACACAGTTCAGCCCATAGTCTGATCACTATAAATATTAAGCCATATCGACTCGAGTATATAATTTTGTAGGATAAATGTATAATAATGAAAGACATTCTTGCAACTTTTAAATCTGTAAGCAAAATTAGGTTGCATACAGTCACTGAAGACGAGTAATATCTGGTAATTTAATATGAGTTTTTCTGGAAATACTGATTAGAATATAGAATATCTGTTGTTACTATAATTGTAAGAATGGCTTAAAAGTGTTCTAATTTTTGCCTTCATGATCGACCCTGAAGAAATAAGCATTTTTTTTCCCAAAAAGTTACTTCTCATTACCAGTCTATCACTTCTCCTTGCCCATAAAACCCAAAATCAGTTACGTTGGCCAGTAACATGCCGAAGATTTGAATCAGTTAATTCTAAAGCCCCGAGTAAAGCAGATTCTTACCTGTACTTTACGTTACACCTGTATGGATTTGGAAAGGACCGGTAATATTACATTGCACACACTCTGTCAGAAATATCTGGTTATTACCAAGATTTTGTGTGGCCGGAATAGCGCAGTCGGAACAGATACTCGCTTCAAGACGGACGGTGTGTGTTTGAAAATCTGTTGTGGGCGAGACCGATACAATGACCCACTCATCCTCCTATAAAAAGGGTACCGGAATTTTCTAGGGAGTAAAGCAACAAGGGCATGGAGTTGAACATCCACCACCGTGCAGCGACAGGGCTGTGTGTCTTCATAATAGTTATAGATTGAGCTTTACTTTAACATGCACCAAGCGGTGTTCTGGAAGGAAATAATGCTTAAATTATCCAAGAAACTAAATATGGATGGAGTTATTTTCCCTGAAGTAACTGCAGCTTCCTACCAAACTACACGTCACCACATCGCAGGATACAGTACACTTCGTATTTACTGCTGTGGTCTCCCACGCCTTATTCTTGGACTTTTTACCTGATAAAGTACTAAGGTCTTTGGAAAAGTTAGAAATTATTTAGCAGTCTGCAGGGGGGTAGAGACTGATAAAAACTCAGAAATCTTTAATCATTTTATAACAGGTTTGAAATTGTGAAAATAAAAAAAATTAAATATAATCAAAATGGCTTGCCGCCTGATCTATGTTTGAAGTATACGTGTTTGGCGGTACAGGTCATGAAAACCAGGGTTCCAGTCATTAGTGTTCAAAAACTTTGTACTTTGTCGAACAGTAACCTTCACAGTGCTCGCACCCACAAGACAGCGCCCCACAACCGCTACCACCCACATCCAGCAGAACCAGCGCAGCACACCACATGCAGTAACATACGTCTTGTTCTCCTGAAGATGGGCATAATGATGCCCGAAACATGTTGAGAAATTGTTAAAAATAAGCATCTAACTGTTGCATCTTGTTGGTTTTCTCTCTCACTTCACAATTTGTGAATGTTTAGGCAGGGCAATATGAATGAAGCACTGGCTCCTAGCGCGGACTGTACCTGAACTGGACAGCAAATATACAGATGAGACCCTTGCATGCTCTTTTTAAAAGATTTAACAAGTTGTTATTTTATTGCAATAAACTTTGCAGCTAGAGTAAACACATGTTGTAACTCCGCGTTCTCTCTAGAGTTGTCTTCAGCAAACAAGGGCAAAGTTGTCAAAAACAGTGAAACTTACGGTGAAAATTATACATGATGTAGGGAGAGTACTGGCGGCGAGGAAAAGAATATTTGTGTTTAATAACGACATATTTTGAAGTGTAATTTTGTGTACACTCCGTCGCTTTTCCACTTTCTGCAATAGAAGCAGTCTGTCCATGCCGGACGTTCGACCACGAAGCGCCAGGCCTGCACCAACTACAGCAATCAGGACAACCATTTTCAATGGTTCGTTTGTTTTCATGTAATAAGCAATTCCTCTAACTGTGAATCTGAGTATTTCTCACTTCTCGCTTTAACCACGGGATTGAAACAAGCGCTCCTGCAAGTCGACATTTACGATATTACTAGCTGATCCTGAGATCCGCTGGGACACATCAATACAGCTATGTTGCGGATGATATTCGAACCCACTACCTAAGTCCTCTGCACGTAGTAGACAGTACACTCCTTACAGCTACGACCGGAATTTGGAACTGTTTCAAATGAAGCCAACTAGGTGCTCACTTCTTCTTGATATATTTATTTCAAATTCTCTACATGTTTCGGGCAACTATGTGTCCATCATCAGCAGAACTTACTGTACCTATGAGACACTGGTATTTTCCACTCTGCATGGGTGGCTGTCTGGTCTGCTGGTTGGTATCACCAGACAGACCAGACAGCCACCCATACAGAGTGAAAAATACCAGTGTCGCTTAGGTACAGTAAGTTCTCCAGATGATGGACACATAGTTGCCCGAAACATAGAGAGCAGTTCAAATGAATATAGTAAGAAGTAGTGTGCACCTAGTTGGCTTCATTTGAAACAAGTTATACAGGGATGCACAGTCAACAAAATGTAAAATTCGGAATTTTGAAGTTTCAGCACATCCCAAATGCGACGAATGCTGCTAATCACTCCCCCGTCACTTCTTCAAAAGACAATTTCAGCCTCAGCCAGAGTTCGCAGTTAATCGCGAATGGCAGTAACATCTTGCTCTTCCTCTCCCTCGAAATTTTGCAAGCACGAAGTTGAAATTTTTTTTTCTGGATGGCGAGATGAATGGTGTTCATTTTCACACAGACATCTTTTAACAATCAGGCTAAATAGGGAGGGCCATATGCCAGCAGCAATTGTCAGTGTGACAGTTGGTAGCACTCTTGTTCTAATTACGAATCCTCTACAAACATAATGGCAACAGGTTCATACTTCATCTTGAAATTCATTAATTACGTCGTGGCGCTGGATGACAATTTCGCAATCAAAGCCACTACGAAACGCAGGTCCTAGATGAAATCCATTCAGCCACCTCCTGTAGGATTCAGTCGAGCGCTGGAACTTAAAGACGAACATAAACTTCTGTGCCGTGTTCGTCGATTGATGTGGTTCATATATGAAACAGAAATGCTGAGTAACGTGTAGGATCAGAGGGACCAAATGCCTGCAACTTGACAGTGTACATCTGTTATGGAAAAGTGGGCGTTCAGATGTCTGTGAAATACTGTGTATGTTTATTGTTAGTAAGACAAAGTTAAGCTTATCCGTGTATAAATACATTGTAAAGGTAAAGCAATCCTATTACAGGCCTGGACAGGCCCTGAGGTTTCCAGGAGTTTGAGGCTCCCAGATTTCAAGACAATCGACACATGAAGGTGGGAAGGTTGTCAGCCCTAAGCTTCGGCCGTCTTTGCCCTGGGAAATATTCCTGTACTCATTTCTGTTTTGGGGCTGACTCAACCCCAGGGCCATAGTGCGGCTGGAATATGTCAATAAAAAAAAATCCAGTGACACCATCGAGAATCGAACCCGCGACCTTCCGGCTTGTGGTGCAGTGCCTCAACCAGCTGCGCCACCACATACTCCAATAAATACTTTGAATTAACAAAAATTTGTAGAGAAACTTAAGAACATCTTGGTTGAAATATTTTGTTCTAGCGCCTATTTTATTCGACCATTTTCTTACGTTTTATGTTTGCAAGAAATACAACTAAAACTTGTACAAACCACTGAAGTGTATACACCTAGGCTATATATTATAACACTCACAGGGCTGAAATTATGAAAAAAGGGATGAAATTCTGTAAGTATCAAATCCATCTAGACATTATCTACATTGTTGTATGCTTTCTTCTGGGTAATTACCCGGCGTCTGAATTTTATATGCCGACGTTTCGGAACACTCTGTTCCATCTTCATAGACAGGTAGGTATGAAGTATACCTACCCGCCTATGAAGATGGAACAGATAGAGTGTTCCGAAACGTCGGCATATAAAATTCAGACGCCGGGGAATTACCCAGAAGAAAGCATACAACATTCAGAACACTGCGAAAGTTTGAAATGAAGAATTATCTAAATTTTTCTGCCTACCTAACTACCTAACCGCAATCCTAGCCACCCACTTTATGCTTATTCCATCGAGTTGTCATTCCAGGCCTACAAAGATAACAGCCTAAACCCAGTGATATGAATATACCTCTCAGGGTTATAATGTGAAAAAGACAATGAATGGTAGGGCTGCCTGAGGAAAACGTAACTAGAGATAGCGCTAGTACACTGCAATGTGTGTAGGGATAGTTTATACTTTTCGCCAGATATGTATATCACACTGAGCTTAGCTTTGACATGAAACAATTTCTTTATTCCGAGAACAGATATTCAATCATTACCAGAAAAGAGAACACAATTTCACTGCATGTGTTCATTACCTTTATATCAACAAAATATATGATAATTACAGGGTAAAAAAGTATTAGAAATAACTAAAACGTCTACTTCTAAAATTATTATTTTGCATACAGCAGCTCCACAAACATTCCAAATTAATATTTTTGCCATACAAAACTTCATGTACGTTTTGCCGGTTTCCCTCTTCTTTTTTCAAATGAATGCTACCTCTTGTTCAAATTGAGTGAGAAATTATGTGTAACAGTGTCATGAGAGAATGCACACACGGAGTAACTGGAGAACAAAAAACCAACTAGATGCCACTTATTATTTTATTCTACTTCTCATAGGCTCAACATGTTTCGGGCACTACTATGCCCATCATCAAGAGCTCACGGCTATGATGTTGATTACCACATTGGTCGTGTCGTTTTTGGTTTGCTGTATGTTGGAGGTTAGGTGCGGTTAGGCTGGAGTGGTGTGCAGGCTGCAGCCTGCACCCAATGTTGTAATCAACATCATAGTCGCGAGTTCCTGATGATGGGCATAGTGATGCCCGAAACATGTTGAGCCTATAATAAGTACAATAAAATAACAAGTGGCATCTAGTTGGTTTGTTATTCTTCAGTTATCACAATGATGCACGGTCCAACAAATATCAGACACACACAAATATCAGACACACACAAATATCAGACACACACAAATATCAGACACACACAAATATCAGACACACACAAATATCAGACACACACAAATATCAGACACACACAAAGTTTCCATTTCATCATTCGAGGTATGATTTATGGTAGATAGTATAGCAGTTGTTTTTAGGAATATTTATGTAAGTTCACTAACGACATTTAACCAAAATGCAAAGGATGTTAAATTCACCGAAGCAAGGAAGATCAACCTTTAATAAGAGCTCCGAACACCGTGCGGCACGAATGAAGACTGGAAGCTGAGAAGTCATGCATAAATTTAACTGTAATACATATATATGGCGTATCGCGGTGGCACAGTGGTTAAGGTGCTGCGCTACAAATCGGAAGGTCGCCGATTCGATCGCAGCTGGAGTCATTGGAATTTTTCATTGACATAAAATCCTTCCGATCGCACTATGGCCCAGGGGTCGACTCAGCCTGTAACAGACATGAGTAACAGAAGCATTTCCTGGGGGTAAAGGCGGCCGGTGCGTAAGGCTGACAATCTTACCACCATCCTGTGCCGTTGTCTTGAAATCTGGGAGCCTTAACTTCCTGGAACCCTCTGGGCCACTCCAGGCCTGTAACGGGACTGCTTTACCTTCACACACACACACACATATATATATATATATATATATATGTGTGTGTGTGTTTGTGTGTGTGTGTGTGAATTTAAAAAAGTCACAAAATGAGGTAACATATTGATATAAACAACACATTTCCATTTCAGACAGGTTGAAACACATACCGAAATCCGAACAAAACCTTTCTATTACAATTGTTGCTTCTCTCCCACGCGTTTGTGCCGGCATCAGACTGTACAAGAACTAGCTCCATGTAAACTTGCTATGTAGTTATCCACTGCTATACGTGACTTCTGAAAGCGTACGCTTCTATTACCTATATTTTTAAAACACAGCCTCAAAATCACGAAGTTTTCCATTCTGTATATTTTCGTATAGAAAATATATCTTTAATTTTCCAACTGAATGCACATATACAATGGTAGTAACCCTTTCTAACAACCTTAAATTAAGTAGATGTTTGTGGACGTGACAATAATTCTTCTTGAAGATGGCGCAGAGAGCGTCGAAACATGTAGCAGACATTTAGTAAACAATAAAAATATTAAATTGGACAAGTGCATTCAATTGGAAAATTCAAGCTATAATTACAACCTCAACATGTTGCTCTGTCTCGAATCCTATACTAGAAAGAAACATCCGTATTCACGAATTGTGTGCGTTTGTATATAATGTGCCTTAATTCGTTCGCCGGTCAGTTATTTGCATCAAAAATTAATACAAATACTTCGAAAAGCAATTATCTGTCCTTGAGTATCGAAAAATGATTAGAAATAAACGTGATTTAAAAAATTTAAATGGATGAATCATATTTGCAATGATCTTAATTCCGGAGAAAAAAACATTTCTTAATCTAGAAATGAGAATACATTAAAAAAAGTGCAATAGTCGAGTTCAGATAAAATTTTAATTGTCTTTTTAAATAATAATTCGTATTTCGTGAAAAATATAAAACTGGAAAACTGAAAAACATGGCCAAACCAGTTACAACTTTTTAGGATACTGGACAAAGATTTATGCATTAGAAAACAAAATAATTACCCGTACTTCAAAGCAATATATTTCGAACTCCCTTCCGAAAGGTAGGCAAATTTTTACCAATAGATTTTTCAAGGTCTCCATATCTTTGTAAACCAGACCTCTTCCCCCACTCACACCACACTAACATTTGTCCTGTGCCATGTTATATTGTGTAGTTTTTTCATCTGATACTGTATCCAACCTGACGATGAGCATAAAGGCCTAAACATATAGTTGAGATATTATATGTATCTGACAATATAGTTGTGTTAAGACTGTAATAACCTTGCTTATCGCTTACCAATTGATATGGCGTAATATCCCATAATGCTTTCGTTTTCAGTTACACTGCAGTGAGAATCCAAAATCTCGCTCTTGTGTATCACATTGTATAGGAACATGGTCATGAAATAAATAACCCTGTTTGAAACTAATTTACATGCTATGTTTTGTTTTCCTGCTATGTTTGACTTCAAGGACTTGGTATTATTCCTCATGTACAGACCTTTGTAAACTACGTTGCATTGTACCGCAGCTGTCACTTCTCTTTGTGTCCGAACGACACCTTCAATAACATGACATTCGCATCTCACAGACCGAATATCGTAACGCTGAAGGTTACTGTCGAAAAGTTGTGGGAAGACACTGGCGTTATTCTACGACGGATCTCGGAAGTATTCAATGTTCCTCGGCTTATTTGACGAAAAACTCAGTGCCACAGACTATATAGAGTCTTATGAAGAAATTATGGAATAATAATAAATTATAAAGCACATGGAAGAAAGATGCTATATTGCAAATTGAATTACTGTGACGACATTCGCTTGGAATATCTGTAAGCAGCCACCAAAATTACCATTCGGCGTAGCAAATCTTAAGTTAAAATTTCCAACTGGGACTTTCTAATAGGAATCCACTAACCGCGAACTTTTGACACAATGCTTGAGTAGTCCGAGTTTCAACAAAAGTATATCTGTCCTATGCACACCAGGCGCATAGACACATGGAGCTGTTGCCCATTCATTCTCAACCTCGACACCAAATGGAAATGAGTGGTCAGCTTTATGCTCTGGCAGCTTTACCCATGTTACACATCGAATTGGTAGCTGAGTGGGATCCAGAAATGGTTTGTGTGATTGGCAAAGAAGAAAAATTTTGTCCTTACCGGCAAATGAACCACGGATGCTAGGACGTTCGGACCACAGCCTAGTCAATTATTGTTTCATTAAAAAAAAAACTCTATTGAACTTCACTTGTTTCGGCATTCAGAGAATGTAAACAGTACACCAAGACAACTGTTCACTCATTTGGATTCGGCTACTTTACCTTATCTTTGGGAAGAAAGTGGCAACAGTAGGGTAAAGAGAAGTGTCTCAATTTGACAGTCCGATGTCAGAAGTGTTATTCTTACCATTACAGGGTAATATTACCTTAGGAAAGTGTGGTTACTCGTACCCATGCTTGTTTTCTGTCACTTACAGTTCCAGATGTACGAAACCACACAATTCCAACACAGGTTTTAAGGTAATATTTAAATCGTACGCCAATAAATAAGTAGTCACTTAGTCATTTCCCCTTACAATATACTTAACCCTTTAAACGCCGAGATAAATCCCATCTGCCATGTGCTAGCATTATTCGGAGATCACCATATTCTCCGCATTAGCAGGTAAAGGGTTAATTCAGAAAGGTTCGTCGCTGATTTTGAATACTATCCGCACCATGTCTGACAGAAATTTAAAAAACAAAAACGTGGAATGTAAAAAAATTACATAGCCGGTGATAAATATTTCACCTGAGAGTGCTGATTGCTTATCACTTGAAGATAATTTTAGAAAATTTTGAAGTTTAAAAATAAAATGTTGTGTCAGTGCCTAAAGTAAGCGGACGACGGTAAGGTAGCGCGGAATTGAATACTGGAGTAATTAATTATTTTCTTTCCATTGAAGTTACTTAAATAATTCCGAGGAAGAACGTTCAAAGGAACAACGCTGTTGTATGACTACGTTTACAAACACATAAGATAAGTAAGTATAATTCACCGTAGAACAGAATATGAGACCCAGACAGGGAGTAGACAAACAGCTGTATTCTTTAGTTGAATAAAGAGAGACCAACTTATGTCACTTGCTTTTTATTTCATTATTTAATATTCAACATGTTTCGGATGTTAATACATCCATCCTCAGGAGCCTGCGACTTATCTGTTGAGTTATTTCATGGGTTGTATCGCTCTGGTTCGTTGTGTGTTGGTGTTACGTTGTGGTTTGGCTGGGGTGGTGTGGTATATATAAATGAACTTTGAACACAGAATAACTTGGAATCAAAAAACGACATTCCTTCTCATTATTCTAAGGCTGGGTCCACACTTGTAACGTTACAAGTGTGGACCCAGCTTAAGGTGGCACATCCTGATGAGGTATTTAGTGGAAGTGATTATTTCAATCAGTCGACACAACACGTATTGAAATAGAGGGCTACATATATAGGATAAAAATGATTAGCCATCATCGGACCTCAAATACAAGAATACAAAACGGAGGATTTTTACAGCTGTATTTCAGTTTCGATATCTCGACTTTTACAAATTGAAAAATAAATATGATGTAAAATTTGATGTTCGTGTTACCGTGCATCCTTAATATGAGATGATCTGTGAGATCAAATTGATGCAACAATTATGATTTATTAATCAACCATTAGCTCAAAATGTTTCGGGCACCATTGTGCCCATCTTCAGGAGCGCAAGTCTGTACAACACTGCATATGGTTTTACTGTGCTGAAAACATCACTTAACACTACAAACAATCGATCACAATACAAAAGCCTTATTTTGACTTATCTTTGACAGTGCTGAAAACCATATGCAGTCGTGTACAGCTTTGCACACCTGAAGATGGGCACAATGGTGCCCGAAACATGTTGAGTTATTAGTTTATCAATAAATCATGATTGTTGCATCAAGTTGGTCTAACAAATCATTTGATAATATAAAATATTACACATTGTGCATTATATATAATACGTATATAATCATTTGTAAAGTTTGAAGTCTCAAACTTGCAATATAACTGTAAATTCCCTCCTTTTATATTCTTGTAGTTGGGGTCTGATGACGGCTAATCTTTAGCCGAAAGCTTCAGGCTTTTTCTTGCTCAAAAAATGTCCTTTTGGTTGAGAGAGATATTTGACATTCCTTCTCGATTTTAATCACCTCCGCCCACCCATCACACAATACCCCTAATGGCCATAGATATGATATGGTACAGTTGACATAACAGAACACGCATGCTCACAGAAAGTCGACAAGGCAAAGTTTGGAATGTCGCTTCTCCCTCCTTAGCTACCGCTGTGCGACCACACTATCCTATATCATGGCTGCAGGGTAGGCCGGAGAAATGTAGGCTTCCAGAGTGGGTTAATAATTTGGCGCTCCGGGCAGACCAATAATTCGGTGCCCTTGTAACTTATACGTGGGCTGGGTAGCTCAGTTGGTATAGCGAATGACTACGGGCTAGACGGTCCGGGATCGAATCCCAGTGGGGATGAGATTTTCTGCCCGTCCAGACCGGCCCTGGGGCCCAAACAGTCTCCTGTAAAATGGGTATCGGGTCTTTCCCAGAGGTAAAGTACGGTCAGGGCGTGCTGCTGACCACTCACCCTTTTCTAGTGCCGCGGTCATGGAAGAGTAGAGCTATACCTCTACCCACCTTCTGGGCCACACCGGGCCTGTAAAGGGATCACTTTACTTTTAATTTTCAAGAAGAGACTGGTTTTAAAACAACGTTTAAAGCTCTTTGCGAGGTGATTGTAACGATGATTCCTCATTTATAGTCGAAACACAGGTTGCGCCATATCTCAGGCCGTTAGCTGCTCCTTTATCAGGTTGCGTCATATCTCAGGCCG
>Ga0123353_10014707_pt1 | contig 11304 bp, 4 predicted proteins | sample TergutLab28metaG_3_FD_92763 | JGI IMG/M metagenome (GOLD analysis project Ga0123353, IMG submission 92763) | Labiotermes labralis P3 segment gut microbial communities from Petit-Saut dam, French Guiana - Lab288 P3 | ecosystem: Host-associated > Arthropoda: Insects > Digestive system > Gut ... | reverse complement strand
TCTCTGCAGCTTCTAGGCGAGTCATGTCTCTCTTCGTGGTTACCCATGTTTCGCTGCCATAGAGTAGTGATGGTCTAGCTACAACTTTATAAAATTTAATTTGGGTATCTGTACGGCACTATTTTTTTTATTAATTTATGTCAATAGTAAACCTCTACAGGTTTCGAACAGGCTTATTGCTCATCATCAGGAGGATCGACTCTGTATAAACAGCAATTGGTACAGTCAACCTAAGGCATGACTGTATCATTTGCTGTTTATACAGAGTTGATCCTCCTGATGTTGAGCAGCAAGCCTGCTCGAAACCTGTAGAGGCTTACTATTGAAATAAATTAATAGAAAATAGTGCACCCTGTTGGTTCTTGCTATACGGATTCTTTGTATAGTCAATTCCGGCTTACGCTGGGGCACGCAATTTCAGAACAGTCATATCAACGTTTTATTAAACGTCATCATATCCCTAACATAATCCTTTTCCCTTCTGATCCGACATTCTTACGCATTAAACCTTCCGCCACACGCCGATAATTTGCACACTCTTCAAACAGAACAGTTCCTCCTATCTGACATTCTGCGCTCCCGTTGACGTCTATATACATTCAGATACTTTTCTATTTATTGATTTCTAAATATTTTTCTAAGATATTATTTGACTAACCTCAAATACCACCCTCTAAGACTTTGGTCCAAAATTTGTTAGTCGTCCCGATCATTCGTATACAACATATCCGCCTGCACCCTACATTTCCGGAGGAATAGTCCTCCTTTACTGAGAATGCAGTGTTATGAAGTTGCTAAAATGTTGTTTTATTGCCAGTGTTAAGTAATGTATTTAAAAGTACTTTAAATAATGAAAGCAACAGTGTTTTAAAGATACACGTGGAAAATTTCCTTAGCGATTCTGAACTAATGTGTTCATTTTAATTAGATCCACAATACGTATACGATTGCTGTTTACTACAGACTTTACACAGCATTTATTAAATAAACATGAACGAATTAGAACGTACATGAAATTATTTAATTAACAATACATATATTAAAATAGGCCTATAGGATAATTGCTAGAATTAATAATGTATTTTGAATTTCAATTACTAATATTAATAATTAATAATTTGAAGTTGGTCTGATGTTTGCAGGTGACATAACATTACACAGCTACATTTCAAACCTACTCAACGCTTCGGATTCCAACTAGGAAAGCTTAGGATTAGAAACACAAAGCTTGGTTAAAGCTTTAATGAAAGTGCAGTAGATGATAAGATGTACCAGTTTCAACGTAACTTCCTGTAAACTGAATAGAAAGATATGGTTATTGAAAACAGTTTTCTATAAACTGGAATTTCTTTCTTTCTTTGTCTTTCTTTCTTTCTCTCTTGTTTAGTCTGACGTCTTCTACTTATTCATTGTCGGTGCACAAGCTAATTTTGTACTTGATCGCACTCAATGACGCACGCAAACACACACACACACAATCGGTAAAACTCCTCTGGACAAGAGATCAGCATGTCGAAGAGATCTCATTTACAAGAGCCAGACATCCATGACCCCGGCGGGATTCGAACCCCCAATCCCATCCGTCAAGCGGCTGCAGATCTACACGTTAGACCGTGTAGCTACCCGGATCGGCACAGCAGTAATTTCGCTAGGTTACATTCCGACGAAAAAACTACATAATACATAATTTATAATTACGTTGACTACGAGCTGTTAGTAATTTGCGAAAAGAGGGCGACCTAAACTGAGAATTTACACGTATGTGATTCCTGTAAGTAGAATGACCCTATATTTGATTAAATGGACAGTCTTGTTGGAATCTTAGGTTTTATTAAGTTCTTGTGTAGATGGCAGTGAACACGGTAACGAATTTCGCTGAAGAAAAAATTATCCACTGATCAAGGACATAGCAACATGAAGCTAAATATCGCGGTTTCTACATCAGCTATAAGCGAATGGTGAGAACTTATGTTACAAGACAGAACTCCATTCCTTCCCTCCCATAGTTTCAAAACTTGTAATAATAATGCAGGGTGAACGCAGATTTGCCCTTGTGTATAGTACCACGCCAAGGGAGATAGGAGGTTAAGCGCCAGGAATTCTTAACTCCGACGGTAAAAGGGAGGTGGCTTGTCAGTTACATGCCCCCGCAAAAACCGACCTCGAAACCCACAGAACAGGAGGCTGGATTGGCCCCAGACCCAGTCTGTTCTGGTGTGCACATGACTTCCGCTTGGCTTTCCGGGGAATTTTTCCGGGTTCAAGGCGGCCAAATGCAGACTCTGTTGTCAGACGAAAACAATGGATTAACAGGAAGTATAATTTCTCACGCGACTGCTTTAAATGACGCGCAAGCTAAATTGCCTAAAAATGATTAATTACAATAAAACATAACAAATTCAAGTCATAATTATTATGACAATTCAGATTTGTCAGTGAAGAATTGTACTTCGAATATCAAGTAATATATTAAAATTCCCAATAGGCATTACACCGTAAGGACTGAAATTTTATTGCATTTGTATTGGAATTTCATCACTTTCACATTATCATCAATCATATCTTCCTCCACCATAACCTGTAAACCTTTTTAAATGTTTTTTTATTCAATTTTTGCTGCCAGGTTAAAGTTTATGTATCGATCCCGCTGCTTTGTGAGCAAACGAGGAAAAAATGATAGAGATGTCCTTGCCTTCCCTGCCGGCATTCTCACGACATTCACTAGGGAACTGCATAGTTATTGCAAGAGACGTAGCATTTCGTAAGTGTTCAAGGATATTAGATAGGTCTGTTGTGGAAAATCTTAAACTCACATTCACAACACAAACTTAAGAATTCAGAAAATCGTCACCTGGAATGTGACGCCTTTTTTGCCCAATCTCTCGGAGTAATACGCTACTTCCTTCCTAGGGGTACAACAGTACGTAGGTAGCATATCCCTCCTCCGACGTTTGTATCTGTCTAACATAGAATATGGAGTCACATCCAAGACCAAAGTAACTTTACTTCACCACAGTAAGAACTTCAAATCTCAGACTGAAGAATTACTCTCTGGAAGTCAGTTCAGTAGCTCTTCTTATTACATCGAGATAATTTAGGTATTTTTATCTATAACGTTTACGTCGTTTGGGGATATTGCTGCATTCCTTTCACAAAGTAACACTTAACCCTTTAATCTCCTAATTAAATCCCATCTGCCATCTTCTGTCATTATTAGAAGCTCACCATATTCTCCACGTTAGCAGGATAAGGTTTAATTAGCTACCTTTTTCATAAATTCCAATAATATTGGCAGTGTTCTTCATCGAACTTGGTGATTCATGATTAGCATGCAAGTTAGTATTCAGTGAGCTTTTGTTCAAATCCAAATTTCTGTCACTAATATCTGAAATTTGAAGGTACAAAAGAATTCAGCAATACAACAATAATTAATCCCTGGAATACGGGAAGTACAGATCATATAAAAAATATCGAAGTATATTACCTACACCTCAGAAAATTAACATAATTATTCAATTTCGGCGTAATTAGCGAAATATTTAGGACACAATGAATAATTTATCCCAGTATTTAACCAACTTGATGCACAAAATTTGTTTCACAATAAGTTTTATTTCATGCCTCTACATGTTTCGAGCACATGTGCTCGAAACATGTAGAGGCATGAAAATAAAACTTATTGTGAAACAAATTTTGTGCATCAAGTTGGTTAAATACTGGGATAAATAAACTGCGATGCAAGGTCAACAAAACGTCAAAACAATGAATAATGTTTCCCACTAGGACAGTCTCTCGAGGCCTATAATTATCATCTAGCATACATGTAAAAATATTTTATCTCTCACTTTCCAGATTCCTACAACGGACATCAGAGAAACTCCCACCCCCACCCCCATTATTTTATGACACGTACTTCCAAAAGAGAGAACAAATCGTGTTTGCATTACAAAGATGTTCATTACGGTAATAATTGCTGCTGTTTTAACAATTAAATCGAAGCGACAATAAATGGAACGGAAGCAAAATCCAGAATCCTTGAATACACTCGTAAAAGCCAGCAATACGTGCAGAAACACTGCGCTTTGAAGGCTAAAAGAGTGGGATATTGAAAGGAAACCTAAAATGTCACAGGCGATGTGATCTTAAATGGCATGTTATTCGAACTGTTTGTCTAAGACCACTTTTACGACACAGAATTCATACCTAGTTTAATATGGACTGTCCGAAAGCTGATACAGAGTTGCACGCACATAGTATGAATAATATGACGTCAACATCAGCAAATCTCTCCTTATAAGATGAAGAAGTGCGTATAAACAAATAAATTACAACTAATATAGCTCACACATTACTAAAACATACAATTAAAGAATCAGTCAAATCCTGGACATAACGTATGCCAATAGTGACCCCGGCTGACAAGCTGACAACCCAATTAGGTCAAACACAACAAAGGACAAATGTATCCATAAATCTTATCTTTATCAGATATGCGCAAAAACAGACCGTCAATCATGTGGAACAACTTTACGTTCCATGAGAGTGGTTATCTTTTTCACGTACGAACCATGAAGCAAGAAGAACCTGCAGCCATATTACTTTAGCCCACTATCCTTACTTCACACAGACAAGTGTGAATAAAGTATATGCGCAGTCAAATGCTCACACAGTATTGAACTGAAAGAAAATGAGGATCGCGTGTTCGAATCCCCATTGGGATTTTGATATAGACCACGAAACCTGTGCCAGTAAAGTTTGTCGGACAATTCGATTTCCCATCGAAGATGTTTTACAAATTAAGTAGTTAGAAACCTACATATTCATATCTAAACAGTGTAAGAAGATCGCCTACGTAGGTTAACATAGCGTCGACTTTACGGTAAAAACGTTCAGAAATTACTTCTCAGATACATATACGAAATCAGACGTTCGATAAATGTGAAAGTGTGAATTTTTATTTGTTTTATTCTAACACAACTGTTTAACATTTGTTTTTAATGCTGCATGTTTAGGTTCAACGAACTGTCATCGGAAAATACTTTACAAAAAAATTAAAAAACGTGATTACATTTTAACGTGCCCAAGACATGATGTGTATTACACTTTCCGTAACACAGAAAATATCAAAATGTGGGGTGATAGGAGTTAAAAAAAGGGTAGCGAAATATCAGTTCTTTAACTTGGAGATCAAGACTTAATCACAGGGGACGTGTAAGTAGACTGCGGTATGATATACGAACATATCCTAAAGAAAGGGTGGCATATAAATTGTGGAATGCAGACAACAACCGCAAAATTTAAAGCTGAAACAGCATCGAAAAATAAAAGCAGACTGTAATCGAAACGCTTCAGGATAGAGTTAAGCCCCCTCGAGGTGTGTTACGAGCAAGGTGCACGACGGCTGGAATCGGCCCAACTTACAGATACACAACATACTATCGCCTGATAAACGGAACGTAATTTACAGACATCTTTAAAATGCTGTATAAACAACAGAACAGCTTACTTGGTCCAGGTGACTACGTTGACACTCTGCCCACCAAATCGACTGCATATAATTCTATTAACCCATTTCAACCTTTTAAAGCCTGCCAGGAACTTTATGTACAAACAGGTTTGACATTTAAAAATTCTACATGGAGAGTATTCAGATCAAACAGCGATTTTTGCCTTACACATCAATAAGAGTTTGGTTTTTATAACCGACGTGCAGTGTGTTTACAGCGCGGTACGGACTGAGTCCTTATATAACACAGATACGTTTCCTCCTTAAAGGGTTAAATCATGACATTGGCATCCTTAAAATTACGAAACATAACTTAATTGTAAAAAATGAGATCTCATGTTATCAAAACAGTTTTGTAACTTTCTTTTTGTGTGCTTTATTAAGCGTTAGCCTGATGATGACCCTTTAGGGACGAAACATGTGGCTATATACCAAAATATAATTGTGCTAACTCTTTTAATTTATTTCACTAATTAAGCCTATTAGTCGGGACTCGAAACAGATATATCAAGGAAGGGAGCAGGTTGGGTTGTCGGTGTGCCAACTTGCTTGGTGTTAGTGGTAGAGTGCTGCAGTAACAACCTTTGGACTACCGCTGTCTCTGTCGCGGGTCACGGCCTGGTATTTGAATGGCGCATCGCTTAATCTTCTCGCCCAGTTGAGAGACAGGTGCAGGTGATTAATGCTTCAGTTACCCGCCCACAGATTCCCCTTGCAACTGGATTGAAAGCTGGTGTCCCTCTGTTCGAATGATTGAACTTTTCTTCCAATATTAACATTCAGTCATGGTTTTCATTTATCCGATCATCTTTTTAAATCACGTCACGTCCGTCTTTGTTGTCTGTAATCAACCCATGTCAATAAATATTATATTAATAGAGGATATTCTAGTCTATATTTCGTAGATTTCTTAGTTATTTGCACCTAGAATTTTGATGTAGCTGTAACCCTGTGCATATTCCCTCTTAGGCATACTAATTTTCAGGCCCACCAAAGTTCTAAACCGAAGAGGTGGCGAGTTTTTATTTTATGTGGGACATGCCAGTATCCAATATTAAATATCACACTGACATATTGATTACGCTGCCTGACTATTTTGCTACTGATTATCGGTATTAATAGGCGAATGTAAGAAAATAACCAACAAATATAACACGAATGACATCGTATGAGTCTATAGCTACAGATTATTAATAATATTATTCAAAGCTTCGAAATCTTCAAACACCAAAGCCTAGAGGGTGTACATGGCATATAGCTCTACGCGTTTTGGACTTAGTCACTGGATGGACGAAAGCTCAGCAAAGGCAATTCATCTGCTTTGGCCGGTACCCCTAACAATATTTGGTGTAACTCTCAACATTTCTCAACCTGTTGGTGAAAGTAATAAATCACTGTAGAGAATCCAGCCCTTACTATAAGGTATTTATATATTTTTTTAAAGTCTTTTCCGCTTCTTTATTAATAAAATTTCTATCTCCTGAAATTGCAATATCTATTAAGAGACACGTTCCTTTTTTTATTATCATGGAGTGTGATGTCCATTTTGTTGTTAGGGAGGGTTCTGCCAGTTTTCACTTTTTGGTTTCACAGTATGTGAACTCTACTTTCATTACTTGTTGCCATCGACTTTAGTACACAAGAACGATCACAATACTGTCCCCTGTCTAATTTTATTCAAATTGCCTTGTATATGTTAAAAGGCTGTTGAGCAAAAAATCTATCACGTTGCTTAATGTGCTATTCTTTTGCCAATATTGGGCACGCTCTTATAATGTTATCCATTCTGCCGTATATTTTCGACATAGTCTGCAATAGCTACCTGTTACTGCCTTCAATATTTTTGTTGCACGATAGTGGGTTTAACGCTTGATGCTGTGCTACTGTTATATCTCTGCCACTATCAGTTTTCAGATCTTAGCTCGATAGCCATGGCAGCGTGCCTTCTTCACTAATGAGCTATCGATATTTATAATATATTCTAAATGCGTCATTTTGTTTTTCCGTTTTCTTTTAAATACTCGCTTAATCTATCTTGTGTGTGTTCTATGCTTACTTTTTGTGTTACTATTTTCAATCGTCTGGTTCCATTCTTCTACAACCTTTGTTGTTATTCTAATTGTTGATTTTATATTTGGATGATTGCTTCAACGGCTATTAATAATATCTGCAAATTGGCCTCCTTTATCTTTCTGTTCATATACTCTGCAATATTCACTATTTCTCCTGTGTTTATCAATTCAATTTGTAAAAAAGCTTCTTCTTCTTCCTTCATTCTTTTTTTCATATATCCTCTCTATGTCACCTTTCGGGTGATACACTTTTAAATCGTTAGTGTCACCTTTATATAACAATAAGAATAATTATTATTCCTTTCAATATACTCTTAGAAGTAACTAACGAAGAGAGGCCGTGACTGGTGCAGTTTAATGTAAGCCTATGTTCTCCAGATATCATTCACGTTAGCTGAACTTAGTACATCGTGTAGAGTCCGTAGCTGGTCAAAACATGACCCTTTTTTTTTTGGAGCCCGTGAGATCCAATGCCACTTTTACACGTGTCTGTAATTGGACTCTATCCTGGGCTTTCTCCAAATAACTAACCCTTGTGAGGTCTTAATCACTCACATATTGTGTTACAATTGCAGGGCACTTCTTGTTTATTTGAAGTGATGAAAACCCCGTTTTCTTCCCGCCAGTACTTTATTTTCTCCTCAGCGAACTTCATCTTTCCACCATCTGTTTGTATTGCCCTTCAAACCGATTACTTTGATGTACGAGCAGTCCAGGCCGAGAGAGTGTGTGGTTCCATCATTGCCTCTGGAGGCCATTTACAAGTACAAATGTACTCTTGCAACTAATGTTCTCCACTATTGTATTCTGAAGAACGGTCCAAGAAAGTGTTCTCATACTGAGTAGTTTACTTGCCTTTCCTGCATCGACAGTGTCTAAATCAGTCGTTCACTTGGGCCTAAACGACATGAACTAAGAGGGACACCTTGCATTACGAGGAAATTGGCGACCTATATGTAAACCTTACTGTACAGTTCTTAATATGACGAAGTGAAGGACACAAGTGTGGGCGTAGATGCGGAATAGGCATCGTTTGCGAGATTCTTCCTTCTTGGGCTCATAGACCCTGAAGATCAAGTCACTATGATTATCTGAAACGACGGAAAATATTTACCAACTATATGGAGTCACATAGAAGAAGACTCGGATCTTCGAGGATAGGCTTAATGATACTGTCCGGAATTATTATTATTAATGTTTACGATTGTTAGAGGGTGTTTGAGCTTGGATAAGTAATTATCAAGGAGTCTGGAAGGACTGGAAGATTTCCGGCACGAGTATTTGTGTTTCTCTTCGTCACCACCACCAAATTTCTTCTGATGTATACCGGCTGTTCCATTCGACATACATCGGGTGTTCTGGCAACTGAACACACGTTCATCCAGCTTTATCTTCCATATGTTTCTTCACAACGTGTCTTTCAGGTATGAGAAACACGTTTGTGTTACATACAAATAATCGATGTCACATTCGCACTTCTCGTACATAGAAACTTTACTTGATATACTCCACTCTTTTATTTGTCTCAGTTAAAAATGTTATTTTAATAACGTATATAAATATCTAATCTATTTGCTTACGAAATAGGTTAATTCCCTTAAAAATTCGTGTTTCTCTGGATACAGAGATTTGGTTAATCATTCATCATGTACCGCGTTTCATAAACATAAAACTCTATTACTGCTTCAAATATCTTAAATTGTTTAATTTATCTATCGAACTTTCCTTCTTCTCCATAATCCAATTTGCCATGACTGCTTCGAGACGAAACATGATTTCATGTAAATTGTTCTTCTTTCTTAAGAAATTATAGCATGTTTTCGAAGTTTTGCAGATAGCTACATTGCTCTTTTATGACACATGTGATTGCTGAGAAACTGACAATAAAATCTGGAGTGTTTTAACACTTTGCTCGCAGTATCGTCCTGCTTGGCATGGTAAGGGGCTTAATATGTGCTTGCAGCCAGTCCCTATTTATGACTAACGTGCTCAGCTAGACCTCAAACCGACCCGTACGTCGTAAATCTTATTAGGCTCCGGTTGTTAATTTTATCTTGCTATAACAAACTTTGGACACGTTTTCCTATAATGACGTTCCTCTTCCAGTGAAACCCAAAGTTTCACAACTTAGCTTTATTTTATTACCATATACAATGCGTGTACTGTTTAGTTGCTCCTTCAGTTCTATGATTCCGAAGTAAAATATTTTATTTCTAAGCCCAAAGTCTCGAAGCTTAGCTACGAATATTTAAATCTGATTCTCGAAATGAAAAAAAGAGTATTCAGAGAAGAGTTATTTCTGTCTACACGCCAAACAATTCTCAACTACCAGACTAATTTTTTTTTGTCAGCACATTCACCAGTGCAGCAACCCGTTATGAGACTAGGCCTCGTCTAATCACGCTGTTTTCTTGTGACCAAACACAAACAAGGCAGAAAGCAGCTCTCCTGGGATGGGCAATAGTGCAAAACAAACTTCTACTTCTAAAGAACGATTGACACGACAGAGAAAACGCGGGCAAACATCCATGTCCAAAGTGAGATTAGCATAAGCAATAACATTCAGTATACAGAACAACAGAAAACTGCATATGTTAAGATGGTGCGGACATTGACTTAGGCAGTGTGTGTGGGTGGAAAGGTAAACTGTCCTCGTGTATGCCATGAAGGCGTAGGGGTGTAGATAGAGTTCCAGTCATTGTCAATTTCGGCACTAGATGCCAGTGAGCTTCACTTTACGGTCGTCTTATCCCCGGGAAAAGATGCCCCGGCATCCATTGAATGGAGCGTCGCGTGTGGCCCGCAACTGGTCTAAACGCTTTAGAGAGAAGAAAGACATCTTTCTTTTGATTGGAATCGAAACACTGCTCAAATGTTCAGCTCATTACTAGTCGCTGCATCGACTGCGGTTTGTCGGTTTATTATGCGTGTGTGCGCGTGTGCGTGCGTGTTTGTGTGTGTGTGTGCGTGCTTGCGTGTGCGTGTGCGCGTGTGTTTGTGTGTGTGTGCGTGTGTGTGTATGTGCGTGCGTGTGTGTGTGCGTGTGTGTGTGCGTGTGTGCGTGTGCGTGTGTGTATGTGTGTCGTTACTGCAGTACACAAATTGTGCGAATTTATACACCACATTACCTGTTTGTTCAGCATGAGTCGTTACGTTATAAATTCAGCAGTTGTGACAGAGTCATAACAAATCCGAAATATTTGATGACCGGCCTGATCTTCTTCATGTTAGACCCTACGGGGATGAAAACTTTTGATAAAGAATGAGGAGATATTTGGGTTACAGAAATTGATGCGTGAAGTCATTTTCCTGAATCATTTTGTTTCGTAACCACTAGGCGTAAGGGACTCGTTAGAAGAATAAGCTGTCGCGTGCAGCGTACAGCAGATGCAGACAATAACTGGGGTTACATCAGAGCACTGCGTTGTCACGCTGACTTCAATTGGAACAAAACTACAGGCATTAAATATTTCCTTCCGCAATGTCAGATTTAGTGGGGAATTTAATGAGTTATGGAAATGAGCCACTAATTTATACAAGTAGCAATATTATTAAACATATTGTTTAATACTAATGTAATAATAATAATATTGTTATTATTACTCTTAAGTGACCGCCTCTGTGGTCTAGTGGTCAGAGTTTCTGGCTACAGATACAGAGGTCCCGGGTTCGATCCCCGGCGCTACCAGATTTTCTGAGTAGTAGTGGGTCTGGAACGGGGTCCAC
>Ga0123353_10014706_pt1 | contig 11304 bp, 5 predicted proteins | sample TergutLab28metaG_3_FD_92763 | JGI IMG/M metagenome (GOLD analysis project Ga0123353, IMG submission 92763) | Labiotermes labralis P3 segment gut microbial communities from Petit-Saut dam, French Guiana - Lab288 P3 | ecosystem: Host-associated > Arthropoda: Insects > Digestive system > Gut ... | reverse complement strand
TGCACATATATAAAATTTACACATTAAAACATTAAAATGCTCTGAAATGTTTCGGTCCTAAGACCATCATCAGGGAGGTATATATTCCTTGCTCAAGTCACACTAGAAATAGTGGTTGTACAAGTTGGGTGTTGTGGCAGCATGCTGCCACAACACCCAACTTGTACAACGAAATTAATCTGCGACTATTTCTAGTGTGACTTGAGCAAGGAATATATACCTCCCTGATGATGGTCTTAGGACCGAAACATGTCGGAGTGATTTTAATGTTTTAATGTGTAAATTTTATATATGTGCAGTGGTTGGTGTAATAATTGAGTAACTGGTTTTGTCGTGTTAAAAAGAGTTTTACACTTTTAACTTAAATGGTACATTTATCAAATTGTTTACACAAGAACTTACTGAGCTTATCTAAATAAGCTTTTATCAGATGTAAATAACAGTATGTTTTACACACATTATAGTGATACGCAGATACGCTTCAGTAATTTTACACAACCCCTCTTTTCAGCACGACACGTGCCAATTGCTGTATATATACAGTATAGCTCCTGATGATGGGCTACAAATATGCCCAAAACATGTAGAGGTTGATTGACGAAATAAACTGAGGACAAACATTGCATCAAGTTGGTTTTATTTACATGGATATATCGAGATCCACGGTTGACAAAATATGAAACGTTATGTGTTAATAGTTATGGTATTATTTTATTTATAATTATAGTAATTTAATCCTGAGCATTAGACCCTTTTTTTTTTTGACAGTGACATCTGGTGTACCATTTGCTGAAGTGTAAATGCTGTACTGATGCATGAAGACATTTAATGCGTTGAGTAAAGTGTGTATTAATTGGTTTTCAAGTGGAAATGGTCAAACTCTGATGTTTTGTACACCATGTATCGTGTCTAAATATTTCAGCAGTTTGGGAGAAGTGTGTAGAAAAATAAAATACACAAACAAGGAATATAACTAATTGTGTTACTGGCACCTTACCTCCATTGTAAAATATCCTAACTGATGAATTGCTGACACAGTGATCCTTGCACTTCTTATTCCATAGAGGTAACACCGCTGCCTTGCACAAACAAGAACATAAGTTACATTTACTTGAAGACAGAGCATTGAGGTAAATATTTGGGTCTAATTAGGATGGAGAGCTGTGGTTTGTCACCCATTGTTTGGTTAGGGTCTTAAGTCTAGGAGGATGTGATGGGCTGGACATGTTGCTAGGATGGCAGTGAGAAGAAATGCATACAGCATTGTACTGGACTGAGTTAATGGAAGATCAAGATGGAGTTGGAAGGATAACATTAATATATTAGAGAAAGAGGTTTTTAAGGATGAGAGAAAGAGGTTTTTAAGGATGATAAATGGACACACTACTGAGGTTCATGTCCTGTGGCATGCACTGGTATTAAGACCTTGGCTTGTGCTACATGAGAGTTTGGGTAGATAGCCACTTCTAATCATGGCTGTCCTGACTCTGTCGAGGAAAATGCTGGAAAAGGACTGGCAGGAAGGGTGTGATGGCTTGTTGCTGAGTCACCATGGGTTAAACTTTTTTATGTATCATCCTGTTGTACTAATTGCAGCAATGTGAAGGAATTAATTGCAGTCAGACATGACTAGTGTATATTATATACTTTATTCAGGCAACATGTTTCAAACCGGTATTGTCATCTTCAGGCCAATAATATAAAATCCATGAAAAGTACTGTATAAAAGATACTAATAACTTTTAATAATTGTCCGACTATTCAGTTTATTATATTTCTGTAGGCAGCTCTATGTGTTTCGGGTGTCGACACCCTCCAACAACTGTACTATCAGCTTCTGGCACCAGTCAGCCGGGTCTATTACCATCCGCTCTTGTTGAGTTGATACCTACCGTACGATACACATGAATCACTTCCAACTCAACAATGAAAGCGGATGGTAGTAGACCCGGTTGACCAGTGCAAGAAGCTGTAATTACAGCTGTACGAGCTCCTGATGGTGGGTGTCAACACCCGAAATATGTAGAGCTGCCTACAGAGATATAATGAACTGAATAAGTCGCATCTTGTTGGACAGTTATTAAATTCGATTCATGATTCACGGACCCATGATTCTAAAAATATTAATGACGGACATCTGAGTTTTGTTAATTGAATGTTTATTGGACCATGCGTCATGGTGATAGTTGAAGAATAAAAGATCAACCTGATGTCACTTGCTATTTTATTTCACTTCTTATGTGCTCAACATGTTTTGGACATTAATATATCCATCATCAGGAGCTTGCGAATATTCTGTTGAATTACCACATTGGTTGTGCTTCAGCCTGCAACACAGATACCACTCCAACCCAACCACACCGAAACTCCAACACACATCGAACCAAGAACAGTATGACCAATGTGGTAATTCAACAGAATAGTCGCAAGCTCCTTATGATGGATATATTAATGTCCGAAACATGTTGAGCACATAAGAAGTGAAATAAAATAGCAAGTGTCATCAAGTTGGTCTTTTATCCTTCAACTGAGTTTTGTGTTCAGTCCAATACATGATGCTGTGTCAGATTTGTTATGATAATGATTACACTGAGTAAAATGTGGTTAAGACAGGGTTTGTGTGCTGCACTTCTGTTTCTCTCAAACAGTATTCAACATGGGAATTCAACATATTTAACCAACTGTTGTAAACAAGAAGCTATAACAAAATATATACAAACAGCTACAATTGTAAACAAGACCAACAAGGCCACATTTCATGGACTTTTATGCTGCATATTATCCTAGCACACCAAAATACAGCAGCATAACATATGAATCCTCTTTTAACCATATTTTAATCATCTTAATTATTACTGTAACGAATTTGACACAGCAGCTTATATTTGGTTTCAATGTAAAATTGATATCTCTATTATTAATATCTTTTAATACAATTATATGCTGTAGTTTTTTCATATTATCGGCCTGAAGATGGCAATATTGGGTTAAATCGTGTTTCCAAAGTGAAGTGTATTGACATGGCAGCAAGTTTCATGGCTAATACAACTTCTCCACCTGATTCTTCTTGTACCATGATCTTGAAAGAGACATGATCTTTAGTGAAAAACCAGTGTAAGACGTTTGCACATAATGTATTTTTATGTGCACATGCTTGCACGTGGGCGCGTGCTCACGTTTACATTTCATGTTTATCAAAACACGGTAACCCCAAATTAACGCTAACTTATTTAAAGGTGATCGCATCGATTTAAATGTTAAAGTCGTGTCAGTGAAAGAATGAACCCGCATTTTTACCGCCCCTCTGCCTAGCAGCTATCTCCTGTCTATGTGCCCTTCCCCATATTCGCCAGTTGTCATTTGTTCATGCATTTTTTTTTTTACACCTCTTTGCACTGGTATTGGTAGTGACAGAGGGTAGATGTCAGTGTACTAGAGTTTGAGATCAGGGAACTACCAACTGTAACCTAAGTGTGGTGTTTAACTACACGTATCGAGCTTGAGCGGTCCTGGTTTTGATTCTGTGTGTGTGGAGACCTGTTGGCCTGATTTAAGCCATTTGCATTTCTTTTTTTTTAGTACCTCCAGGCAAATACTGGAATAGTATCTTGAGTAGCTATAGTGACTTCCCATCTGTACCTGCTACTGTCATAGTGTCAGTAAATTAAATAATAAATGAACACGGTACAGTGGTACGGGATGTGATGTACCATAAGCTGGTAGGTTCCGTTTTGGAGGACAAAACATTGTTATCTGTCTACTAAAGTATGCAGCAGCACATCTCAGAAGATCACAATTGTGAGGAATACATTGTTAGATTAGCTTAGTGCTTGGTGGCAATTTGATACGATTGTATGCAGTCTTGGAGTTAGGGAGGGCATTACTGCACACGGCTATATATCGCTGGTGTTGAATCTCGCACTACAGCCTCCATAAACATGTTCATGATGTCAGAGCACTTTGCAGTTACAGTTGAAGTTAATGGGTTGCAAGTTGCATTGCTGATGATACAGAGAACCTGACCATTGTACTACCACTTTGTTGCAGGGAGGCATTGAGGTCGCCTGTAACAATTAGTATTGGCATCTTGCTGCTGTTCTGTAACTGTGCCATATCCCTTCATACCACTGCGATAGGCATGCGAACCACCTGCTGTGACTTTAAAAAACCCCACCTTCTGCCCACACAGTCTGTGTATCATGTTTTGTACAATTCTCACAATTTTTTTGTTCACATTCGTCCCATGCAGCATCTTGATATTATCAAAGTCTTATTTATCCACCAACTGATACACTAGTGAGTTGTCTTAAAAAACAATATTAAAATTTACATTAAAATTTATGTTGAAACATCTCTGACATGTTTCTGTGTTACAGTTACACCATTTTCAGGGAGCGCATTAATTTGTGTGTACTAAAGTTACAGTTGTATAGACAGTTTTAACAACTGTAACTTTAGTAAGCACAAATTAATGCGCTCCCTGATGATGGTGTAACTGTAACACTGAAACATGTCGGAGCTGTTTTAATGTAAATTTTAATATTGTTTTATAAGACAACTCACTAGTGCATCAGTTGGTGAATAAATAAAACTTTGACAATTCTCACAGTAAACAGTGATTGTCTCCATTTAAATACCGTTAATTGGTTGGTCATTGTAATAATGATGATGAACTGTGTTCTCTCTGTGACATGGGCTGCTTCCTGTTTTAGGTGCGATTCACTTGGGTTTCGAAGCGTTGAAGTCGGAGACTATAAAACAACCCACGACAAAAATATACTTAATTTTTCTGTCTTATAAAAAGTTCAGTTGTTACGTCTGTCTCTTTTTCATTACTTCCAGTCCTCTTAACTTGTCCTTCCTCTTGTTTTGTGCCTTCTTGTCACCATATTTCCTTTTGGTCAATATTGCCATTGTGACAAGCCATAATCTGGCAGTTTTAATGATAACGTTTTGTCTTCCACTTAACGTCATACAACTTGTTATAATACTTTATTTTTTACTTAAATTCTGAACACATCTTCACCAATAGAAGGTGTTAGATTATTTATTTGTGGTCATGAAGTCCACTTTGCTGTTGTATTTTGGGTGTAGTTCACTGGATATTAGTAATGTGGGCTGTATGTCAAATGGTACGGTGGATTAGTGGACAGTATATGGGAAAAATGGGAGGGAAACTGTTGTGGCTTATTTATAAATACTGTACAAGAATTTGCCTGGAAAGAGTGACGAAAACGAAAGTTGGGATGCAAGATTTGAGGTACTTCCAACAGCATTGCTGGGGGATTTGGTTATCACGGGACGCGACATTGTGTCTTTGGGTGAGTGGCTTCGGATGTTCTGAAGGCTCACATTGCCTTCAACTTAAGGGTGAAGCAGCATTCTTTTAGACTGCTTTACTTTTGAAAATGAAGACATTATGAGCCTTAGAAACTTTGGGGACTGCTCTCCTAGTGTCAAAGTGTCACATCTCTGAAAACCCAGAGGATTTGCATCCTCAAACTGAGGATCATTTGCCTCTGTGCCAAGGTTTGAACTCTGCATGTCTTAAATACAAGACTAGTTTTAAGCAATTTACTGTGACATTTGATCTAGAATTATGTAGGATTGACACACTGAAATTGAGGAGAATATGTCAGGAAGCTGGCACGGAGTGCTGCTACTAGTTGGTTAAAAAATGTCATTTTTAGTTGTTAGTCGTAGAGAATAAGAATTTGTAGATATTTGTCAGATACGTTTTCATGTGGGAACAGAATGGCCTGGTGTGCACAGTATTGTAACGACAGTGACCTACATTTGTTCTGGCATGTCTGCTTTAAATATTAATGTCATCTGTAGTACCTTTCAGATGCTGCATCACATTGCTGTGAGATGTGAAATCTGTAACTGACGTGAGCCAAGGAAGACATGTATGATACTCATCTGTATTTGTCACAACATGTTAACGCACACAATTTCAGTTTCTGAGAACAGTGACTACCAAGATTATACTCTTTTGCAATGTGATGCTGTGTGTTCTGGTAGGTAGGTACCAATGTTTTAACAGATCCTGCGGCCCACATCTTCAGAGTAGATGAAGGTGGAGGTGGCAGGTTTCTCCAAAGTGTCGGTACTGATCTACCACACTGCAGAGCATCACGTTGCAAAATACTGTGTTCTCGGCAGTCGCTGCCATGACCATCTCACACCCTATATATGAATTTATATTTTTTATAGGTTGGGCTGCAGTGGAATTAATAATGTCATGAAGAACATAGGGACTTTTTTTTTTATGTACATGGGTCCGTGCATTGTGACTTGAATTTAACAGTTTTCCAAGTATTCAGTTTATTACATTACTGTAGGCAGCTCTACATGTTTTGGGTGTTGACACCCATCATCAGGAGCTGGTACAGCTGTAATTACAGCTTCTGGTATTGATTAACTGCAATGAGTAAAATACGCTGCTATTAGTACTAATGTATAATCAGTATTAATAATTATACATTAGTATTAGGAACAGTGTATTTTACTCATTGCAGTTAATCAATACCAGAAGCTGTAATTACAGCTGTACAAGCTCCTGATGATGGGTGTCAACACCCGAAACATGTAGAGCTGCCTACAGTAATGTAGTAGACTGAATAAGTTGCATCTTCTTGGACAATTGTTAAAAACATAGGGATACTAAGTGCATGGGTGGGGGTTAGATGGGTGAACATTAGGTAAAAGAAGTCCAAAAGTTTTTAGATTGAGGTGTCACATGTATTTGACTTTCTCCATTTTCTTGTGTTAATTTAAAATACGCAATTTTTTTGGAAGCTGCCTCTGCCTGTGTCATTGGGTGAAATGAAAAAATATGAGATCTGCTGTACTGGCTCTTCTGGAGGCGAGTAATCTCTGTTGCTGGACCAAACCTGATGTTGGAAGTGGAGCTTGGCTGTGTGAGATGTCCGTTTCAAAAGAAAGTGTTTGCAACAAGTCAAATGTGTGTGTTGCCTCAATAAACAGCTGTTGTTTGAACTGTGCAACTGTGTTACAAATGAAAGATAGTATCCTTATACATATAATCGGTGACATGATGTACATCAACGTAGTAAGCACAGATGGAAATGAAAATGGTTTGCTGTTTTCCTATTGTAATGCTCTGTTTTGCCTTGAAGTTCGTACTCAGTAATATTGTGTTGTCCTTGCAGGTTTGGTATGCCCCTCTCAGGAGGTCGTGATATGCACCATCGTCCCCTGGAGCCACTGATTCAACACCCAACCGGTGTGCCACCCCAAAGTTTCCGTCGCTACGAACACTTTGATGTGGCACCACCTGGAACAGGTCCTGACATCCCTGGTATTGGTTCGTCATATGAGAAGCCTCGGTATGAACGCAGCAGTTACGAGAATCGTTCGCTGCCTCTTGAGGACTTCCTCACACCTCCTGGTGTTGACCACCGCTACAGGGATCGTGACAGGGATATTCCTGGGAACAGGGACAGAGATATAGGGCCACCAGGTGTTAGGGACAGAGACATTGGCCCTCCAGGCATTAGAGATAGGGATGTTGGGATCAGGGATCGTGACATGGGCATGTCAAATATGCGTGAGAGGGATAGGGACATTGCTCCTCCTGGAGTAAGGGATAGAGATTTGGGTGGCCAATTGTGGGACAGCAGGGAAAGAGGAACCAGAGATGACCTGCCACCAGTCAGGGATCCTGTGATCAGCAGAGACCGTGACATGGTTTTGTCAGATAGATCAAGGGACAAAGACCGGAACAGGGACCGAGATGTTAGAGAGAGGGACGGAGATCGAGATCGGGACAGAGGCAGAGGAGATTATTATGAGAATGATCACCGGCGTTCTTATGACAAAGGCTATGGCAGTTACAACTCGCCAGATATGAAGAAGCGCAAACAGTCTCTGTCCCCGGGACCAGGTCGGCATGAGCGGTATTCCAGTAGTGAGCGTCATCACCGGCGAGGTAGCGACCGACGCAAAAACTCAGGCAGTGTTCAGGTACCACAGGCAGGTAAGGAGAATCGACACGTGAGCCAGCAGCAGCCGGTAGAGACGGTGGTTGATGCAGCAGGTGGTCAGCGGGAGCGAGAGAAGGATACCCAGAAACGAGAGAGGGTACTGGTAGAAGTTCGTAAAGAGCCATCTGTTGATCGACTGAAGAAAGATGACAAGGGTAAGAAAGAGGAGGACAGTAAGAAGGGCAAGGATAAGAAAAAGAAGAAAAAGGAGAAGGAACCAGAGGGGGAGAAGTTGAAGAAGAAACGGCGCAAGGAGAAGAAGGAAGGTAAAAGGGAGGGGCAAGATATTCAGGAAAAAATTAAGGTTGTGGTAAAAGGAACAGAGAGGAAGGTGCACCACAAAGAAAAGGATGGAGAGGAGAGAGCAGAAACAGAGGAAAAGAAAATGGAAGAGAAACCAGCTGTAGTAAATGCACCTGTTGCTTCTCAGGAGAAGAAGGTTCTAAACCTTGCGTCTGGCACCATTGTGGAGAAAGTAAAGGGCACTACCCTCAGGACATTTGATGCACCCCCTACAGAGAGCATAGTGGATAGTCTGTATGGGGACATGGAGGATACACGCATAGATGGCAATGTAATTGCTAGCTATGGCAAAGTCGTAGTGGAGGAAGTGCCAGAAAGGAAGCTTGATTCTGATTCTGCCGACAGAGGTACAGAAATGGACCAGGAAGTGGGAGAAGGAGTTGAAAGTAGGGTTAAAACTGAAACTGCTTCAGATTCTGAAGCTGGAACCAAGCTTGCGACTACAGATGCAGCGAAGACCAATGTGATGCTGGCACCAATGCCAGAGCCATCAAAATGGGAACTAGAAGAAGAATTCACGCCAGGGTCTTCGTTCGAGAAGAAAGAAAGTGAGGATGGAGGTGGCGGAGGCTCACAGGCAGACAAAGGTGCAGGGAAGGTCGTTACGTCAGAGGTGCTAAAGCGGGCAGAGAATGCTATCTTCCAAAAAGCTATTAATGCTATACGCCCCATTGAACCTCCCAAAAAAGTGTCAAGTGACAGGAAGGTGTATGCAGGCACAGAAAAAAGGGTGCCTGGTGAAATGGTGATACCAGAGACTGTTGAGCCTCGTAAACTGGCCGAGAAGGACACACGCGAGGCAAGAAAGACTGTGAATTCGATACAGATAACGATACCTACAGTTGGGCATGTGGAGAGGTCCGTGGAGATTGCTTCGTTGGAGTCTAGTTCACAGCCAATTTCCAAAGGTAAAGGGAAGTTGGACAGGTCAAAGTTCAGTAGCAGTGGCAGTGGTCAGTGGGGTGACGGTACTGACAGCACGTCTCCGCTTCGTGTGCCGGCCAAGGAAAGGCTGGGCGCTCGAGTCGATGGTGACACGGACCGGAAGAAAGATGATAGCAAAGAGAGCAAGAGGCGGCACAGCAGAAGTGAAAGCAGGGAGAGGAAACATTCTGCTGCCAAGAAGGGACTGAAGAGCGCTGTTGAGAAGAAACGCACTCTCTCTAGGTCACGATCCAGGTCTCCACACCATAGGAAAGACAGCAAGTATGCAGAGGAAGCAAGACGGTATGACGCGACTGGTGACAGGAGATACGGTATGGGAGACTCCAGGGGCAAGCGTGGGGACCGTGAATCACGGTATGCTGATATGGACAGGGAGAGGAGACCCCTAGATCGAGGCGGGGGCGATAGTCGCAGAAGAGATCATAGTGAGAGCAAGAAGTGGGAGGAGTCTAGAGAGAAAAAGGAAATCGTTAAGAGTCCAGAGAGGAGGAGGGAACGCAGTGACAGCCATGAAATGAAAGTTGAGAAGAACAGGTCCAAACTGAAGGAGGAGAGAGAGAAGTCTATAGAGAAAGGAAAAGCAAGACATAAAGCAAAGAAGAAGACAAAGAACAGGTCAGAGAGCAGAAGTCGCAAGAAATCTGTCTCTGATAGAGAGTCAAAACGAGGCAAGAAGAAGGACAAAAAGCATAAGAAAGAGAAAGGAAAGAAACATAAACAGAGGGATGAAAAGACTGAAAAGAAAGAAAGTGAAAGTGGCAAGGAGAAGGAGGAAGAAAGGGATGAGAAAAATGAAGAAGTTAAAGCAGTGAAAGCAGTCATGTCCAATGAAGGTGTAGCTGGGGCATGTGATGAGAATGATGGGAAAGACATGGGAACTTCAGAGACTGCAGAACAGAGCAAAGACAAGCCCAAGAAAGGTGGCCGGAGGAACCCACGCCTAGCGAGTGACCGCAAAAAGTCTACTTTGGATGAGGCAAGTTTTGAGCCAGACTATGATGCTTCGTCGTCTGTCGACACTGATGTGGACGATGGTGGTGATAATGAGAAGAAACCAGATGCAATTGGCGATAAGAAGCCAGAGGCAAATGTGTCACCAGCGAAAAAGCGTGATCGATCAGCAAGCACTGATCCTGCGTTTGCTGAACAGAAGCGTCAGAAGCTGGATAAAGAGTCAGATAAATCTGATTCTGTTGCTGCTGCTAAGAAAGCCAATAGCAAGCCTGGCTTAACAAAGGTCGGTTCAGCAAAGAAGCGAGACAGATCAGTGAGTAGTTCTGATAGTTCTGATGATGATTCTTCAGATGACGATGATGATGACAGCAGCTCTGGAAGTTCTAGTACTTCAGATGATGACTCTTCTGATGATTCTTCAGTCCATAGAAGGCGGAAGAAGAAGTCGCATCATCGACGCCATGGCAAGCGAAGCAAGAAGTCTGCACGACGGGCCTCGAATTCGAGCAGCGACAGTGAGTCCGAATCAGAGTCGGCGTCAACTAGCGACTCGGACGGAGACAGAGGTAGAAAAGGAGGAGGTAGAAGCAGCAAGAAACACAGGCACAGGAACAGACTTAGCAAGAAGAAAAAAAAATCATCAAAACATCGATGAGCAGAAACTATACACTAGTCATTGCTGTAGAAGAGCAAGAAGGTTTTCTGGGCACGAACATAATGGGCTGGTGGCACCTGTACATACTTGTTCTGCCTTTTACTACATTTAGATCTTTCTCCTCATAATAGAGGGTCCCAATAGTAGTTCCAGGAACTCTGTGGCTTAATGAACAATGAAGAAGACTTTAAAACGTAGTAATAAGTCGTCAAGAATTATGTCGAGTGGTTCATGATGAAGAAGTTTTCCTGGCAGATGGAAATAGTTGTGGTCATATCCGTATTCATAAGTGTGTTTATGTGGCAGTGAAGTAACACTTCAATATTTGACTTCAATATTTGACTTCAATATTTGACTTCAATATTTGACTTCAATATTTGACTTCAATATTTGACTTCAATATTTGACTTCAATATTTGACTTCAATATTTGACTTCA
>Ga0123353_10014705_pt1 | contig 11305 bp, 12 predicted proteins | sample TergutLab28metaG_3_FD_92763 | JGI IMG/M metagenome (GOLD analysis project Ga0123353, IMG submission 92763) | Labiotermes labralis P3 segment gut microbial communities from Petit-Saut dam, French Guiana - Lab288 P3 | ecosystem: Host-associated > Arthropoda: Insects > Digestive system > Gut ... | reverse complement strand
GAAAATTTATGCAGACTGCGAAATCGGAGAAAATTCCATTATTCATTCTGGTGCCGTAATTGGCGCTGATGGGTTTGGCTTTGCCCAACAAAACGGCGACTACTTCAAAGTTCCTCAAATGGGAAATGTTATCATTGGAAATTTCGTCGAAATTGGTGCAAATACCTGTATTGACAGAGCAACATTAGGTTCAACAAAAATTCATGACCATGTGAAATTAGATAACCTTATTCAAATTGCTCATAACTGTGAAATCGGAGAAGGCTCTGCGTTTGCCTCTCAATCCGGCGTCTCAGGATCAACTAAAATTGGAAAGAGAGCTATTGTTGCCGGACAAGTAGGAATTATCGGACATTTGAAAATTGGTGACAATGTGATCGTTGGCGCCCAATCGGGAGTTATTCACAATGTTCCTGATAACAAAATAGTATTGGGTACGCCGGCAGTCTCCGCATTAGAAGAAAAAAAACTTATTATATATAGAAAAAAACTACCTGAATTGTTTAACCAAATTAATGTATTAGAAAAGCAGATGAAGAAATCAGAGTGATTTTTTCAAATAACAAGTTTTTATGAAAAAAAATCAAACTACAATTGTATCGGAAATCTCTATTTCCGGTAAAGGATTACACACAGGGTGTGTTGTATCCATTACCTTAACCCCGGCGCCGGCAAACTATGGTATCGTGTTCCAGAGAATTGATCTACCAGACAAACCTCTCGTTAAAGCGCACATTCTTAACGTTGCTGATACTTCAAGAAGTACTAACCTACAGGAAAATGGGGTAGTCGTTAAAACAGTAGAACATTTTTTAGCCGCATTAGCCGGAATGAATATTGACAATCTTCGTGTGCAAATTGATGCCGAAGAATTACCTATCCTTGATGGTAGCGCCTCCCCATTTATCTCAATGATAAAAAAATCCGGGATTCAAGAACTGCCTGTCTTAAGAGAATATGTTTCTGTAGATGAAGTCGTTAAATTTGAAAAACCTGACATTGGAATTGAACTGATCTTACTCCCCGCTGAAAAATTTACTATGTCTGTGATGGTGGATTATGGAACTTCAGTGCTATCCAGCCAGTATGCCTCAATAAAATCAATGGAAGAATTTGTTGCTAATATCGCTTCATGCCGAACTTTCGTATTCCTCCATGAGATATATTATCTGATTAAAAATAACTTAGTTAAAGGAGGAGAATTAGATAATGCAGTCGTCTTCGTGGATAAAAAACCAAGTCCCGAAATATTAGAAGAAGTTAAAACTTTTTTTAATAAAGCTGATATGCAGGTTGATGAAAACGGTACATTAAATAATGTGATGTTGAAATGCTTCAACGAGCCGGCATGCCATAAATTATTAGATTTATTGGGAGACCTATATCTGCTCGGAAAACCTATCAAAGGGGAAATTATTGCCCGAAAACCCGGACACTTCGCTAATACAGAATTTGTTAAACTCATTTATGAGTACCTGGAAAATAGAGGCAGCGCAAAATAGTTATTCAAATACTATTCCGATAACATCTCTGCCAACAACTGAGTAGGCAACCCCATTACATTGTAGTAACACCCATTGATTGAAGTTATTCCAACCAGCCCAATCCATTCCTGAATACCGTATCCGCCTGCCTTATCAAAAGGCTTATAATGAGTAATGTAATAGTCAATCTCTGATTCGGAAAGTTTTTTAAAAGTAACTTCCGTAATACTATGTTTTGTTACACAACGCTTACCTGTGGCAACGGTTATCCCACTGATTACCTGATGTGTTTTCCCCGATAACCGATGCAACATTTTAGCAGCTTCCGCTTCTGTTTCAGGTTTTCCCATAACAACACCATCTATCACAACAATTGTATCACAAGAAATAAAAAAATCATTTTCAGAATATTCTGAAAATTCAATAAACGTTAATTTAAGTTGAGACAGATATTCGGCAATCTGTATAGGCGTTAGATGCTCCGGATAGGTTTCATCTACATTTGTTTGCAAAATTGCAAAACGAAAACCCATCTCCGCAAGAAGTTGCTTCCGCCTCGGCGATTTGGAAACTAAATAGAGGTTAAATTCTTTATTAATCATTGCTTTACACTACTGACCGACAAAAATATAAAAAAATCTAAATATTAAAAAAGGAGAGAAAAAAAGGTTAAGAAAAAGTAGCAATTGGCATTTTTTTCATTTTCCTGTCAAAATGTTGTATTAAATACTATTTTTGGCAACATTTTTGCACGTTATATAACCTTAATAAAAATTTTAACTATGAGTAAGAAAAAGAATGCCATAGATGAACAGATTGAAAAACTAACCGAAGAAAAAACAGAATTGAATGATAGGTTTTTGCGATTGTATTCGGAATTTGAAAATTACAAAAAAAGAACCAACAAGGAAAAAATAGATCTTATCGCTACCGCTTCCGAAAAAGTTATTTTAGGATTACTTCCGGTAATTGACGACTTTGAAAGAGCTATTCAGCAAAATCAAAATGTTGAAGATATTACTATTCTTAAAGAGGGTTTTGAACTCATATACAGCAAACTCATGGCGCTGATGAGACATTTTGAAGTAGATGAAATTACAGCTTTAGGTGAAAACTTTGATACCGACCTGCACGAAGCTATTACACACTTCCCAGCGCAAAATGAAGAAGATAAGGGAAAAATTACGAATGTTACTCAAAAAGGATATAAATTGAAAGACAAAGTGATACGATTTGCAAAAGTGGTGGTAGCGAATTAGTAATTAATGATTGGTGATTAATTTGTCCCTCGTCCCTCGTCACTTAAATTATCATATACAAAAACTAAATGAAAAGAGATTACTACGAAATTCTTGGTGTTGAAAAAAGCGCTTCGGCAGAAGAGTTGAAGAAAGCCTATCGCAAAAAAGCGATGGAATTTCACCCTGATAGAAACCCCGGAAACAAAGAAGCTGAGGAAAAATTTAAAGAGGCTGCAGAGGCATACGATGTGTTGAGTTCTCCTGACAGACGTGCACGCTACGACCAGTTCGGGCATGCTGGAATGAGCGGTGCCTCCGGTGGAGGCGGAAGCTATGGCATGGATTTTGACTTGCAAACAATTTTTGAACGTTTTGGAGACTTGCTTGGCGGCGGGTTCGGAAGCGGGTTCAGTGGTTTTACAAGCGGCTTCGGCGGAGGCAGAAGACAACACCGCCAAAATGTACGAAAAGGTTCAAATCTGCGTATTACAGTAAAATTAACATTGGCAGAGATCGCCGCTAATACCGAAAAAAAACTTAAAATCAAAAAACAGATAACATGCCTGCAATGCAAAGGACAAGGCGCTATAAATAAAGACGATATCGCTACATGTCCTAAATGTAACGGTTCAGGACATGTAATTCACCAGCAACGCAGTATGTTTGGCATCATGCAACAAGCTATGGTGTGCGACCAGTGTCACGGTGAAGGAACCATTATCAAAAACCCTTGCTCAAACTGTCGTGGTTCCGGAACGGTACCGGGTGAGGAGGTGGTTACCATTGCCATACCTGCCGGCGTGCAAGAAGGTATGCAACTCTCAATGCGCGAGAAGGGAAATGCTGCCCCAAAAGGCGGTATCAACGGCGACTTAATTGTGGTTGTTGAAGAGATTCCACATGAAGTTTTTGAACGAGAAGGAAATAACTTGTATATTAACTACTACATTTCATTTCCGCAAGCAGCGCTGGGCGGAAGCGTGGACATCCCCACATTAGACGGAAAAGCACGAATTAAATTAGCTGCCGGTACTCAAGGCGGACAAGTACTTCGTTTGCAAGGAAAAGGGCTTCCAGAACTGAACACTAATAGAAAAGGAGACCTTATTGTAAATGTTAATGTTTGGACACCTAAAACACTATCTCGAGAAGAACGCGAGACAATAGAAAAATTCCTTAATTCCGATAACTTTATTCCAAAACCCGGCAAGAATGAAAAATCGTTCTTTAACAGGGTAAGGCAGTTTTTTTCATAATATTGAATCTTTTTAAATGATAACCAAAGATATATGAATTGTAATTCTGACAAACGTATTGTTGTTACATTAGATGCCGGCGGCACGAACTTCGTCTTTGGTGCTATCAAAGATTATCAATTTATCGTTAACCCTATTTCAAAACCTTCAAATTCAAGTGTTTTAGAAAAATGCCTTGAAACTTTGGTGGATGGTTTTGCAGAAATTATTACGCAATTGCCGGAGCCGCCTGTGGCAATTAGTTTTGCTTTTCCCGGTCCTGCTGACTACCCAAACGGAATTATTGGCGGATACCTGCCTAACTTCCCCTCTTTCAGAAATGGAGTGGCGCTCACTGAATTTTTGAAAGAGAGATTTAAACTTCCTGTGTTCATCAATAACGATGCAGACCTTTTTACTTACGGCGAAGCGATTGCGGGTGTTTTGCCCGAAATTAACCGAAAGTTGGAAAATATGAATAGCGCAAAACGCTTTCGAAACCTCATCGGGTTTACCTTTGGTACAGGGTTTGGTTTCGGAATTTCCGTCAATGGAAATATGTACGTGGGGGATAACAGTTGCTCGGAAATTTTCTGTTTGCCTCACAAACATCTTCAGAATATCATTGCAGAAGACGGTGTTTCCGTTCGGGCTGTAAAAAGAATGTATGAAGAATTTTCGGGCAACACTAAGCACTGTTTTGAACCCTTTGATATATATCAAATTGCAGAAGGCGCAAAACAAGGAGATAGAGAAGCCGCCCAACGCGCATTTGCCGTAATGGGTGAGGTTGCAGGAAATGTCATCGCAACCTGCGCCTCTCTTTTAGATGGTATTATCGTTATTGGCGGCGGGCTAACTAAAGCGGAAAAATACTTCCTTCCAGCACTGCTTAAAGAACTGCGCTCCGAGTTCTCAACCATTTCCGGCGAAAAAGTAGCCCGTGTGCAAAGTAAAATATTCAACCTGCAAAATGAAGAAGAATTTATTCAATTCGCAAAAGGAGATCAACAATCTCTTAAAATCTATGGCTCCGATAGAAAGGTAATTTACGACCCGCAAAAACGTATCGGCATCACTATCTCAAAATTAGGAGCAGATGTTGCTACCTCGTTGGGCGCCTACGCATTTGCACTGCAAAAAGTGACGTGAGCAAGCTAAATCTAATATCGTAAATCAAATATCGTAAATCAAATATCGTAAATCAAATATCGTAAATCAAATATCGTAAATCAAATATCGTAAATCAAATATCGTAAACCTAAATGAAAACCATTCCCGTTCCAATCTCCGGCTTAAAACTCCTGCAGCCAAACATCTTTATTGATGACCGCGGTTATTTCTTCGAAAGTTATAACTATGAAACATTTCAAACATTGGGCATTAAAGATGTTTTTGTTCAAGATAATCAATCATATTCAAAAAAAAATGTAATCAGAGGATTGCACTTTCAAACACCTCCGTTTGCACAAGCAAAATTAGTGCGCGTTATTAAAGGATCTGTTTTAGATGTTGCCGTGGACATAAGAAAAAATAGTCCGACTTTCGGGAAACATTGTCCGGTATTGTTAAGCGAAGAAAACCAACTGCAATTCTATATTCCGGTGGGATTCGCACATGGTTTCGTGGCTTTGCAAGATGACACAATATTTGCATACAAATGCTCCAACATCTATCATAAAGATTCTGAAAGAAGTCTCCTTTTTTATGATACGGTTTTGAACATCAATTGGGGTGTTGATAATCCTGTTGCTACAGAAAAAGATTTGCAAGCAGTTAGTTTTAAGGATTTTATTTCTCCATTTTAATATGATAAAACTAATTATTTTCGATTTGGACGGAACATTGTTGAATACATTAGACGATATTGCCGATTGTGCGAACTATGTATTGCAAAAAAACGGCTACTCTACCCACGAAATTGACGCCTATAAGCTTTTTGTAGGAAACGGCGTAGAGATGCTTTTACGGCGGGCATTACCAAAAGATATAACGGAGACTGTTTTTTCAGAAATTTCGTCTCAATTTAGGAACTATTACGAAATACATAAAGCAGATAAAACAGCGCCTTACGAAGAGATGGCTGAAACATTGGAGCAGTTACAAGAAAAAGAGATTCTGTTGGCAGTTGCCACTAACAAACCACACGAATTGCTGCCCGAGCTATTGCAAAATTATTTTCCAACAATTAAATGGACTGCTGTTTATGGAAACAGGAAAGATATTCCAATAAAACCCCATCCGCAAATTGTATATGATATTTTGGAGGCGGTTCAACTAAGTAAAGACCCGGCGTATTACGTTTCTAAAGGGGAAATATTATATGTTGGCGATACGGCTGTGGACATGGAAACCGCACAAAACGCAGGAGTCAAAAAAGTTGGGGCGCTTTGGGGGTTTCGTACTAAAAAAGAGTTAGAAAAAGCAAACGCCGATCATATTATTGAGAATCCACAGCAAATACTAAATATTATTTCTTAATAATTGTAATAAAAACTGCATTTTTGCTATTTACTGGCTGATTAATGTATGATTTTTCTATTTTTGCCGAAAATTATTATTAACCAAAATGTATTTATTATGAAAAAACTATCACTTTTAATTATCATTTTAATTGCCACTTGCACAGTTGCTTTGGCTCAACCAAGAGCAGTTGGGGGCCGTATCGGCTTTGGTATTGGAGCTTCTTATCAACATGAATTCGGTGATAAAAATATGCTTCAGGTTGACTTGGATGTTGCCGGATTTTATTCTATTCAAGCTACTGCTACCTATAACTGGATATTTCCAATTAGTAGTTGGAGCGGACCCGGTTCATGGAATTATTATGCAGGAGTTGGGTTCGGCGCAGGCTATGCCTGGTGGGGAGATTGGGTTAGATGGGTAAGCCGAGCTTACGGAGGAGCTAAATTTGGTGGATACGGAGCTGGTCATGGATGCGGATTCGTCGGCGTTGCTGGCATGATTGGAGTAGAATATAATTTCAAATTCCCAATGCAAATTTCAGTTGATTATCGCCCCATTATTGGACCCTGTTTTTATAAAAAAGGTGTAAATTATGATAAGAAAGGCAAAGAAAGGAACGCTGATTATTACTACAGTGGCTTAGTTTCAAGCGCTATAAGCGTTGCTCTTCGTTACAATTTCTAATGAAGAAACACTTTAAAAACTTAAGAGCCGCCCTATGAGGCGGCTCTTTTTACTCCTAAATGTTAATGAACGTTAAAAAATTATTGTGCTGAAATTCAACGATTTTTGCAGTATTAGAGTGGATTTTATACTCTTTTTTAGGTTTTATATGAAAAAACTACTATTTTCGCCGCCTAATTAATAAATGTAATTTTATGGCAGAAATTATTGAACGAGTTCAAGGAATTATCGCAGAGAAACTTAGCGTTAACCCTGCTGATGTAACTCCAGAGAAAAGTTTTACCAACGATTTAGGTGCCGACTCTCTTGACACTGTTGAATTAATCATGGAATTTGAAAAAGAGTTTGGAATATCCATTCCTGACGATCAAGCCGAAAAAATCTCAACAGTCGGAGACGCAATTGAGTACATTAAATCAATGATTTAATTTAACATTCTTTTTTGATGAAAGTTAAAAAAGTTGTTATTACCGGATTAGGTGCACTTACTCCTATTGGTAATACAGTTGAAGAATTTTGGAACTGTTTGCTAAAAGGAGTAAGTGGCGCAAATCTGATAACCAGTTTTGATACGAAACATTATAAAACTAAGTTTGCTTGCGAAGTTAAGAACTTCGACCCCAATAACCTAATAGAAAGGAAGACCGCACGCTCTATGGACAAATGTGGGCAATATGCTTTTGTTACAGCAATGGAGGCAATTAAAGATAGTGGGTTAGCATTGGATATAATTAACAAGCATAGGGTTGGTGTCATTCTGGGTACAGCAGTTGGAGGGGTAAGTACCATTCTTGAAGGTGTAAACCAACTGCATGAAAATGGAGGGATCCCTCGTTTCAGCCCTTTCATGCTTACCCGCGCATTAAACGATATGATTGCCGGTAACATCGCATTGCACTTTGGATTTTCCGGCACAAATTGTGTTACTACATCTGCCTGTGCGTCTTCTGCAAATGCATTAGCAGACGCCTACCATGCAATTCAACTCGGAAAACTTGATGTTGTTATTTCAGGCGGCGCCGAATCCTGTATCAATATGTTGGCTATCGGTGGATTTAATTCTATGAACGCGCTCTCTACACGCAACGATGATTTTCAAACCGCTTCTCGTCCTTTTGATATCTCCCGCGATGGCTTTGTCTTAGGCGAAGGCGCTGCTATATTGGTTATTGAAGATTATGAACATGCTATGGCAAGAGGCGCAAAAATATATGCAGAACTTGCTGGTGTAGGCTTAATTACAGATACGCACCATATTACAGCACCACACCCGCAAGGCGAAGCTGCCAAATGTGCAATGAAAATGGCAATTGATGATGCCGGATTAAATATTACCGACATCGGGCATATTAATACTCATGGTACCTCAACTCCTCTCGGCGATATTTCCGAATGTATGGCAATACTCGATCTCTTTGGAGAACACGCTTTCAATATAGCAATCAATGCAACTAAATCCATGACAGGACATTTGCTCGGCGCTGCAGGAGCTGCCGAAGCTATTGCTACTATTCTCGCCCTCAAAACCGGTATTGTGCCGCCTACTATTAACCTCTTAGAAAAAGATCCTGAAATCCCAAACTTTAACTTCGTTCCAACTAAAGCTTATAAACACAATTTCTGTGCAGCTATATCTAATTCTTTTGGCTTTGGCGGTCATAATGCATCGCTTGTCTTTTCAAAATTCAATTAACAGATCTTGATTTGAAAATTTTTCCTAAAAAAAGAACTACCGGAAAAGAGATTGCCAGATTTCTGAAAAATGTTTTAGGAATTAAACCTAAAAACTTGGATATATACATAATGGCTTTTACTCACGCCTCCGCTTCTTCGAAAAATGCTGTCGCTAACACCCTGAATAATGAACGCCTGGAGTTTCTTGGCGATGCTGTGTTAGACGCTGTAGTGGCTGATTATTTGTTCAAAAAATTTCCACTCCACCTCGAAGGCGCACTCACCGAAATGCGCTCTAAAATTGTTTGCAGAGAACACTTAAATAAACTCTCACGAAAAATGGGACTTACAAATCTAGTAGTAGTCGAACCTAACTGTCATCCCATCTCTATTCACGGCGACGCTTTTGAAGCGCTTATTGGCGCACTATACCTTGATAAAGGATATAATAAAACTAAAAACGTTATTATCAATAAACTACTTTTAACATTCATGGACATGAACTCTGTATTGCTGGAAGAGCATAACTATAAAAGTAAACTCATTAATTGGGCACAAAAAAATAATAATAAAGTTCGATTCGAAAATTATGCTTCTGATAACCCCAAAGGAAGAAAATTGTTTGTTTCAAAGTGCTACTTGAACGAAAAATGTATTGCCGAAGCTGAGGATTTTAGAGTAAAAAAAGCAGACCAGTTGGCCGCTGAAATTGCCTGGGAAAACCTTCAAAAACAAAACCAAAATGGCTAAACAGATAAAAAAGAGTTCTTTCAAAATTCCTGACTTCTTCGGAACTTGTAACTCTTATAGAATTTTTGCACTCCAATCGGATTATTCTGCTTTCCCTTTTGCCAATCATTTAGGTCACTCTTTACATACAACTTTCAGAGTGCTGCCCGATTTTGAATACCTATCTAATCAATATAATGCTTCTTTTACAGTATTTTATGCACAAGTTAATCAAGAAGAAGCTATCCACTGTTTGCTCTTAGAAAATAAAACAACAAATTTCAACCAAAAAAACCTGTTTATTTCTAAAACAGAAAAAAAATTGCCTTTTCAAACCCTTTTTTTATTTGACGAATCGTTATATCTATTTAACAACGAAGGACTTAGATGCTTTGATTTGGAATTTGCAAATATGGATTATCTTTTATTATTATTTTCAAATAATAATATTGAAAATAAAATGTTTACACAGTTCTTGAACCATATAGCCCCTTTTATGGCTCAAGATGTTTCTTTCTTATTGGAAAGAGAACAAACCTCAGCAGAAGCCAGAATTGTTTCTTTTTTAAGAGATTTTTATTGTAAATATGAAGTTAAAGCCAACCAATTCTCAAGAAGAAAAGAGCGAGATTATTTATCTTCCGTAAAACAGATTCCAAACCAAAACCTTCAATATCCTATTCCTATATTATTAGAAAACGATGCAATAAACGACAATTTGCAGTTATCGAACGAATATGTAAAGTTCTTGGAAGAGGAATAAAAAAAATGAATAATTATAGCTACCTCATTTCCACGATCGTAATTCCAGCACCGCCTCGCTCAATGGCATCATCGTAAAAATGAGAGACTTCTTGGCGTTTTGAAAGAAACTGTCGGATAACGTGGCGCAAAATACCGTTTCCTTTGCCGTGCAAAATGGCAACTTGATGAATACCAAGCAATACAACTTCATCAATGTATGTTTCTAATGTTTGCAGCGCTTCCTCTGCGCGAAGTCCACGCACATCTATTTTTGGAGAGAATTTTGCTACTTTTTCGTTCAACATATCACCGATGCGTGTACCATCTAATTTTGATGACCCTCGCTTTACGCTACGCGCCTCCTTTTTGCTGATTTTCATTACTTTGTCAATTCTGGTTTTAAAAGATATAGAATTGAAAGAAACAGTAATATCTTCATCATGAAGTTGAACAACCTCTCCAATAGTTTGAATATCATTAATAAACACCGCATCGCCAATATAAATTTTCGGATCTAACAGCTCGTGATGATGTATTGCGGGTTCAGGTCGTAAAGGAACAACAGGTATAATAACTTCCTCTTTGTCAATCATACTAATCTCTTTTTCAATTTTCTCTTTATGTTGATGCACCTCCTTGCGTATAGCTTTTGTTTTATCTGCATCCGCTTTAACCTCCTTAATCTCACGGATCGTTTTCTCTATCGCCTGATTGGCGCTTTCAATAATAGTAACAGCCTGTTTTTTTGCGTTTTGCAAAATCTCTTTCCGTTGAATATCAAACTCTGCAAATTTGGAGCTGTAATTTGCTATCATCTCTGCCAATTTCTCATCGGTTTGGGTAACGCGCTTAAACATATTGTCAATCTCAATTTTCTCAACTTCAATCTCATCTAACTTTCGCTCGTAGTCAATTTGTGCTGTACCCGATTTGGAAGTAGCAATTGCTATAATTTCTTCGGGCAGACCGATTTGTCTTGCAATTTCGTAGGTGAAGGAGCTTCCCGGCTTTCCTTGCCGCAACTTAAAGAGCGGTCTCATCTGTGTAG
>Ga0123353_10014704_pt1 | contig 11305 bp, 9 predicted proteins | sample TergutLab28metaG_3_FD_92763 | JGI IMG/M metagenome (GOLD analysis project Ga0123353, IMG submission 92763) | Labiotermes labralis P3 segment gut microbial communities from Petit-Saut dam, French Guiana - Lab288 P3 | ecosystem: Host-associated > Arthropoda: Insects > Digestive system > Gut ... | reverse complement strand
GTCCGTCCGGTCCCGCATCAGACGTTTCGTGAGAAACTCGCCGCACTCACAAAGGCCGTTCCGTACCCGGTCGTCAAAGAAGGGACGGTCTCGGTTACGCCACTTGATGCGATTCCACACCACCAATTCCGGTTCATGACGAGCGAACAGGTGAACCGGCTCCACCGGGACGGTTACACGGTCAGCGATACGCGCGACCCGCAAAAACTCGCCTCGATCCTGAAAGACGCGGCCGGGACGGGACTCTGCAATCCGGTCGGACCGGGATTGTACCGGGTTTTCATGGCCGACGGGTCCTTTCGTGAATGTTTCGTGCTTTACGAAGACGATCCGACCCGGCGCGGTGACAACGAATCGCGGTGGATCGTACTCGATCAGGAAACGAAAAAGACACGATCGACCCGACACGGCGACATCTGGACCTCGGAACGGGATTCCGACCCGAACTGGCTGGACAAGTTGCCCGCGAGTAACGGAACAATCGACCGAAACACCGACTGTCAGTATGAACGACACCGGGACGTGACTTCCTGGCTGATTACGCCGTCCGGCCATGCGTGGCAGGGCAGGTTCCTGGAAGATACGGAAAACTCGTATTATGAAGAAGGTTCCGAGACGCCAATCAGCCTGACCTCGACCACGATCCGGGGGTTCCGAACGATCTGTTCGAGTCACGGACAGGACGGATACCCGTCGAATCCGTCCCCGGTCATCGCATCGAAAGGAACGATACTCCGCCGTTACAAGGACGGATCGGAGCGGCACGACCGGGTGACACTCGGCAGTCGCCAGCTTTGGCTGGCGATGCTGATGGAAGGAACGCTGCCCGTCACCGTCCAGAAGCAACAAGGCGCGTTTGCGCAATATGCCATCGACGGCAAGTCGCCCCAGGAGAAAAGTGCGGCACTCGAATCGCTCATGCGCGATCATTATCTGTCCCATGCCACGGCGGAGTCGCTGATCCGGGACGCGGACCGGGCCGCACCGCGCGGCATCCGGGTCTTGCGTGAAAAAACCGCCTTTTCCGGTCCGATGCCGACCGACCGGTTTTCCGTCATCTTCCCCAAAAAGGACCGCGGCACCCATGATGTGACCGGTCTGAGCATCGAACAAGACCTGGATACGGAGGAACCGATCGAATCGTTGCGTCCGACGAAAGTGCCGGACGATCGTGAAATGTGGCCGGGACTCTTGAGTGCGGAAACGAATGCGTCGAGCGGGCCGCCGGCTCCCGATCAGACCGATATGAACCTTGCCGCGCAAGCGTCCCAGGCCGGTCAGAAAGATTTCGTCAGTTCGCAGATGCTCCTGTCGTTGTTGCGTGAAATCGACCACGACGACCTGATCCCGAAATACGTCAATACGTTTGAAAAAGCGTGTGACACGCTCGGCCGCTTATACATGCAGCTTTTGTGGCGGACGGATGCCTTTGAGGAACGGTTCGGGAGAACCCAACTGAAGGAATTCAAGGAAATGCTGGTGGAACTCTTTCAACAAATGGGGGACTTCATCTGCTATTTGCGTCAGCGCGACGTTCGCCCGGCCCGGTTCTGTCCATGAGTGCAACGAACATCGAAGAGGGACAATAAATGAAAACCCGGATCAAAACGGCAAACGAGTCCCCTGTCATGGACCGACATGCGATGACCGATGTCCTGAACCGGTATATCGACTCGCTCATTGCGGAGAAGAACCGGACGACCAGCGACCTGGTGACGAAACGGAACACGGAAATGGAATCGCTTCAAAAGAACCTGCCGGGGTCACGCACGTCGTTTTCGACCGGTGCGGCCATGACCGCAGGCGGTTACGGGCTGGGACGGCTGGCCTCGCTCTCGAAACGGCTGGGTCGTCTTCGCGGTCACAAGGCGGGGCTGCTCTCGGCCGGTCTGACGGCGGGCGGTCTGATGCTCAAAGACCGTCTTTTTCCGAACCAAGTCCGGCTGCCCGCCGGTGTCCCGGCGGAATGGCCCGATCCGGCCGCCCTGCAAACTTCGTCCCCGTCACCGAACGCCTGGCAGCGACTCCGTAACCTTGTCCGCCCGGCCCAAACCCAAAATAAACAGGCCATGTTACCTTCCCAAGTCAACCGTCGCCTGCCGCAACAACCGGAACGGCAGCCGAGTCCTTTGAGATTACCGTCCCTCCTCCCCAAGTCGCCGCAATGAATATTCACACGACCACGATCCCCGGTCATTTCACGGACCTGCTCCGGCTTGACCCGCCCGCCGTAACGCCGACCCGATTCGCGCATCGCGTCCCATTCGTTCCGGTCGGCACAAAGGGGCCGGGAATCTATGCCACGGTTCCCGTTCCGAACGAAGGGTTGATCCACAGTCTCGCCGTACAACTCCAAAACACCGATGCGACGGGACACCTGATCGTGTCCCCGATCGACCCGACGTTTCATTACGACGGTTTTTTTCTCTACGCGATTCTGGACGAGATTCCGGTTGCCGCGCGAGGGCCGAAGTTATGGCGCAAACTGAACCTGCAAGGAACGGCGTATTCCACGATCCAGGCGAACCAGGGGCGGCTCTATTTGTTGATCCTGGATGGACCGGCCGATGCAATTTTGGCCGACGTTGCACTGACGGCGAGAACAGGTTGACCGTTATGCTGTTGTGTTTCCACGACCCGTGGAGATTTCCTTGACGAGGTGGTTTTTGTGGCCGTTTATCTACCCCAGTTTCATGACTTTCAACTTCGGGCCGACGCACCGCGCCGACCACTTGACTGGCGGTTCCAACGGGCGGTCGCACTCGGTCGGCATCCGGTACGACAACGCTACCCGGAGCCGGGCGACGACCCTTTGATCCTCCAGTATGCGGATATGCTGTACCGCCTGGGCGAACATGCGACGGTTCGGGAGTTCGCCAGGATTCGCAAACGCCACCCCGACCTGACCGAAGTGCATCTCGCCTACGCCACGACGAATAAGACGGAACTGGCTCTGCTCGACGGGCTGCTCTTGAGCCAGTCCGCCGACCCGAACGCGATCAGGGAACAGTCAGGGTTGACCGACCGGCAGCAGGCCCTTTATCGCAGTCTGTTCCTGGATATTGAAGGGCGGCGGAAGATGTCAATCTTCATTGCCACCCAACTCATGGAACCGGCCCGATTGCGCAATACGGCCCTGGAATGCGACCCGAATCGAAACGCGGATATGTCCGACCAGGCGATGTTCCGCCCGGAAAACGGTTCACTTCCGCTCCGGGCCCAATGTGCGATCCGGGTCATCGGATTCTATTCGAGTCCGATCGTACTCGAACTGGTCTATGCCGGCTTTTTGTCCGGGACGGTTGTGGTTGGTCGGGACAGTGCCATTCGGTTCCTGAACCAGACGACTCTGACGAACATTTGCCGTTTCGGTGTCCTTGCGTCCGGGGAAGTGCCGTTTCTGAAGGGCGGGATGCTCGAAGTCTATAAGCTCGCATCCGCCCTGGCCATGACGGAAAAAGAGGACGGACAGATCGACATCATCCAAAACGTGGAAGCTCTCTTCACCCAGTTCCGGCCGAGGATCGGGGGGGCGAGTAAAATTCTGGAAATGGAACGGCTGCCCCGGGGAGTCTTCCACGGGGAATATGAACTGACCGAATCCGAAATGGTGGAAGCGATGCAGACCGGTACGCTTCCCGATACGATCGTGGAATTGATGGACACGAACCGGGACGAGAAACCATGATGACACGACAAGCAGTCCTGATGACCGATGCGGACGTGGAACAACTCCAGGAAGCGGGTGCCGACATCGCCTGGCTCACCTCGCAAGGTGACAGCCCCACGGCGGCGATTGCGAAAGTGGCGTCCGCCGCACGATTTCCCGTACCCAAGACGCGACTGCTCACGTATGCCTATTCGAACGGGGTCGCAGCGGAAAAACGGGCATCGTCCGGCGGCCCATTTGAACGGCTGGCCGAGTTCACGTTGCCCGACCCGGACGAAATCCATCGCCTGGTCTATGGCGAACCGGCGAAAGAGACGCAAGGGATCCCCGATTCGCTCGGATTCGATGAGTCCCTGTTCGACCAACCGGCCAAGACCGCCGCCGCGCCGGCCGATGTTCTGCCGCACGGTATGTCAACATTCGACCACGATCCGTCACGAATGGAACCGCAGGAGATACGTGACCTGTTCGGGCTGCCGATGAAAACGGCCGGCGCGTCCGAGACGGACGGGAACGGGCACCCGGTCGGTCAGGGATTTACGGTCACGCGCACGACGATCTCGATCGGGCTTGGTCGCGGGGATGAAGACGAACATGAAGCCTCCGATCCGATCCCCGACCTTCCGGCGTCACTCCAGGAAAAATTGAGTTCACTCGTGAAACGGATGTCCCCGCAGATGGCGGACGAACTGGAGACGACTCTGCTGCAACTACTCGGTGTCAAAAAGAGTGCCATGATCGCCGCGAATGCGGAAGCGGACGATGCGTTCCATGCCGCATGTCAGTCGCTTGACCGGCTGGGTGCAAAATTGCGTGACCGGCACTTGAACGCGGAATCGAAACGGGCGGGACTCCTGTCCGTGAATGCGTACCAGCCGGAAATCGCTGCGATGCTCGCTCCGTATCTCGGTGAAGTGGACGCCCGGCTGGTCAAGGACGCTTCACACGCTTCACTCCAAGTGACCCGAAATCATCCCTGGGTGGCGGAAGCGACCGCTCTGAACGATGAACTGGAGGCGGTAGCCGGGCTGACCGTGGAAGCGAACCGGAAAACCGCCGCATACCAAGCGGTCCGGCAACTCTGGCAGCATCGGGCGAACTTGAAAAAATCGGCCGACTGGTCTTCGTTTCTGGCCGGATCGCTCACGCCGGGAATCGGGGTCGGTGCCAAAGAATTGCTCATGGGTTCCGATTCCTCCCGTGCGAAATCGGACGCGCGACGCGAGGTGGCGGAATCGCTTCACGACGAATGGCATGACCTGCTGCTCCGGGACATTGAAACAAAGAGCATGGTCAATGAGTTCGGCAGCAACGATCCGATTCTTGGCGGCTACGACCGGAAAAAACTGCTCGACGGTTATAACGACCTCATTCGGACCGCCCCGGACACGATGCGCAATCCGGCTCTGGCCCGGGCACTCTTGCGCCAGTCGATGAGCCAGGGGAACATGGCACTGACCGAGTACGTTCCCGCACTCCAGATCAATAAGCTTGATCCGCGCAAGCATCTCAGGGAGCCGGAGGAGAAAAAAGAAACATGACGAGCCGTTATGACCCACTGGCCGAATTTCTGGCCGATCGGTATCTGTCCGTCCAGGCAACGAAGACGGCGGCAGGTCCGTCCCATTCCGTGTGGGACACGTTACGTCCGGAAAACCCCGATCGACCGGGTGCCAACTGGTGGACCGGACTGGGAACGGGCGCAATGGCAGGTGGCGCGGAACTTGGGATCGGACGGTACGGGCTGACCGATACGGTGCGCCGTTCATTGGACCGTGCGACTTTGGTCAGCGATCCGTTCGCTCGCATTCATCACCCGGATTTTCGGGCGGCACTCGCGGACGACGAAGCGACCCGGTTCCTCACCGATCTGTTCCGACGGCATGAGCATACGGTCGGTGGCAAGGCACGGGTCGGCAACCTGTTCCGTCGGCATTACGGGGAGTTGGATATTGGCAACACGACGAAGATGAACCAGGTTCGAAGCGGCTTGCAGGGGTTGATCGATCCGAACGATACCGGGATGTTGCGGCGTTGGAACGACATGACAACGACTCACGTGGCATCCGGGGAACGGGTGAAGAAAATCCTGGACCGGATGACGCAAGGGAATTCTCCGAACATGCAACTGACCGATCACGAACGGAATCTGCTCACGAAATTCCGAACTTCGATCGGCAAAACGGACTCGGCAGCCCAATGGGACGAGTTGCAGAAAGGACTCAGAAATCTGGCCGCGTCGGTCAAGGGCGGTAAGAAAGGTGCCCCCGTTGGAGCGATCTTCAGCGACCGGACGCAACAAATCCTGAATCGCCTGGCCGCTTCCCAAGCCATCGGGCACGGCGTGGACGATACGGCCAAGATCAACCGGCTCCTCCAATCGTTCGGGCAATTCACGAAAGGGCGACCCGTTCCGTCAGTCTGGCGGCGGCTTGGTCGTGCAGGCAGTGCTGCGGGGATTGCAACGGGACTCGGAGCTTATACGCTCCCTTCGGCGGTCAATTTCGGGAAATGGCTGTTCGGTTCCCCGTCCGGGAAAGGCGTTTCCCGATAAGATCGGACAATCGACATGTTCAAAATCATCGTAGCGGGAAGCTGGCACCAACTGGAATCGCAGGGCGTCGCGCACCTGCTCCCGTTCCGCAAATCCGGCGGGGTCAGTCTGGCCGACGGGCGAAACGTCTTTCTGAAGACGGCGGCGTCCGAACGGTTTCTGCATGAAATCGCAACCATCAAGCTGGGGGACGGGGACATTCCGGTCCACGTCAATGCGATCGGTGCCTCGGAATGGTACGGGCCGAACCGGAAAGGGGATGCCTTTCGGGAACAGACCTGCCGCAACTGGCATCACACGTTCGTGACGGAAGGACGGAACTATGAACACCACAAGAACCGTGATCCGGAGATCAGTTACGGCAAGGTCGCCTCCTCCTGTTACAACGAGTCGATGAAACGGATCGAACTGCTCGTCGTCAGTAACGGGACGGAATCGGCGGCGCGAAGGAACGGCGGCTTGGTTCTTCCGAACGAGTTTCTGGCCGGCCTGGAAAAGAACGCGGCACTGCCCGTCTCCATGGGCTGTACGATCCGGTATGACGTCTGCTCCATCTGCGGAAACAAGGCACGGACCCGGTCGGAATATTGCGATGCGACCACCTGCCGCGACCCCAAGACGGGCGAGTATTTTCCGGGCTGCAAGCACGGGTTGATGAAAATCGCCGGTGACGGCCGGCAGGTTTACGTCGATAACATCGAACCGCACTTTTTCGATCTTTCCTACGTCGGAGTTCCCGCCGACCGGACCGCCTACGGGGTCCGGGCCGACTACCTGTCTCACTCCAGGGATAAGTCGGCCTCGTGTGATCCGGTTTCATCGCCTGAATCCCTGCTCGGCGTCGCCGTATCGTCCGGCGGGAAGACACGCCATCAAACGGAGATGTGCGGGATGCTCGAAAAACTCGCCGCTTACGAACTCTTGTGCCGTACCTCGCCGGACGAACGGCGCATGGCTTACGGTCTCTTCGCCATCCCGCAGAATCCGCTACTCGGTCGTAAACTCGCCGGGCTGCTCCCGACCGGCCGATTGAGCGGTATCCGGAGGCTTGCGGAAGCGGGGATACTGCTCTCGCCGGAAAATTTTGCGACGGCGTTCGGGTTGGATAAGACGGCGGCTCAAACGATCCGGTCGGGAACCGGATCGCTCTATACCGAAACGTTCAAACGATACCAAGCGGACCACCGGGACTCGCTCGCCAACCTGCTCGCTGCACTCGACGAGCCGCTTGGAACCAAATCGGCGTCGTTGCGTTTCGCCGGTTCGTTCCTTGCGGAAAACATTCTTACTGAACCGTGTGTGGCGGCGGCTGTACGGCACGGAGTCGTCCTGTCCGGCGGTACGCTCCGCAAAACGGCATCGCTACCGGTCACATCCGAACAGCGCGACGTGATCGAAGCCTATACCTTGCTCCAGGCGGCGTCGCTCTGCCGGTTCCCGGAATCGCAACGTGCGTTCGGCATCAAAATCGCCGTCTGGCATCCCTGGGACGCATGGGATTTGGAGAGGTGAATCGATTGCGTTATGTTGCAAGGAATCGGGGGATCACCCCCGTCCATTCACGAGAAGGAGAAACGGCATATGACGAAACCAGGTTATTCCACGAGTACGTCGCAACTGATCGAAAAGGTTGTCGGTCGCATGATCGACGATCGGACGCGCATGACGAAAGGGGCGTCCGATCAATCGTTTGACTCGGTATCCAACATGGAAGACTCGGTTCCGGGCCAGTACGTCACGAACCGGCTCAAGCATACGGGTGAAGAGTACGAAAAAGCGACGGTCACCTCGTTCGGTCTTCAGCAGACGCGCGACTTGCTCGCCCAGGGACCCAACTCCGGCCCGCTCCCGGACAAGGCGTCGTCCGATCAGCCGGAAGACAGGTCGTCGGAACATGACATCAAGGACAACCCGCTCTACGACGTATTCCATACGCCGGAAGAACCGACGGAAAAAATCACCGATCCCGGTACGCAAGGCGATGCCGTTTCCGAGAAGCTGCAACTGAAAAAAGACGCTTCCGCACTTCTGGCCCGAATGGATGACGTGAACAAGCAAGGCGGACGGATCATCGACTACCTGATGCAACTGACCGTACAACAAAAACAGGCCGGTACCCCAGGTGGAATGCAGCCGGGTTATACGCAGGACGAACTGATGACGGAAGCCGCCAAACTTGCCACGGCCGACGCCATGACGCAGGTCAAGACCGCACTGCTCCATGTCGTTGACGATGCGATCTATGCCGCCGAATCCGCCGCACTCGAAGTGAAAAAGGCGGAATCCGAACCGGCTTTGTCTCCGGCCGAAATACCCCACCTGCCGAAAATGGCGGCTCTCGAAGAGCCGCCTGCAACCCTTCCTGCCGCAAACGTCGGCGGCAACCAGGCAATGGCCGCCATGACCGAGCCGGTCCCACCGGACGGGGAAGGCGGTGCCCCGCCGATTTCCGAAGAGGAGGCCCAGGCACTCATGGCCCAATCGCTCCAGGAAAACGGTGTCGATCCGGCGGCACTGGCAGAAGGCGAATCGGGCGGCGAACCTGGCTTGGGTGAGGGTGCGGAATTCTCTCCGGAAGAACTTGATGCGTTGATCGCGGCCATGCAGCAGGCGGGAATCGCACCGGAAGAGGTGGACGCCGCGATCATGGAATTACAACAGGAGGACGATGCCGGGATCGCACCGGAAGAAGGAATTCTCGCCGATGAAGAAGCCGCGAAAACGGGGCATTACAAGTTCGCCTCGTTCGTCAAACGACCGACGGCGAAGACCGCACAGCAGGAGCAACGGGCCGCCATGATCCGGGGTGCCGTCCGTGATTTCGTTTACGGGCCAAGCCCGAAAAACTTCCCGTGAGAGAAACCGTTATTCCAACCGTTACACCATCATTCTTTTCATCATCGAACTTTGCAGGATCAAGGAACGTACCGTGGACCCGAAACTCGTGACCATGCTCGCGGACTACATGGAAAAAACAGGCGGCATTTCGGCGGAGACACGCCATCTTGTCGATCGGATGTACCGGATGATCGAACGGCAGGATCAGGAAAAAACCGCGTCCGTTTCCGCGATCAAGGACCGGGCCGTTGAAATTGCGAAGAAAATGGCCGGAATCCGCCTGATGACCGGCAAACCGTTGATTGAAGGGTACGACATGGTCAAGCAGGCGATGACCATGATGACCGATCACGACCAGTCACTCCATCTGATCACGATGATTTTGGACTCCATGCAGGAAGACCACCGGAAACAGGCCGGCCTGGAACCGGGACGCGGGATTCCCGCCCCGAAAGGGGAAGAGCCGTCGGCGATCGAGGGACTCATGGCCGACTGCGGGATCGTCCATTGATTTTTCAGGATTCAAGACACACACGAAAGGTTTTTCCGATGCCGTTTCCGATCACCAACTACAACGTCATGGAAGCCGGCGGCTACGAAACGAAGCCGGCGGAGACCATGCTCGACCATTACAGCATGATACGGCAAGGACCGGATACCGAAGACGCCGTCGTCCTCAACCGGTCGATTGCCCCGACCGTTCGACCCGACAAGTGTTCGCTCCGGTTCCTGCCCAAGGGCCGCATTTTTTCACTCAATGAAAACGATCAGATGGTACCCGGCGTCTTGGATGAGCATGAGGTTCCGGTCGCCTGTATCCTGATCGGCTCGAATGCAAACGACGGCGATGTCGTGGGCGGACCGCGCATCGGCGATCCGGTCAACTTCATGGAAGCCCAGGTTCCGATCAAGGACGAAGCGAACGCCGGGTTCTGGTCGCTTGCGGCGGGATACATCTATGAGACTTCCGAATTCGTACAGGAAGAGTTCGTGAAGTTCAAGCCGACCGCGCCGGTTACGGCGATCCATGACATGACCGATTTCGACGTTGCAGGACTCCTGAAACCGGGCGAGGTCTATGTCGATCATATCGTCGGCACGGTCGTCGCACGACCGGCTCCCTGCGGTATCAATTCCCCCGTTCAAACCCTGCAGATTCTCGGTTGCATGATCCCGCGTATCCGGAAAGACACGATTGCGCAATTGAGAACCTGAATGAAAGTACGGAACGCAAGTTTTTTCAACAGGGGCTTCGCGTCCCCGTGCTTTTCCTCCTTTCCCTTGTAAATTCATTGCCACGTTCTTTGAGGAGATATGTTTATGCCGACACTGGCACAAGAGCGACAGATGCGCAACGTGCTTGCCGAAAAAATCGCGAGCGGGAACCCGACGCTGCAAAAAGAGGCGGCCGCCTCACTCGACAAGTTCATCCGGAAATCGTTCAAGGAACAGTCGTTCGGGGACAAGATCATTGAGCCGCAGCAACTGACCACCGACGATTTCTATCCGCACATGACGAGCGACAAACTGTGGGTCATGCTCGAAATCGAGCCGGAATGTCCGGGCGTGGTAACGATGAGTTACAACACCCCCGCGCCGATCATGACCTTCGGTGCGAAACGAACGCTTACGTCGATCGACCGGATCAAGTCGGTTCGCATGCGCAAGGAAGTGAACGAACTGATTACCTGGTCGGTTTCACTGCGTGACATCCAGGCGGACTTCCAGACGAAGGAGGTTCTCACGAAATTCGATACCAGGTTCATCTCCTGCATCAACGCATGCGTCGGGACGCAACCGAACTTGCGTCTGAAGGCGACCGGTTCGGTCCACTACCATCGCGTTCATGACGGACTGACCCACAACGCATTGGCCGAATCGCTGAAATACATCCCGAAACTCGGTTACAACGATAACGGTCTGAACTCGAAGACGCTGCTGATGAACAGTGTCACGTTCAAGGAATTCGCCAAGTGGGCACCGCTCGACGCGGGGCAGGATTTCACGTCCGACATTATGAAAAACGGGCTCCAGACCGTCGAATCGGGTGCGATGGGACTCAAATTCGTGCAAACGATCAAGAGGAAGCTGGTTCCGGACGGCGCGGTCTATCATTTCGGCGATCCCAACTTCATCGGCCGGAACATGGTCTGGATCGAACCGACCATGATTATCAAACAGCGGGACCATTCCGTCGAATTTTCCGTGTTCACGGAACGGGGCGGAAGCGTCAACGTGTTCAT